>CEWR01293239.1_pt1 | contig 10868 bp, 9 predicted proteins | sample 356321 | NCBI WGS metagenome assembly CEWR01 (sample SAMEA2621551, study PRJEB7988) | marine metagenome | biome: marine biome (ENVO:00000447); feature: mesopelagic zone (ENVO:00000213); material: "saline water (ENVO:00002010), including plankton (ENVO:xxxxxxxx)" | depth 790 m
TACCTATCAAGATCCCAAACTAGAAACCTACTTAGATAGTTTGATTGGAAAGTTCGCTGCTGCGCAGCAGGAAGACGGATATCTGAATACCTACTATACTTTGGTAGAACCAGATAAACAGTGGTCCAATTTACCTGTGATGCATGAATTATACTGTGCTGGACACCTTTTTGAAGCGGCAGTAGCCCATTACCACTCAACCGGGAAACAAAACTTGCTGGATATTGCCACTCGATTTGCTGACAAGATTGACAACATCTTCGGTTATAACAAATTGGTTGGTGTTCCCGGCCACGAAGAAATTGAATTGGCTTTAGTAAAACTTTATCAGGCAACCAACGAAAAGCGTTATCTTAATTTAGCCAAGTTTTTCATCGATGAGCGAGGGAAAAGCGATCGGGACTATGCCCAAGATCACATGCCCATACGCGAACAAAGCCAGATTGTTGGCCATGCTGTACGAGCAATGTATCTGTATGCGGGTGTTGCTGATGTGGTTAGGTACACTCATGATCAAGATCTGTTTGAAACCATGGATCGGATCTGGGATGACGTGACTTTGCACAAGATGTACATTACTGGTGGAATTGGTCCTTCAGCACATAACGAAGGTTTCACTGTACCCTATGATCTACCCAACGAAACAGCTTATGCTGAAACGTGTGCAGCTATCGGCATGGTGTTTTGGAGTCACCGAATGTTTTTACTGCACGGTCATGTGAAGTACATAGACATCCTCGAACAGGCACTCTATAACGGCTCAATCTCTGGTGTTTCCTTAACTGGAGATCAGTTCTTCTATGTTAACCCTTTGGCTAGCCGTGGAAATCATCATCGTCAGCCTTGGTATGGCTGTGCTTGCTGTCCAACAAATATAGTGCGATTTATCCCGCAAGTCGGAGGGTATTTTTATGCGACTTCATCTGACGCAGTATGGGTAAACTTGTACGCAGCCAACAAGGCAGAAATTTCCCTTGGTGGCAGGTCAATTGAGATAATACAGGAAACCGACTATCCATGGTCCGGTCACGTCAAACTAGTTGTCCGACCAACACATCCAACAACCTTTAAACTTCATCTTCGGATTCCAGAATGGTGTGTAAAAGCAACAGCTAAAATCAATCAAAAACCGATCGAAATTTCGCCTGATGACAACGGCTATCTCAGCCTAGACCGCGAGTGGCAACTGGGCGATACGATAGATCTAGAGATGCCAATGCCGATTGACCGAATTATTTCCCATCCGAAAGTCGTCGCTGATCATGGACACACCTGTCTACGCCGTGGTCCGGTAATCTATTGTTTGGAAGCAACAGATAACGGAGGATCAGTTCGGGATATTGCCTTACCCCAAAACACCCATCTAGAACCCCATTTTGAAGAGGATTTGCTAAGTGGAGTAACTGTGCTACGAGGTAAAGCTTGGCGACGTTCCCCAATTGATTGGGAAAACCAGCTATATCAGACATCCCCACTGGACAAAGAGATAGAAATTATGGCTGTTCCTTATCATGCTTGGGATAACCGAGAGGTTGGCCCTATGAGTGTCTGGTTACCAGAAAGTACCATTCTAGCTGAAGCCAAATTGAAACCAACAATAGCCATCGAAGGAGAACCCGCCGCCTCCTTTGTTTTCAATCAACTGGACGCCATTAACGATAATCTAATGCCGTCTGGTTCAAATGACCAGACAATTCCCCGGTTTACCTGGTGGGATCAAAGAGGAACAAGCGAATGGATCAGCCTTACATTTGAGGAACCTAAGCAAATTTCTTGCGCAGAGGTCTATTGGTTTGATGATGGTGATCGTGGCGAGTGTCGTATTCCAGAATTTTGGAAGGTGGAATGGTACAATGGTGCAATTTGGCAACCCGTCACAAATTCTTCCGCCTATGGTATCGAACCAGATATATTCAATCGTGTTTCCTTCGACGCTGTGCAAACGACAAGCATTCGGGTAACAGTAAAACTTCAAGAAGGCATGTCTGGGGGCATTCTCGAGTGGCGTTTACCTCAGTAAACAAGACAAAATTTTAGATTGTCGCCAGTTAAGTTTGACACCAAACGGATGAAGAAAATAATCAGTTGGATGCGTTAAGGATCTCGCCTATTACACCTAGGAGGATACGTTCGTTTCTATCACCATGTCAGCTGAAGACCTTTCCCGCGAGGTTTAATTGAATACAACCATCAGTTGACAAACATTCATATCTATTTAATAATGGAAATGGACTTAATTCGGATTGAATCGTAACTCAGAATAGGGATTAGTTATGGCATTTCCGTCACACGGCATCACTCACCGTCCAACAGTAACAGGTACACGCGGTATGGTTGCTAGTGCGCATCCGATTGCAAGTTTAGCTGGCGCGCGTATATTACTGCAAGGAGGAAATGCTTTTGACGCGGCAGTCGCTGTCGCTTCCACATTAAATGTCGTCGAACCATATATGTCAGGGATAGCAGGTTGTGGCTATATGTTGATCTACAGCGCTAAAGAGAAAAGAATCCGTGTACTTGATTATATGGGGACAAGCCCACATCAAGCAACTCCTGACGCCTATTCAACACCCTGATCAAATGAGGAAGGTATTCGATCAGGCATAGTTCCTGGTGCCTGTGGTGGCTGGGTGTCTTTACTAAATGAATATGGGAGCATGAGTTTACCAGATATATTTTCGCCGGCCATAGAATATGCTGAAGAAGGATATGCAGTAACTGTTAAGAATGCGTTTTTTATGGATGGGGCATCATCTCGATTCTCCCCCACGGCTTCAAAAGTGATGATGTCTCGCGGCCGAACACCTCTGCCGGGTGAAGTCCTGATCCAAAAAGATCTTGCCAACACTTTCCGACAAATTGTTAGAGGCGGAACAGACGTTTTCTATCGTGGTGAAATCGCACAGAAAATCACCGAATTCTCCCGTCAAAATGGTGGCCTAATCACCAAAAAAGATCTGGAAGACTTTCAAGTGGAATGGCATGATCCAATATCAATACCTTACTAAAGAATATAAGATCTATTGCCCTCCACCACCATGTTCCGGATTCCAATATTTGGAGATGCTTAATATTTTAGAAACTGATTCTTTGAGTGACCTAGGACACAATTCAACCGATTACCTTCACCTGCTAATTGAATCCATTAAGCTAGCCAGTGTGGACAGAGTAAAATACACCTGCAGCCAAAACCCACCGATAGCAAGTTTACTTTCAAAAGGCTATGCCGCCACTCAAAGGCAACGAATTAGATATGAAGCTGGAGGAGGAGGCAACGAACGTTACTCTACACATAAACTAGCTGGGGAAATATCGCCTGGGGACCCTAGGCAATGGATAAACGAATGTACAACCCACTTCGACGTGGTCGACAACCAAGGTAACGCTGTAGCAACAATACAGAGTCTCGGCTCAGGATTTGGATCTGGTGTCATTTTGGGTAATACGGGTATGTTCCTTAATAACTTCATGAATTGGTTCGATCTCTTACCTGAAAGCCCAAATGTTGTCGCTCCCCACAAAAAGATCGAGATGTGTATGTCTCCCTGCCATATTTGGAAAGGAAATCAACTTTTCGCGATACTTGGCACACCAGGAAGTTACGGTATTTTACAGACGACAGCCCAGATGATTCTGAACCTAATTGAACATAAAATGAACATTCAGGCGGCAATTGAAGCACCTCGCATTCGAATCGAGAAATCCGGTACTGACGTAGGTATTGAAGAACACATTTCATCCCAAATTAAGAAGGGAACTTACTGCACGAGGACACAATGTACGTGCACTTCCAACTTGGACTGCAGCAGTAGGAGGAGGCCAAGGGATCACTATTGACCAGGAAGAAGGTACGTTCATGGGCGGAGCTGACCCTCGTCGTGACGGATACGCTATCGGAATTTAATTTGATGTATTATTGAAGTAGATCTTTCGACTTTTTCTAAATTCTAATATCAGGAGTAAAATGACAGATCCACACATTATTTATATCCTTTCAGATGAACACTGCGGAACAGCCATGAGTCATGCAGGAGATCAAAACGTTAGTACACCAAATATGGATCAACTGGCGTCAGAAGGGGTTAGTTTTCGCAATGCCTACGCCAATTGTCCTATCTGCACACCTTCACGGGGAACGATTTTCTCCGGTCGCTACGCTCATGCTGGACCTGTGCAGTTTTTCTTTGACGTTTACAAGGCGACCTCACCCAGTACCGCAACAATTCTACGGACAGCTGGCTATCATACTGCTTACTTTGGCAAATGGCACTGTGGGGTTGTCCAGGATCAGGAACCCGACGAGGTTCGCCAAAACCGCCAAGACTATACACGTTGGCCAATGCGCACACCGGAATACCATAGAGGAGGATTTCAGGATTGGTTTGGCTTTGAAGTTAACAATGCTCCTTTCGAAGGATTCTACTATCATCAAAACGAAGTCAATCCCAGAAAAATCAATGGATATCAAACCGATGTTCTTACTGACATGGCCATACGATACCTAAATGAGTATGGCCATCAAAAACCACTTTTCCTGGTTTTGAGCGTAGAACCACCCCATTTCCCTTTGGGTGTACCAGATCAATTTATGCGTTTTGATCCCTCTGAGCTAAAGACCCAGCCAAACTTTTCAGACACACCAGAAATGCGAGAAAAACTGGCCACCTATTATGCGATGATAGAAAATTTGGACTGGAACATCGGACGTCTTTCAGATGCTTTGTCTAGGAACACACAATTTACAGATAATACCTTGACCGTTTACTTTTCTGATCATGGAGACTTTATGGGAAACCATGGACTTTTTGAACGGAAAGAGAATCCCCATCAGGAATCAGTACGTGTTCCTGCTATATTTCATTGGCCCAACCAGATACCGGCACAAGGTATGCGTAATGAGCTTTTTAGCTTGGTTGATATGTTACCAACCACACTCGGACTTTTGGAAATGGATATGCCTAGCTATCTGCAAGGTAAGGATTTCTCATCAGCACTATTGAATAAACCATTCGTAGAACCCAATCATGTCTTATTGGAAATGTGTGGAAATCCGAGATGGAATCTCGATTTCCTCGACTGGCGTGGATTGGTCACCAATAAATGGAAATACGCTTACTATGAAACAGGGCACGAACTTCTGTTTGATCTAGAAGAAGACCCCTATGAACAAACAAATCTCGTCGACTCTCAGACTGAAATTAGAAATCAACTTCGGCAACAACTACTAAGGACACTAGCCGAAACCCGAGAACCATACTTCGATGTCCTGATCGAACATGGCGTCAGGCTTGAGACTCCGGTCATTAATGTCTCCACTCGCAAACACGGTGGGATCTCGCCAACATGGGACAAAGTAATCCAAACAAATTAAACATAACTTCTATAGGTAAAATTAAGAACGAAATCTAGTAACCTATATATTAAGTTGTTTTATTTGTGCTTTTGTCCTAAATTTCATGCTATGGCGAAATAATAATGATAACCTTGAAATAGGAATTTAATATCATACTTTAAACCAGAAACAGAGGAATGTGGTGACTGAGGAACAGAAGTTTATCTTTGATTTGAAAGGGTATTTGCTAATACCTGAAGTTCTGAAAAAAACAGAAATTAACAGCCTCAAAGAGCAAATTGAAACCATTCGCACCAATCCAGAATCTTTACCAATACACGAAAGAAGATTTCCGGGGGGCATAGCCTCAATACTAATTGATTACCCCACTATCATGGACATCTTAAACGAGATCATTGGTGAAGTACGCATGGAGTCAAGCTGGTTCACTTATCGAAACGCTGAAGATACAGGACCAACACCTCATGGTGGCGGACGCAACACCAATCCGAATTTCAGCTATCAGTGCCACAACGGAAAAATCTATTCTGCCCTAACTCGCGTGGTTTTTGAGCTCAATGAAGTCAAACGAGGTGATGGAGGAACACTATTCATGCCCGGAAGTCACAAATCAAATTTCCCTATGCCGAAGGAACACCGACGTGTTGAATCACCTCTACTAGAAACGTACAATTGTCCGCCAGGTTCAGCTGTTATATTCACGGAAAACCTGTGCCATTCGGGAGATACATGGAAAAATCCAGATTACCCTCGAATTGCAGTCTTCAACTGTTATAATTTTGTTGGTTGTCAATTTCACAAACCGTCTGTACCCAAGGAAATAATTGATCATCTGCCACCAGAGAGAAAAAACTTTTTCAGAAATGTTTGGACATGGAATCAAGGAGGGGCAAATAATGGACGAAATCTCCACTATGACGATTGACACATATCATGCAAACAAACCCAACTCTAAACTAATGCTTAATTCATTGAAGATATCACAAGAAAATGTCTAAGATTGGATCAATCGCTACAACATTACTTATCCGAGGGACATCAGCCAGTAGCCTCAAACCCGCAGGTGCTGTGGAAGCAATGAAACAGGAAGGCGGACAAGAACTTCATCGCGTTGCTGAATCTAAGCGTATGCAAGTCAAGGACGTCGAGCAACACTTGCAACAGATCAGCCAATCGTCCCCCTCCAACTCTGGATCGATCGGTGGTACATCCACAGAAGATTCTAGCCAACCCACATCAGGGTTACTAATCGATCAAAAAAAATGAGTGTACGACAATTTCCCTTGTTACGCTTCCCCATTTTATTAACTGTCACATTCGGACTATCTAGCCTTATCACACCAATAATTGCTGATTTTCCGGGCAAAGCTTTGCCCGGAAAACCTACATATCTCCCTAGAACTCCATAGAACAGAATAAAACACAAATCGATGTACTTAGTTTAGCAGATTCCCAACTTCCATTCCAATGGCACATTTGTTGCTCTATATCTCGCAGGATTTGTCCGAGCAATAATAATTTTGCTAAGCTCTGACATCCAGGGAAAAACATAGTAACCAAACAAATGGAATAGATCTTTTTGGTTCACACTTCATGGGCTCATCCGAAATTATAAACTTTAACAAAACGGATTTTCAAATTTAGGTCTTGCAATCTTTTTTGAACTGTTATAATTTACCAATATTATTTTGTTACTATAATATAATGTAGCAATGTAATATTGGTAAATTATTATAAGGGAAATCTTGTGCGAGCATCTCTTAGTTTACATCGTACAATTCGCTTTTATTTTTACAAAGACAGATAATTCGTAGATAATATTGCAACTACAGTTTGCTATTGGTGATTTGTTCTTAGTTAAAAATAAAATTGTTAATTTATATACGGTGGGAAACTACCGTGTTGTTTTTGCTTTGAAAAGAGAGGTATTTACCTATGAATAGGGTTTATAGCCGAAAGGCTAGGGGCAAGGCGTCGGTTCTGGCCAAGAAATTGCCTAAAATTTTCATCCTTATCGCACTCGTTTCTTTCACCTCTGTTGTGGTTTTGGCTGACGAACATGGGGGAGATTCAGCTTGGACAACCGATGTTGCCGTCGATACCTTGTGGGTTTTGATTGCCGGTATGCTGGTTTTCTTCATGAATGCGGGATTTGGATGTGTCGAAGCTGGTTTCTGCCGAGCCAAGAACGCTGTCAACATCTTAGGCAAAAATTTTGTGGTCTTTGGAATTTCGTCTATAGCCTTCTGGATCATTGGATGGACAATCATGTTTGGGGAAGGTAACTCCTTCATGGGAACTGCAGGTTGGTTTGTTTCTGGCGCTGACAATAGTCCTGTTACAGGCGATGCATATAACGGGGTTTATGACTCTATTAGCTGGACTGGTATTCCACTTTTCGCCAAATTTTTCTTCCAACTTGTATTTGCTGGGACAGCAGCCACCATCGTTTCAGGCTGTGTAGCGGAACGCATCCACTATAAATCCTATATGGCCTTTACTGTTGTCCTTGTCGCCATCAGTTATCCTATTACTGGACATTGGATCTGGGGAGGCGGATGGTTAGCGGATATGGGAATGTGGGATTTTGCCGGATCAACAGTTGTCCACTCAGTAGGTGGTTGGGCAGGTTTAGCTGGAATTATCCTTCTTGGCCCCAGACTCGGCAAGTATCGAGATGATGGATCGGTCTCACCAATCCCTGGCCATAGTATGGCACTTGCCTTTCTTGGCGGCATGATTCTCTGGCTCGGCTGGTTCGGGTTCAATCCTGGTAGCACAATGGGCATCTCAGGGGAAGGAGCTAAATCTGTAGCGCACATTGTGGTGACGACAAATCTGTCCTGTGCAGCAGGTCTCTTAACTGCGACTATTGTTTCATGGCTAGTGTTAGGTAAACCGGACTTCAGCATGACTGTCAATGGTGCACTAGCAGGACTAGTTGCCATTACGGCCCCATGCGCGTTTGTCAATCCAATGCCATCCGTAATTATCGGGATTATCGCGGGGATCCTCGTTGTGTTCAGCGTCCTCTTCTTTGATAAAATCCGCATTGATGATCCAGTAGGAGCACTCTCGGTTCACTTAACCAATGGTATCTGGGGAACATTAGCTGTAGGGCTTTTTGCAAAAGCTTCTCTAGGAGGCATAGGTGTTGATGGACTCTTCTATGGAGGCGGTGTGGGTCTACTTGTGGACCAGTTTGTAGGTGTCATTGCAGTAGGCGCATTTACACTTGTCTTAGCACTTATTGTCTGGACAGTTATTAAGGCAATTTTTGGACTACGAGTCGATCAAGAAACAGAAACAACAGGACTCGACATTACCGAAATGGGGATGGAAGCCTATCCTAGCGAAAGTCCACTAGGATAAGCTAGCTATTACTTATTCTTTAATCTAGCCCAAGTTCAAGTTCAGATAAACTTGAACTTGGGCTTTTTATTTTCCTATTACTACAATTTTAAATATAAGCAACTAAATTAGTATGGGCCATCTATTTTCTCCTCCAGGTACACTCATAACCAAGATTCAGCCCCTCTGCAATATCGTCTTTTCTGCTATATTCGCTTATTTCGCCCGCAAAACTCTGACTGAAAAACAGGCATTTCGCTTGTAGAGTTACAGTATTGAACTGTGGCATAGGTATTGCTACTAGCGACCTTAAAGATAAACCTAAGTGTTTTTGTGCTTGAAAGCAAAAACATCTTAGCATATTTCGATTTTGTCTTTTATAACCATTTATATGGGTTCACAGTTAAGCTTATGCTCCAGGTAATAATTTTGAATCTGTGACCATGTGCTTAGCGTTGTAGTGTTACGTTGTTTGAAGTTTCTAAATAATCTTAAGTTTTTTTAATTAAACCCATTAAACTTTTAAGGAGGTTTAACTTTGTTTTCCAAAAAGAGCAGGAAACTGAGCCTGTGTTTAGTTTCCTTGGTTTTGATTCTTTCATCATTGAGTATCTCTCATGCTCAAATCAAACTGACGGATAATCTGTCGCTTTCCGGTTTTCTAGATATGTCCGCAGGAACTTCTCTCGTTGAAGATAAAGACACAGAGGCAAACGCTAGTTTTGATCAGCTTGAACTCGATTTTCACTTTGCTAATGATAAAGTTTCGGCTCGTGTGGATATTGACAGCACGTCAGCAGCTTCGGCGGTGGCATTAGATGATAAGTATCAATTTAAGGGAGCAAGTGAAGTAATTCGTCTGATTGGATTAGAACAGGCTCACGTGTCTTATGCTTTTAGTGACAAGTTCAGCATAACAGCTGGCAGATTTCTCAGTTGCATTGGCTTTGAAGCCGCTGAGCCAGCAGATATGTATCAATATTCTTGGTCTCAAGGTATACCTTATCCAGGTTACCAGGATGGTGTTGCCATTAACTTCACCTTAAACGATCAAGTTGGTATTTATGCCTCTATGGTTGAAAGCGTTTGGGGCAACCCCATGAGTTCTAGCCTCAACCTTCCCAGTTTTGAAGCACAGGTTGCTTTAAAACCAATTGATAAACTGACAACCAAAATAGGGTTTGCCGGTGATGTTCTTTCTAATGGTGAGGGGACTCAGTATTTACAAAGTGAAATGAACGCTTGGGCACAGTTTGATGTAGCTGACAATTTCTTCGTGGCAGCTGAATTTGATCTGTTGGGCAATTGGGATGCAATTGCTAAGGATGGAAATCTCCGCCCTGAGGGTGATAGCGGAATGCACTTCTTAGGTATGGCCAATTATGGTCTAACAGACAAGGTCGCTGTTACCGCCAGATTCAGTGGTTATAAAGTTGGTGATGGAGATTTAGAAACAGAGGTTACACTAAGTCCGTCATACACCTTTACAGATAGTTGGGGTGGCTTGGTTGAGTTGAGGCAAACTCTTGCGGATGCAGATGGAAACTCACGAACTGATATCGCCATAGAAACGATTTATACTTTTTAAGTTAGGATTTGCATCCAAAACTTAGACCATTTTTTCAGGCAGTCCCAAAAGTCTACGCCTGTTTTAGGCGTGGGCTTTTTATTTTAGGATCTCGGCCATCGTTACCCACTCATTCTCCGGAGTTGTAGGTAGTAAACAATATAGCAATCTTGCGCAGATGGAATAGTTCGGTTTTAGGTCAAAGGTATATTGGCGAAGTTCATCCGGCTGAAATCGATTGTCCGACTGCCCCGAATCCAACATCATTGAATGTTCAATCTGTTGATGATATTCGATTTTCCCTGACGGATTTGATATTTTCACATCAAGTATAATGGTACGAAACCCGTCTCCCGGTAACATATGCCCTGACTTGTTTTTCACCCCAATAATCGCTTCCCCATTCCTCTTTTCTATCATCAACTCCGCTGCATCCTCCAGCATTTGTCCGCTTCGACTAGCTATCCATGTATGCCGTCTTCCTGAAATTCGTTCGTAACTGAGCGTGCTTTGCATACGTTTGACCCGCGGCATGTGGCAGGTAGCGCAATTTCCTCCCTCCTCTGAAATTTGGCTTTTTTTAAAGCTGATGATCTG
>CEWR01024911.1_pt1 | contig 10855 bp, 12 predicted proteins | sample 356321 | NCBI WGS metagenome assembly CEWR01 (sample SAMEA2621551, study PRJEB7988) | marine metagenome | biome: marine biome (ENVO:00000447); feature: mesopelagic zone (ENVO:00000213); material: "saline water (ENVO:00002010), including plankton (ENVO:xxxxxxxx)" | depth 790 m
ACAGTAAAGGTCTGGGATGCAGACACTGGCCAGCAGCTGCTGACCATGAAAGGACACACCGATTCTGTCGTCAGCGTGGCCTTCAGCTCGGACGGGACGCGGATCGTCAGTGGCGGCTGGGACACGACGCCGAAGGTCTGGGATGCCCGCCCGCTGGAGAAGTAATGCCTTGCCTGGTTATTCCGCTTCAAGTAGCCGAGGCGAGACTCGAACTCGCACGGGCTAATGCCCACGGGATTTTAAATCCCGAGCGTCTGCCAATTCCGCCACTCGGCCAAGAGTTGCGACTTATTTAAGTCCCCCGTCCAATTACGGTCAATCGGATCTTTTGGGATGCTGTTGTGCGTTCACGGTTTCGTGGCCACGAAGGCCATCCAGTAAAAGATCCATCCACTCACCGCCGTGCCGCTCATACCAACCACGGCAATCCGCCCCCAGCGCTTGTGACTTGCACTGTGTTTGCCCGGACTGGGGGGTTTCTCGAAGCCTCGTAAGGCACGCACGACCACCAGCACCCAGATCACCAGCGTGGGAACCGCAAAGCAGAGGTGGACGGTCAGGGCGGTCCAGACCCCGTTCCAGCTCTCTGTACTGTAATAGGGTGAACCGACTGCCTCGCTTTCCCAGTCGGTAAAAAACCGCATGTCGATTTCAAAGGCCAGTACGGTTCCCATCAGCAGCATGGCCAGCAGCAGTTGGAGCTGTCGGTGCAGTGAGTACCTCTGTCTTCCTCGCACTTGCCAGATGCTCCAGAGCAACACTGGCACGACCAGCAGCATCGCCAGGAAGACGACGTCCAGCATCAGCGATCCACGGGGGGCAAGGAATGACATTGGATTTCCAGTGACTTGGCAGGGACAACGTTCCTCACCGCTTAACTACTATTGGCGATCCGGTTGACGGCGTTCAGGATTGCCCGCACGGTCGCCTCGACCGTGTCAGTGGAGACTCCACGTCCCCGGAAAACCTGTCCCTTGTGTTCCACTTCCAGTACCACCTCGCCCTGGGCATCGTGTCCCAGCGAGGCGCTACGGACCTGGTAGTCCTTGCAGGCGAGCGCCAGCCCGGTGATCTTCTCGGTCGCCAGGAAAGCGGCATCGATCGGCCCGTCCCCCTCGGAAAGTTCCTCGGTGAACTGTTCCTCCCCGCGCTGGAGCGTCAGTCGGGCACGGGGGACCTGGCCCGTTCCGGAGGTGACCTCGAAGGAGACCAGCGACCATTGTTCCTCGACCTCCGCCTGGATCTCCTGCTGGATCAGTGCGACCAGGTCGCCGTCGTAGATCTCCTTCTTCTTGTCTGCCAGTTTCTTGAACTCGCCAAACACGCTACGCAGCTGCTCATCGTTAAGGTGGTAACCGAGTGCCCTGGTCCGGTCTCCCAGTGCCGCGCGGCCGCTGTGCTTGCCCAGCACCAGGTTGGTCTTGGCGAAACCGACATCCTCTGGCCGCATGATCTCGTAGGTACTGGGTTCCTTGAGCATCCCATCCTGGTGGATACCGGCCTCGTGGGCGAAGGCATTGCGTCCCACGATCGCCTTGTTTCGCTGCACTCGCATCCCGGTGATCGAACTCAACAGCCGGCTGGTGGGAACCAGTCGCTCGGTCTTGATACCGGTGTGGCAATGGTAATAGTCGCTCCGGGTGCGCATTGCCATAACCACTTCTTCCAGGCTGCAGTTACCGGCCCGTTCGCCGATCCCGTTAATCGTGCACTCGATCTGCCCGGCCCCGTTCTCTACGGCAGCCAGGCTGTTTGCCACCGCCAGGCCGAGGTCATCATGACAGTGAATACTGATTACCGCCTTGTCGATATTGGGAACCCGGTCCTGGAGCATGGCAATTGTCTCGCCCATTTGCCGGGGAGTCGCGTAGCCGACCGTGTCGGGAATGTTCACCGTGGTGGCTCCGGCGGTGATTGCCGCCTCGACCACCTGGCAGAGGAAATCATGCTCGGTTCGAGCAGCATCCTCCGGTGAGAACTCCACATCGTCACAGTAACCAACCGCCCGCTCGACTCCTGCAACCGCCCTCTGGATGATCTCCTCGGTAGTCATCCGCAGTTTGAACTCGCGGTGAATCGCGCTGGTTGCCAGGAAAACATGAATGCGGGCGGACTCGGCATGCTGGATCGCTTCCCAGGCCCGGTCGATATCAGCATCATTACAGCGGGCCAGTCCGCAGATCGTGGCCCCCTGGATTTCACGGGAGATCTGCGAGACCGCCTCGAAATCTCCCGGCGAGGCGATTGGAAAGCCGGCTTCGATGATGTCAATCCCCAGTTCGACAAGTGCCTGGGCGAGTTCCATTTTTTCTGTCAGATTCATGCTGGCGCCCGGGGACTGCTCCCCATCGCGCAGCGTGGTATCAAAGATCGTGATCTGTCGTGATTCGGTCATGGTCTTGGTGCTCTTGAGTGAAAGTGGTGAATCGTCAGCACCAGCGACCTGGCGAGGTTCGCCTGGCAGGTCCCTGGTTTACACGGTATGCCGGTCCCTGACCGGCCAGGGCAGTAACAGCCCGCCGCGCGTCGACGTGAGACGTCGTCTGCCGCCGCATGTGGAATAAGGATTCACGGTGTTGTTCACTTTCGCTGCATAAAAAAACCCGAGGTCCGTCTGGCCTCGGGATGTTGCTGTTGAGCCTTTGATGGTTCGCACCACACCCCTACGGCTTGCCCAGGGCAAGCAGGTCTAAAAGTTGTAACAGGGGAAGCCGACTATTTTTCATCATGACTGTATCAATCAGGTGACATAAACGACACTTTTTGCACTCTAGCCGAGACATTCAGAAGGGTCAAGAGACACTCTTCTATCGGCCCGGCCCGGCAGGCCGGGATGCTATTCTCCAATACAAAAGAGATGCTTGTAGGTGCGGACGATGATCTTGCCCTGGGAGAAGGCAAGCGAGCCGCGTGTCAACTCTTCCAGCTTGTTCTCGGCGAGCACCTGGCATTCGCCCGGGTCCGGCTTGAGCACGAACGTTGTCCCCTCCATGTTGACCACGTAAAGTCTGCCGTCAACGTGGCACATGCTGCTCCAGCTTCCTCCACTGCCTAGCCGTTTTTGCCAGAGCCGTGTTCCGGTTGCCACTTCCAGGCACCAGGCGATGCCCGGTTCATTAAGGATGTAGAGATGGTCGCCGACGATCACGCCAGAGCCGACTCGCTGGGGATTGTCTGGCTTGTCGGGCTTGTGCCAGAGCCGGTGGCTTCCGGTCACATCGCCCGATCCTCCCCGCCGGATTGCCAGCGAGGGCCCTCCGTAACCACTCATGGTAACGACCGTCTTGTCGGTAACGAGCGGCGACGTGTAGACCAGCTTGCTGGGTCCCTCGCAGGTCCAGACGATGGCGCCACTACGGGGACTGGCGGCGTAGAGCCGGCTGGGCATGCTGAGGAACATGACCGCTTTTTCCCCGCTTCCGTGAATCACCGGCGTGCTCCAGGAGCCCCGGAATTCCTCGACTTTCTCCGAGCTGGCATCGGGTACTTCGCTTCGCCAGGCTTCCTCTCCGCTGCTCAGGTCCAGGCCGATCCAGAAAGTTCGTAGCCCGGGTCCGCAGTTGAGGATCACCCGGTTTTCAAAAATAACCGGGCTGGCGGCGGTCCCCCAGATGTGCTGGAACTCTCCCAGGTCCTTGTTCCATCGCTTGTTGCCGTCCATGTCGTAGGCGTGGAGTCCGGCCGAGCCATGCCAGACGACGACCGTGGATCCGTCGGTGACCGGCGAGGAGGCACACTGGGGATTGGTCTTGTGTGTCAGTTCCTCTTTTTCATGGCGGACCGACTGTTCCCAAAGTTTTTTTCCGTCGGCCAGGGAGAAGCAGAGCAGGCTTCGTGTGCGGCCCTCGTCGCTGGCCTGGGAAATAAAAACCCGCTTTCCCCAGATGATCGGCGTGGAGTTGCCGGGGCCGGGCAGGGGGACTTTCCAGGCGATGTTCGAGGCGGTGGACCATTTCACGGGGAAGCCGGTTTCACTGCTGGTTCCCACCCCCGCGGGGCCGCGCCAGGCGGGCCAGTTTTCGGCCGAGAGCCAGCCAGGAACGCTGCACAGCAGGACGACGGTGAGCAGGGCGAGGAGTCGTTGTTTCATGGTAGTTTCCCGCGATCGGTGGAGGAGGGATCCGTGTGTCTTTCCTGTTTTAACATTTTCACCGCAGATTCCCATCTATCTGGCGATGAGAGTCAAACTGGATCTTGAGCCGTGCTGCAGATTCGGTGTACTATCGGCGCACGGTGAGCTCATCAGGTGACCCAGGGTGACAACTGGCAGGAACAAGGATGCTCGATTTCCAGATCAAGCGATGCACGAGGCAATGCCACGTGAGCGGGGAGCAGTTCCATCCGGGGGATGTTTTCTTTTCCGTGCTGGTCTCGGAAGGACCCGAGGTGCTCCGCCGGGACTACTCGGAAGCGGCCTGGCCTGGTCCTCCGGAACAGTCCCTGGGGTGGTGGAAGTCGCGGATGCCGAAACCGTCGGCGACGAAGATTCACTGGGCCCCCAACGACATCCTCCTGCATTACTTTGACCAGCTCTCCAGCGAGCTCTCCCAGCAGGACATGCGCTATGTGCTGGCGTTGTTGATGGTCCGTCGCCGTATCCTGCGTGTGGTTGACACGCTGACAACCGGCGGGATTGAGCAGATGGTACTTCACTGTCCCAAGAACGAGAACGAGTACCAGGTGGTTGTCACCCAGCCTGGCAGCGCGCGGATTGATGAGCTTCAGCAGTCGATCACGGCGCTTCTTTTCAAGGATGCTGCCTAGGCGGCAAAAAACAATTCCACCTTCGGCATGGATGCCATGAAAAAGACACGAAAAATTCTCTTGATCCTGGTGCTGGTAACCAGCACATCAGGAGCGACATGCCTGCCACGCGAGCTGTGGAAGAAAAACGACCCTCTACCGCCGGTCGCTTTCGACCAGTTCCCCACGCTGCAGGAGGTGCTGACGGTGGTCAATTCCAGCCAGCGTGTGAAACAACTCGATGCCCAGGGTGCCCGTGTTTCGGCCCCGGGGACGCCACGGTTACGGGCCAGCATGGCACTGGAGCGGCCTCGCCAGTTTCGGCTGCGAGCCGGCGTCTTTGATTTCAGCGGTCCCGAGCTGGACCTGGGGAGTAACGATGAGCGGTTCTGGCTTTGGATCAAGCAGCATCCTCAACCGGCGGTCTATTATGCTCGCCATGCGGAATTTACCGGTAGCCGGGCGCGGCAGTTGATGCCGGTTGATTTTCGCTGGTTCAGCGATGCGCTGGGACTGGTGGAGCTGGATCCTGCGGGTGTCCATGAGGGCCCCTTGCGGGCAGGGAAGGGGAAACTGGAAATTCGAACTCGTGTTGCCGCCGAGGAGGGTGAGATGGTGCGGGTGACCGTGATCGATGACCGCTATGGGAGGATACTGGAACAGCACCTGCGGGATAGCCAGGGCCAGCTGCTGGTCTCGATTCACTCCTCCCGTCATCGCTTCTACCCGGCCCACGGGGTCTCTTTGCCTCATCAGGTGGAGATTCACCTGTTGCCGGGACACGCCAACCAGATGAAGCTGGAATTGAACGTTGCCAGTTACCAGATTAACCGGGTCACTCCTTCGCCGGCGGAGCTCTGGGAAATGCCTTCCTTCGAAGGGTACCCGGCGGTCGATATTCTCACGCTCCCTGCGGCTGAATCGGGGCAGCAGGAGCAACAACAGAGGGAGCAGCAGCGAGTCGGGTACCTGCCGGAATCGCAAGGGGCTGCTTTCCGTCCTCGCTTCCGTGGCGATACGAGCTGGCGTTAGAACACGGGCTCAGACCTGGATGCCATGCCGCCGCATTTTTTCGCGGGCCCGGCTGAGAGTTGGGCCAATGCTGTTCTCGGGGATTCCCAGTTGGGAGCTGATCTCCCTGTAACTCAAACCATCCAGGTGGTGGAGCCGGACAATCTCGGCTTCTGCGGAGTTCAGGTTTTCCAGTAGCCGGAGAACCTCTTCCCGATCACTTGCACGTTGTTCTGCAGAGGTCTCCTGGTCGGCGAGATCCGTGTCGATGCGAACGCGAAATCCGAATGCCTGCCCGGAGATGTCATCGCTCGTGTCCTCATCGGCCTGGGCCGGCGTGACCCGGGGATGCTTGCGCTTGACAAATTCCCGTACCACCACCCGACGGGCAATAACAGCGAGGTAAGTGGCCAGGCTGCTCGAACCCCGGAATCGTCGCAACACGGCGAAGTCGTCCTTGATGATAGCCAGGAAGACCTCGGAGCAATAATCCTCTGTGTCCTGGGAGGTAATCTGAACGTTGCGCGAGGAGACCGTGTGATTGATCACGTGCAGGACGAGCCCGAGAAAGCGGTCGACAAAATCATCCCACGAACCGGCACTGCGTGCCTGGCAACGTTGGAGAAGATCCTTATCGAATTCCGAGAGTGTCACGCCTGCTAGCCCTCTCTTCCCATGTCATGAAGCCCGCGCCCTGGCTCCCGGACGACTCGCGAATTCCTGTCGAGTCGCCTTGTGGGCCGCCCCTTGACGCCCATTGCTCGTAGGATTCTAGAAGTCCTATCAAAACGAAGCAAGGCGAATCCCGTACCCATTGGAGATCTTGACACCGTACAGGAGGGATACTACGATTCGAACCAACATGGCCAATAGAGAGCTAATTTTTGCTGGGTTATGGGTCTTGTTGGGACGCGCCCCGCAGATAATCGCATGGCAAAAAATAGGTGGACAAACGAACTCTTGGAGAAATCTGATTTGTATCAGCATTTTCTCTGTTTAATGGACGCGCTTTCGACCGAAATGTGACGATGAGAGGCTGCTGAAGAGAATCCGACCAGAGTATATCTCCCAGAGCGAACAAGGAGAAAAGTACAAATGACTCACGTTGTATGTAAAGCATGTTTCGGCTGTAAGTACACGGATTGTGTCACCGTTTGCCCGGTGGAATGTTTCTATGAAGGTGAGCAGATGCTCTACATCCACCCGGAGGACTGCATCGACTGTGAAGCATGTGTTCCGGAGTGCCCGGTAGAAGCGATCTTCTTGGAAGAGAATGTTCCAGAGGGCGAAGAGGGTTTCATCAAGCTGAATGCAGACATGTCGCTGGCGGATGATGCAGTCGTCATTACCGAGCAGAAAGAACCACTCGCCGACCGCTAGTTGGTACCAGTGGCGCGAACGCGAACAAAAAGGCCTGGAACCATCCTGCGGTGGTACCAGGTTTTTTGTGCGCCTGGACAGTTCAATAGGATCCTGCCAGGAATGTCTTCCAGAGCAGGTAGTGGGCACTGTTCTCTTCCACCGCCAGCAGGGATTGCTGGGCTGGTTTGCAGGGTTGCTGCTGGAGTTTCATGTGAGCTTGCCCTGGTGTCCGCCCCCCCTTGGTGGTATTGCATTTCACGCAGCAGCAGACGATGTTTTCCCAGTTGGTGTTGCCCCCCTGGCTGCGTGGCACGACATGGTCAAGGCTCATCTGGCTGAGCGTCAGCTGTTTTCCACAGTACTGGCAGCACTGCTTGTCACGGGCAAACAGGTTGCGGCGGTTGAATCGGAGCGGCTGGTGATAGACACGATCAAAGCGGGTCAACCGCACGATACGAGGGACTAGCATCCGCTGTTGCACCAGCCGAATCCATTCCTCCTGGCCTCCTTCCATCTCATCCTGCAAAACACTGAGCTGGCACCAGCTATCGAGGTCATAGTTTACGTATTGCCCGTTTTCGCGGTCGATCACCTCGGCAGTGTCACGGTAAAGCAGTAGCAACGCCTGACGGAGTGGCACCAGGTGGATGGCCATGTAGTAGCGATTGAGCACGAGGACGCTACTGCTGAGCAAATTGGATTGCATGCCGATCATGGGCAGAGCCTTGCCGGCAGCGGGAAGTTAGTATGAGTGAAAGCGTTGGACTCCTTGGGATGGGGAGCGACGTCGTTACCATGATGTTAGCGGAAGGGGGATCCCCTGATCAAGAAATTACTGCGGCGGGCTGGGTCACGATTCTGCCAGAGAGTGACTTGCTTCCAAGCTCGCATTCCCAGTAGGATAAGGGTGTTGTCCTTGGCGACAGCAACCAGCCGGGTTGGCACGGAACGCCGCTCGCTCAACGGTACCCCATGGCAAAGGGTCTTGGCGATGATTCATTATTCTTGTGATCGCTGCAAACGACTGATCGATCCTGAAGTTGACCTGCGATACGTTCTTCGCCTTGAAGTCCAGGCGATCATGGAACCACTCGATTCGGATGACCTGGATGACGAGCGAGATCACCTGCTCGAAATCCAGGATATGCTCGAACAACTCGAAGAGGGGGAGAGTGATCAGATCGCCGACGACTTCTACCAGAAGCATCGTTACGACATCTGCGCTGATTGCTACCACGAGTACCTCAAGAACCCGCTCGGACGCGAGGTTCCCATGCGAGTTGGTTTCAGCGAGAACTAGTTCGCTTCCAGTTCTCGTTGCTCCTGTGCTTTCTCTCCTGTGCCGATCGTGATGCGCTCGTTTCGTTGCCTGCCCGCTCCCCAGCCCCCTTTTCGGCTGTTAGAATCGCCTCTTTAACCCTGGAAGATGACCATTTTTACGAGTGAGAAACGTTGGCGATGAGAATTGCAGTGATTCCCGGTGACGGAACTGGCCCGGAAGTGACCAACGAGGCGCTCAAGGTGCTGGCTGCAGTTGCCCAAAGGGAGGGGTTTGATTACGAGCTGACTCCTTACGAGTTTGGAGGCGAGCATTACCTCAAGAGCGGCGAGATCCTGCCGGAGGGTGCCGTTGACGAGTTAAAGCAGCACGATGCTATTTACCTCGGTGCGGTAGGCCATCCTGACGTTGCCCCTGGGATCCTGGAAAAGGGCCTGCTCCTGAACCTCCGTTTCCAGCTTGACCAGTACATTAACCTGCGGCCTGTGGAACTCTACCCCGGCGTGGAAACCCCGCTCGCAGGCAAGGGGCCGGACGACATTAACTTTGTCGTGGTCCGGGAAAATACCGAGGACCTCTACTGTGGTGTCGGTGGTTTTCTCAAGAAGGGGACAGCGGATGAAGTTGCTACCCAGTCCGCCGTCTACACCCGCAAGGGATGTGAACGTTGTATCCGCTGGGCCTTCGAGTATACCCGCCGCCGCAACAACCCCTCCGGCAAGCGGCTCACGCTGGTTGCCAAGACGAATGTGCTGACTTTCGGCCATGACCTCTGGGACCGGACGTTCCGGGAGGTTGCCGAGGAGTACAGCGACGTGGAAGCGGATTACAACCATGTCGATGCCTGTTGCATGTGGATGATCAAGAACCCCGAGTACTACGACGTGATCGTGACCACCAACATGTTCGGCGACATCATCACCGACCTGGGTGCAATGATACAGGGTGGGATGGGAGTTGCCGCCGGTGGGAACATCAACCCGGACGAGGGGGGGACAAGCATGTTTGAGCCGATGGGTGGCAGTGCCCCGAAGTACACCGGCCAGAACGTGATCAATCCGATTGCGGCCATTGCCGCGATGGGGATGCTGCTGGAACATTCCGGGCAGGAGGTTGCCGGCCAGCAGGTAATCGAGGCGATCAAGCAGGTGACCGGCACCCGGATGGAGAGCCAGGCAGCTGGTCGCATGGGGCATTCCACCAGCGAGGTCGGGGACCTGGTCTGTGAGGCCCTCTAGCTGTGCATGCGGGGCAGGGGATCTCCCGCCTCGATGATCCGTGCTTCCAGGCAGGCCAGTTCGTGAAGCCGCTGGTTGACCTCCTCGTCACGTGCAAAATCACGTGCGCAGCGTACGTAGGTGGCGTGGTGGCTCGCTTCTGACTCGAAGAGACTGCCATAAAAGTCGGCCAGTTCCACGTCATCCAGATGCTCTCGTAGCAGGTCGAAACGCTCGCAGCTGCGAGCCTCGATCAGCCCGGCCACCAGCAGCCGGTCTACTGCCCGCCCCGGTTCCCGCTTGCGAATCAATGCCGCCAGCTGGGCCCCGTAGTTGCTCTGCCGGATCCGCCGGAAACGGATGCCTCGCCGATCAAGCAGCTCCCGAACAAGGTGGAAATGTTCCAGTTCCTCGATCACGATCGAGCTCATGGCCCGGCAGAGAGCATCGTTCTCGACGTAGGCGACCAGCAGGTTCAGTGCTGCGCGGGCTGCCTTGTTTTCACAATGGGCGTGGTCGATTAGGATCTCTTCAAGGTTCTCGTCCACCTGGCGAAGCCAGCGGTCGGAAGTTGTCGATTGCAGGTTCAACATGGTTTTCCGGGGGTCGTCCTGGAGTGTTCTGGTGCTGGCGGGAAACCCCGGGCCAGCAGGTTTCATTATGGCGGCTTGCCCATTGCCTTAGAAGCACCAGCGGTCCCGCGTATCATGATCTTGCTCACCGCCAGTGACATCCGCAAGTACTTCTCCAGGGACCCTGTCCTGGACGGGGCCTCATTCCAGGTGTCGACCGGTGAAAGGGTGGCGCTGGTGGGCCCCAATGGGTCCGGTAAGACAACGCTCTTGAATATTATAAGCGGAGAGCTGGAAGCGGACGGCGGGGAGCTTGAGGTCCATGGGAGCTGCTCGATCGCTTTCCTGCCGCAGCGGCCCGAGTTTCCTGACGGGACAACACTCTGGGACCTGGCGATGGAACCCCTGGAGCCGCTTCGAGCGATGGCTCGCCGGGCCGAGCAACTGGCCGTTGAGATCGGGAAAAGCGAGCAGCCAGAGGATCGTCAGCCGCTGGAGAAGGAGTTCGATCTGCTCGAGCACCGGCTACGGGAACTGGATGGCTACCACCTTGACCACCGCGTCGAACGGGTACTGGATGGCCTCGGGTTTGATCCCGCCAGCTACCAGCAACCGGTAGAGCAGCTCAGTGGCGGCCAGCAGAACCGGTTGCTGATGGCCCGCCTGCTGCT
>CEWR01159391.1_pt1 | contig 10846 bp, 10 predicted proteins | sample 356321 | NCBI WGS metagenome assembly CEWR01 (sample SAMEA2621551, study PRJEB7988) | marine metagenome | biome: marine biome (ENVO:00000447); feature: mesopelagic zone (ENVO:00000213); material: "saline water (ENVO:00002010), including plankton (ENVO:xxxxxxxx)" | depth 790 m
TGAGCCGTGATCCTCGAACGGAATTTTAAAAATGTAGGCGTGATTGAGCGTTCGCATGTCCCGGTTGGTGAAAACCTCCGTTGTGATGTGCAGTTGGTGTAGGTCACGGAGCCAGGACATGAGCTGTGGTATATCAGGAGAGATCGCCGCGCCGCTGTACGCGTCCGTGCAATCCGAGGCGGGTCCAAGGTCTTCGAACGCCGTTAGATGGTATTCGGGAACGTGCCCTAGAAAAGTGGGCATTACCGTCGCCAGTGGGGTCCCCACGAGAGCCTGGTAAAACGCGGCTTCAACCCGATCCCGATTAATCGGAGCGGGAATGTCGGGGTATTTCGCGACGTAGGGAACGGACTGCTTCAGTACGATGGAGTCAACGTCAGTCACGACGCGGAGGGTGTGGTTCATGTTTCCTTCCCCCGCGATTTCGGCGGATATGAACCCTCCCTGAAGCCATCCCTGATCACGGGAAAATTCAGCGACGGTTTTGGCGTTGGCGATCGACAATTCCATTTAAGACAATTCCTTCCAATTGAGTATCGATCGGTAACACAAGGGAACGCCGTCCGTCCGTGGTAGGCGACATCGGATCATCTAGATAACCGTTGGGTTATTTTTTGGTAGATACCGCCAAAGCCGCCGTTGCTCATGATCACTACGTGACAGTTTTCGCCAACGTATTCGTCGATCCGATCGACGAGTCGATCGACGTCATTTTCGACGGACGCGGCGGTTAGGCTCGCATTAACCAAGTCGGTTAAGTCCCACTGGATGTTTTCGCTGCGGAACCAAATGACCTCATCAGCCGGAGCGGTGCAATGGTAGAGATCCTCGCGAAGGGTACCGAGGGACATGGTGTGCGTTCGCGGTTCGATGATTGCAACGATGCGCTCGCTGCCCACGTGATTCCTAAGGCCCTGAAGAGTCGTACGAATGGCAGAGGGATGATGAGCATAATCGTCGTAACAACGAAGCCCATCTTTCTCCGCAAAAAGCTCCAACCGCCGTTTGACACCTTTAAACTGGCCCAGCGCTTCGATGGCAACGTCGGTGGGGACGCCCGCATGGCGAGCTGCGGCGATAGCGGTCAGCGCGTTATTGACGTTGTGCACACCGAGTAGCGCCCACTCGACCGTCCCTAGCGCGGTATCGTCTAAGATGACGGTAAAGCGACTTCCATCTGACGTCATCGCGGACGCGTGCCACGATTCGCCGTTGTCTTTATCGATCCGTTGTAATCCTTTTTCTTCCATGGCAGCGAATCTAGAGACCGGTGTCCAACAGCCTTGTCGTAACACCTCGTCGACGGCTGACGATTGTTGTGGGGCGACGATCAATCCGTCGCTGGGGACGGTACGGACGAGGTGATGGAATTGGGTTTGGATTGAGTCAAGATCTTTGAAAATGTCCGCATGATCGTATTCAAGGTTATTGATGACCAACGTCTTAGGGCGATAGTGGACGAACTTTGAGCGCCGGTCGAAATACGAAGTGTCGTATTCGTCGGCTTCAACCACGAAAAACGGGCTCTTGCCGAGGCGCGCCGATATGCCAAAATTGTTGGGGACACCGCCGATCAGGAAACCCGGATCAAGTTCGGCGAACTCCAGAATCCACGCAACCATGCTCGTTGTCGTGGTTTTACCGTGAGTTCCCGCGATTGCAATTACCCACCGATCTCGCAAAATTTTCTCACCGAGCCATGCGGCGCCCGAGGTGTAGTCGAGATTTTGGTTGAGTACGAATTCCACGGCGGGATCGCCCCTTGGGAACTTGGCATTACCGATGACGATATTGTCAGGTACCGGGTCAAAGTCTGACTGGGTGAAGCCTTGATTGACCGTTATCCCTGCATTCGCGAGCTGTTCGCTCATGGGCGGATAAATAGGGCCGTCTGATCCTGCCACTTCAAAACCGGATTCCTTCGCGAGTAACGCCAAACTACCCATGAGGGTCCCACCGATTCCGAGAAAGTAGACACGCTCGCTCATGTTGCTAACGCTGAGCTTATGCTGTAACTCGCGATTGCGATGAGGAGTGCGATGCCAACGGCGCGCGTCATGTCGACACTCATTGCCCGGTGAAGAATGAATCCCGACGCAGCGAGGCTCCAAAGAAGGAAGGGGATTGCGACCAGGACATTCCCGGTAAGCTGGAGCACGAGCAGCATTAGAATACCGAGAACGAGGTCAACGCCCGTCATCGCGGCGAAAGTTTGATAGAACCTTCGATGGAGTCCACCGAGTCGGAGCGCGCCCCATGTCATCAGCGCCGTGACGGCGAGCGCACCGTAAGTGGGTAGGAGTTGTATCCCGTTTAGACCAGAACTTTCAGACATCGCACCCGGTCCGAACAATTGGGTGAATGTGGTGAGCACCGTTTGCAGCGCGATTAACAAAACAATGAAGTAGGGGTGCGACGGCGCATTTTCGGGACCATCCCGAAATACGGCGATGTTCCAAAACAACTGAACAACGGCGAACATGCGGAAATTGTCGCATAAATAGTGTGGATCCCTGAGAATCCCGCCTTTCACCCGTTGGGGGAGTCTTGATGACGCGAAGAAACGTACTCTACGCGCAGTCGGGCGGGGTTACCGCGGTGATCAATGCGAGTGCTTGCGGCGTTATCGAAACGGCGCGTAAACACAGAGACGTCATCGGGCGAGTTTTTGCGGCGAATAACGGGATTCTTGGCGTGCTTACGGAAGAATTGATAGATACAGGCAAAGAAAGCGCGCGCGCGATCGCGGGTCTTCGGTCTACCCCAAGTGGGGCTTTTGGCTCATGCCGATACAAACTCAAATCGCTCGAAGAAAGCGAACGCGAATATCATCGGCTGATCGAGGTATTCCGCGCCCACGATATTGGTTATTTTTTGTACAACGGAGGTGGTGATTCGCAGGATACTGCTCATAAAGTTTCCCAAGTTGGGAAGCGATTGGGTTATCCGGTTCGGTGCGTGGGTATTCCAAAAACAATCGACAACGACTTGCCGTTTACGGATACCTGTCCGGGTTTTGGCAGCGTTGCCAAATACGTTGCCGTTTCCGTGCGTGAAGCCGCGATGGACGTCGCTTCAATGTGTGAAACCTCGACCAAGGTCTTCATCTTGGAGGTCATGGGTCGTCATGCAGGTTGGATTTCCGCGGCGGGTGGTCTTGCGGCTGACAAACCGGGCGACGCACCCCACGTCATCGTGTTTCCTGAAGTACCCTTCTCGAAGGTCAGGTTCCTTAGAAAGGTGAAGAAGACCGTAGATACGCGTGGATTTTGTGTCATCGTGGTGTCGGAAGGCGCGCGTTACGCCGATGGACGGTTTCTCGCGGATGCCGGCAACCTTGACGCGTTTGGTCATGTTCAGTTGGGCGGGGCGGCGCCGACGATTGCAGCGATGATCAACGATAAACACGGTTATAAGTACCACTGGGCGGTTGCCGATTACCTGCAGCGCGCTGCACGTCACATCGCATCAAAGACCGATGTCGATCAGGCGTACGCGGTGGGAAAAGCGGCCGTTGAACGCGCCGTTCGGGGGGACGATGGGATTATGGTCACGATTCGTAGAACGTCGGATTCCCCGTACCGGTGGACGGTGGGTGAAGTGCCTCTTCATCGAGTCGCGAACGTAGAGCGAACGATGCCAAAGTCGTACATCTCGAAGGATGGATTTGGCATTACCGCGCGCGCGCGGCGGTATTTAGCGCCGTTGATTCGCGGCGAGGATTATCCGAGGTACAAGCAAGGGCTGCCGCAGTACACACGATTGAAAGCAGAACTCACGGCGAAAAAATTACCGGCGTTCTCTGTCGAGGCTTAAACGTCGTGTGACAACGTAGCGACTGGCGAGCGTTCGCGTGCGCGGAACGCCCGTCGTGCAGGGGCGTCTATGCGCCTATCGCTGCCAGCAACAGGATCGCAACAATATTGATGATTTTAATCATCGGGTTGATTGCAGGGCCTGCTGTGTCCTTGTAGGGATCCCCTACCGTGTCGCCCGTTACCGCGGCCTTGTGGGCTTCGGATCCCTTCCCACCGTGGTTACCGTCTTCAATGTATTTCTTGGCGTTATCCCAGGCCCCACCGCCAGCCGTCATCGAGATTGCGACAAATAGCCCAGTGACAATTGTTCCGAGAAGCATCGCCCCGACGGCACTCAAAGCGCTCGCTTGGTCGAAGACTAAGTTGAGCACGAAATACACGACAATAGGTGCGAGTACAGGAAGCATCGATGGGACGATCATTTCTCGGATTGCTGATCGGGTCAGTAAGTCAACGGCTTTGCTGTAATCGGGCCGGGTCGAGCCATCCATAATGCCTGGCATCTCGCGAAACTGCCGGCGTACTTCCTCAACCACCGCGCCGCCGGCTCTGCCTACGGCCTGCATTCCGAGCGCGCCGAAGAGATAAGGCAGCATGCCTCCGATAAGAAGCCCTATGACAACGAAGGGATCCGACAATTCGAAGCTAATGTCCAAGTCGGGAAAGAAGTGTGCCAGGTCGTAGGTGTAGGCGTTGAATAACACAAGCGCAGCGAGGCCGGCTGAGGCGATCGCATAACCCTTGGTGACCGCCTTGGTCGTGTTGCCGACCGCGTCAAGGGCGTCGGTGGTTTTACGGACGTCTTCATCGAGATCGCTCATTTCGGCAATACCGCCGGCGTTGTCTGTCACCGGCCCATACGCATCGAGCGCCACCACCATGCCTGCGAGGGCGAGCATGGTCGTTGCGGCGATAGCGATTCCATAAATACCCGAAAATTGGAATGCGGTGACAATACCAACCGCGACGATGATGGCCGGGATAGCGGTTGCTTCCATCGAAATGGCGAGGCCTTGAATTACATTGGTGCCGTGTCCGGTTTCCGATGCACGGGCGATCGATTTAACGGGACGGTATTCTGTTGATGTGTAGTATTCAGTCACCCAGACGATGAGTCCGGTGACGACGAGGCCCACCAGCGCACAGTAAAAGAACTGACGACCTTCATCGCCCGGGAACATGTGGTCGGTTACGAAGAAAATTAAGAATCCGGAAAGGACCGCGGTGGCGATAAAGCCTTTGTAGAGCGCCCCCATGATATTTTCCGAGCTTCCGAGTCGAACACAAAACGCGCCGACAACGGATGCAATAATGCAGACTCCGCAAATAAGCAAGGGCATCTCGATAGCGCTTAGCTCATCAGGACCCGAAAATCTAATGGTCGCGATTAGCATGGTGGCGACAATTGTTACCGCGTAAGTTTCAAATAAATCGGCGGCCATACCGGCACAATCGCCGACGTTGTCGCCGACGTTGTCGGCAATCACCGCAGCATTGCGTGGATCGTCTTCGGGAATACCGGCTTCAACTTTACCAACGAGGTCGGCACCAACGTCAGCACCTTTAGTGAAGATACCGCCACCTAGGCGTGCGAAGATCGAAATTAAGGATGCGCCGAACGACAGCGCGACCAATGGCTCGATCAGTTCGCGCGAGTCGAGGCCCATACCTTTGAGAATGGCGTAGTACCCAGCGACGCCAATGAGTCCGAGGCCGACGACGAGCATGCCAGTGACCGCGCCTGATTTAAACGCGATCGCGAGTGCGGGCTTGAGCCCCGTCTTGGCGGCTTGCGTGGTACGGACATTGGCGCGAACTGAAACGTTCATGCCAATGTAGCCGGCGATACCGGAAAGCACGGCTCCAACGACAAAGCCGACCGCGACTAACTTACCAAGAGATAGCCAAAGAATCAGATCCACCACGATCCCGACAATCCCGATGGTGAGGTATTGACGATTGAGATAAGCCGTTGCACCTTCTTGAATTGCACCTGCGATTTCGCGCATACGATCTGAACCGGCATCGGCGGACATCACGGACCGTACAGCCCAGCCTCCATAGAGCAAGGCAAGCACGCCACACATTAGGGAAATCTGCACGTCAGTCATGAAGAAGATCCATTGTTGCTTGAGGTAATTCCAACCAAGAAAACCTTTGCGAACCGCTTGTTGTAAGGTTTTCGGACGGGGACTCTACCGTAGGCGCAGTGGTGCTACAAGACGAATCATCGGCTTCAATCGACGACTTGTCTCGAGTGAGCCCCAGTTCCATTGAACTACAGGAGTTGAAAAGCAAGGGGGGCTTTTAGACTCGGCAGACGCCGTTTAGTGAACCTTAAGATCGCCCAATGCCTCGATGGATTTGATTTCAAAAGAGGCCGGCAAGCGCTCGCCGTCCGTGGTCACGAACGTGATGGTGGGATCGGGGGTGCCGTTCAGTTTCAAACGAAATAGCATAATGTGGGCGTGGCCAGGAGCCAGGTGCAAAGTCGTTTTTGGTTCGACCACGAGTCGTGCTAATTGCCTCATGCGAACTCGATTGGGGGTGATTACAGTCTCGTGGAACTCGATTGTTCCGGTCCAAGGCGCCTCGGCACTGGCGATTGTGAGCCGGGTATTCCCATGGTTTGTAATGTCGACGTATGCAGCGGTGAAGTCCTGTGTGGTCAGCGGTTGACGGACAATTGCGTTGTCGAAGCTCACGCGTTCGTTCGCGACGATGGGAACCGCTAGCGTAATCAACGTGAGTAATCTCAGAAAACACCTAAAGTGCACTGCGGTCCTCCAACGGAATTACCAATACGCGTACCTGTGGTGGTAATCCGATTTCGATCTCTCCTCGGATGCGACGTTGTCCTGGTCCATCGTTGAGCTGTTCGTACATCCATCGGCCGTCGGCATCACTGCCGGCACGTATCAGCACTCTCGCGTTGGATGCACGTGTTGTCGGGCTGAAATTCTTGAGTTTCAGCGAAGCGAACCGACTACGTCGGCGCACTTCGTCGGCAGGCAAAGTCAGCGACCACCTTCGCGCATTTTCAAGCAGTTTGATCTGGCGGCGTAGGACAAGGATCCCGGCGGAATCGCGGTCGATTTGTTCTGCGAAATCGAGTTCGGCACGTGCGGCTATCCAGGCTTCTCGGGCGATCGCAGCCATCGCGCGCTCGATATATCGCTCGGCGATGCGTTCGAGCCCGTAGGTCGCGTCCGGTTGATCGGGCGCGATTTCCAGCACCCGTTGATACCACGCGAACGCGTTATCGTCGTTTGGCGCGTCGAGCTGACCTTTGTGAAGGGCGACTTCGGCGCGATTCAAAAGATATTCAACGCGATCCCAATCAATGGCGTTCGGAACCGTTGGCGGAGGCGTCGACGAGGGCGGAATCACGGAACATGCGCCGAGCGCGAGCGCTACTGATGCGAAAAAGATTAGAAGGCGCATGTGCGTGTCAATGATTCCTGGTTTCCCATGCCGTATATAGTGTACAAACACGCCGCGGTCTATCTCTTGCGACGAGGGACAATTTCGTCATGCTGCTTGTGACCCCCAAATGGATTGACCGGACCGTTGCCTCGATGGCGGCGATGGTCGTGATGTCTTTGGCTGCGGCAGCTGAGAGCCCCGTCAATTTTGTTGGGACAGACGTTCTGACGGAACAACCAACGTTTCTCAGTGTCGACGAAGCCTATCAGATGGATGTGTCGCTATCGGATGATGGCCACATCGAAGTGCGTTGGCGTATGCCGCCCGGATATTACCTTTACCGACATCGCTTCGCGTTTTCATTGGATTCAGGCGGGACGCTTGGACAGCCAATCATTCCTGTCGGCATAGAAAAAGTTGACGACTACTTCGGGGAAGTGGAGGTCTATTACGACGAAGTACACGTCCGTATTCCAGTCATCGAACAAACTGGTCCTTTACGGATCGGAATTACGTACCAGGGTTGTGCCGATTATGGCCTCTGTTATCCACCTGAAACGCGTGAGTGGACGTTGGTTCCGGAAAGCTACACGGTGGAGGCGTTAGCAAAGAATGGGATAGGAACGAACGATGTGTCGATGTGGGTTGTGGTTGGTTCGGCACTGCTCGCTGGATTTCTGCTTAATTTGATGCCGTGCGTGTTCCCTGTCCTCGCCATTAAGGCTGTGACCGTTCTAGATATTGCTCGAAGCGGGCGAGGGCTCACGCACGCGTTTGGCTACGCGTCGGGCGTAGTATCCACATTTCTCGTTCTCGGCGTGTTATTGGCATCTTTACGAACGGCAGGTGAAGCCGTTGGCTGGGGCTTTCAGTTGCAGGAACCCGGGTTTGTTTCTGCAATGACGGTCTTGTTTTTCGCGATGGGCTTGAATTTGCTTGGCGTACTTGAGTTGCCTGGTTTCGGGGTAGCCATGAGTAAACCGAGCGCCTTTCTGACGGGGATTATTGCCGTCGTGGTTGCGACGCCGTGTACCGTTCCGTTCATGGCGTCGGCGATGGGGTACGGGTTGAGCCGCGGAACGGGTGCGTTGCTTCTTGTGATGGTGGTTCTTGGTATCGGTATGGCGGCACCGTATGTATTGATCACGGGCTTTCCAGCGATTGCTCGTCGATTGCCGAAACCCGGTGCATGGATGGTGACGATGAAACAGGCCATGGCATTTCCGATGTTTTTGACCGCCGTATGGCTGACCTGGGTGTTGGCTCGACAAGCGGGCGCCGACGCCGTTCTGGTGCTACTAGCGGGTAGCGTCGGACTGGGTTTACTCAGTTGGCTTGGCATGAATAATAGTGCTCGGATGAGTCGGGTATGGAGTGCAGGACTTGCCCTGGTCGTCGCCGTCGTCTGGGGTGTTACAAGTGTGCTCGACGAATCGACGCGAAAGGAATCCGCGGAGAATCGGTTCGACGTTGCTGCGTTCGAGACTGCGCGGGCATCTGGCCGACCGGTGTTCTTAAATATCACAGCGTCTTGGTGTGTGACGTGCTTGGCGAATGAACGGACAACCCTCGCTACAGATCGAGTCCAGGATTATTTTGAGACTAACGGCATTGTTTATATTAAAGCCGATTGGACCCGACGGGATTCGTCGGTTTCCGACCTTTTAACAACATTTAACCGTTCTGGCGTCCCACTTTACGTGTTTTTCCCGCCAAGAAGTCAACCTAGGATTCTTCCCCAATTGCTCACCCCAAGCCTACTTTTAAGAAAACTTGACAACTATTTGGCGATTAAAATCCCGTAAGTTCGGCTAACGTGTAAGCAAATGAATGAAATTGAGGAGTGATCATGTCATACTGCGTTTTTCGAGGTGGATCGTCGTCGAATGCCGAGGATACTGGTATTACATGGCCCCAATCTAAACCTATTGGGTACGCGAGAACCTGAGATCTACGGTTCCGCCACGCTGGCAGATATCAATACCGAACTGCAACGGCTTGCGACGTCGCGTGGAGTTGAGCTGACAACCTTGCAGAGCAATGCGGAATCGGATCTCGTCGAGGCCATTCAGAATGCGGCAAACGACGACACCGGCTTTATCGTCATCAATCCGGCAGCGTTGACACACACCAGTGTTGCGCTTCGCGATGCGCTACTGGCGGTGGATCTACCATTTATTGAAGTCCACCTATCGAACGTGTACGCGCGGGAAACGTTTCGCCATCAGTCCTACCTCTCCGATATTGCGACAGCGGTGATATCGGGGTTGGGCTCGGCCGGGTATGAATACGCGCTCAGTACCGCAATCAATACGCTGGAGCAATGATGGATCTTCGGAAGATCAAAAAACTGATTGAGTTGGTTGAGGAATCGGACGTCCGGGAGCTTGAGGTTAAGACCGGCGAGGAAAGCATCCGTATTGCGCGTGGAGAGATCGTTCGACAATCGAGTGCTCCGACGCTGACCGAAAAGATCGTCTCAGCACCCGTCGGCGAAGGTCAGATCGTCGCCGCACCGATGGCCGGGACGTTCTACCGTTCGCCGGCTCCGGGCGAACACGCGTTTGTCGCTGAGGGAGATAAAGTGTCGATGGGGAAGGTCCTTTGCATCATCGAGAGCATGAAGATGATGAACCAAATCGAGGCGGACTGTGATGGAACGGTCGTCGAGGTTCTCGTTGCCAACGGTCAGGCAATCGAATCCGGTACGCCGTTGATGCGGATCATCTGACTTCTCTTGGCTTGGTTCCGTGTTCGGCTAAACGCGGTAGCCAGCGAGCTTGCTGAGCAATTGGCCGACGTTCTGGTGATTAACGGAGCGTTGGCTGTTTCGTTCTATGGGAACGACGGTGGGGATGTCCTAGAGCCCGGTCCGGGGGAGCTGCGCTTGTGGCCGAGCGTTGCTGTGGAGGCCTTGTTCCCCTTGGAGACCGATGTTGAGGGGGTCCGAACGCTTGTCCGAACGGCTGGGTTCGACGTGGTGCAACTCGATTTCTTGGGTGATGATGATTGGTCCATTCACGGCACGGCGACAGCGAGCGAACTCGATTTCGGTGGACTATCCGTGGTCCCGCGTGACGCGTCCCACGATAATGAGGCGGGCGTGATCCGGCTAGACCCCGGTCTTGCGTTTGGCACCGGTGGGCACGTGACTACGGCTCTGTGCCTCCGCTGGCTCGGCACGGCGGATCTTCGCAATCGAAGTGTTCTGGATTATGGATGTGGATCCGGCGTTTTGGCGATCGGTTCGGCCAAACGGGGCGCGAAGACTGTTGTCGCCGTCGACCACGACCTTCAGGCCTTGTCTGCTTGTCGCGATAATGCTGCCTATAACCAGGTCGCCGTCGAAGTCGGTGCAACCACCGCAGCATGTGCCAACGGCCGTTTCGATGTGGTGATTGCGAACATTCTTGCCGGGACGTTGATCAAATTGTCTTCCACGTTAATTCAACGACTGGGACACGGAGGCCAAATGCTACTGTCGGGAATACTCGTTGCCCAAGTCGATGAAATACGAGCCGCATACGGAGGGATCATTTTTGCGCCACCGGTGATTGAAGAGGGATGGGTCTTGTTACACGGCAGTCGCGCCTGAGGTGGGC
>CEWR01159351.1_pt1 | contig 10843 bp, 13 predicted proteins | sample 356321 | NCBI WGS metagenome assembly CEWR01 (sample SAMEA2621551, study PRJEB7988) | marine metagenome | biome: marine biome (ENVO:00000447); feature: mesopelagic zone (ENVO:00000213); material: "saline water (ENVO:00002010), including plankton (ENVO:xxxxxxxx)" | depth 790 m
AAGACAATTATTATAGAAATTACTTTTGTTGATCTTTTCATATTTTAATTTTTTCCGTATTCTGCCCAAGAACCATCGTAAATGGTTGGCATATATTTATTATTTATTAAAGAATATGCAAGTGCCAAAACAGAAGCAGTTACTCCAGAACCACAAGAAAATACAATATTTGTTGTTATTCCTTTCCCCAAAGTTTTTTTAAATATGTTTATAATTTCTTTTTCATTTTTAAATGTGTTGTCATCATTAATTAGTTCTCTAAAAGGTATGCACATAGATTTTGGAATTGACCCACTTCTTAAACCTTTTCTTGGTTCCTCAACTTTTCCTTCGAATCTTTCTCTATTTCTTGCATCAACAATTTTAAATTCTTGTTTAATAATATTTTCGTTAATTTGAGATTTATTTTTTACTAAATTTTTTCTCTCCGAAGCAATATATTTTGTTGTTCTGATTTTTAAAATTTCTTTTGTTGTTGGCTTTCCCTCTGATGTCCATTTTTTCAAACCACCATCTAAAACATGAACCAACTTATTATTGTGACCAAAATATATAAAATTGTACCAACATCTGCATGAACTTAAGACATCTGAATTATCATAAATTACTACTTCATCATCATTGGTAATTCCCATTTTAGATATAATTTTTTCCCAGTCATTATTATTTGCAAGCATATGAGGTAAATCAGTATTCTGATCTGAATTTTTGTCTAAATCGAAAAATATTGCATTCTTAATATGTGATTCTAAATATTCTTTGTGGCCATCTCTTTCCACATTTGGCATATGCCAAGAGCAATCAATTATTTTTAACTTATCAATATTTTTTTCAACCCAGTCCGTGTTTACTAGCGACATAATTAAATTTTTTTTTCTAAATATTTTTGATGATAATCTTCAGCTGTACAATAGTTTTTTAGTAACGACAGATTTGTAACAACTTTACCAGGTAATTTTTTATTTTTTTCTTCAATAATTTTTTTAGCAATTTTTTTTTGATTTTCATCTACATAAAATATTTCACTTCTATATTGAGTTCCTATGTCAGGACCCTGAGCATTTAATGTAGTAGGGTCATGTATCTCAAAAAAATACTGTAAAATTTTTTCATATGAAATTTTTTTAGGATCAAATTCTAATTTAACAACTTCGGCATGATTAGTATTTCCTGAACAAACTTTTTCATAAGTTGTTCTATTGCTATTTCCTCCACAGTAACCAACTTCAGTTTTTTTAATTCCTTCAAGTTTTCCAAACTTGATTTCTGGTCCCCAAAAACATCCTAGTGCTAATAAAGCTATTTCCATTGATTATTGTTTTATTTAAACTAAAGTTATTCTTATGCTTTCCAAAAATCAATTAGGCTTTTTGTACATGTTTATGTCCGTTTGCGCATTTTCAATAATGGATTTAATTGTAAAATGGTCAGATTCATATCCTTTGGGACAGGTACTATTTTTTAGAGGTTTTTTTGGTCTAGTATTTTATTTTTTTATTATTCCTAGAGAAAGACTTAAAAATTTTTACTATACAAAAAGAGCTGGATTGCATTTTTTAAGATGCTTATTTGGTTTAATAGCTCTTATTTCAATATTTATTGCTTTAAGAAATCTACCTTTAGCTACCGTCGTTAGCATTTCTTTTGCCGCCCCGATTTTTACAACTATTTTTTCAATTTTTTTTCTTAGCGAGAAGGTTGGATTATATAGATGGCTTGCAGTAATTGTAGGGTTTATTGGTATTATAATTATTGCAGAACCTGGATTTAGTTCTTTAAACATATACTTTATTTATCCGATAATTTTTTGTTTAGGTTTATCTTATGTTGCTATTGCTATCAGACAATTATCAACCACCGAACCTATTTGGTTGATTGCTTTAAATTTTTCAGCGGCAATAACTCTAGTAAGTTTTTTTACAATTCCCTTTGGATGGGTGATGCCAGATATAAAAGATTTAATTTTATTATCTTTCATAGGAATTTTTGGAGGCGCTGCAAATTTATGGCTGAGCCAATCTTATAAGTTTTCTGAAGTTTCCTTGGTAACCCCCTTAAGGTATTTAGCTTTAGTTTTTGCAATAATTTTTGGATACTTCATTTGGGACGAAATGCCTTCAATCAAAACCCTAGCAGGGGCCTTATTAGTTATAATTTCATCTATAATTATTTTTAGAAGAGAGGTTGTTCTAAAAAAACAAGTTTCTATCCCAAGACATGAATAAGTCCCCAAAATATTGGAATAAAGGTAAAAAGTATTTGTCAAAAAAAGATAGAGTAATGAAAAATTTGATAAACAAGTACAAAGAAAAAACTTTAACCACAAGAAAAGATATTTTTTTTTCTCTTTGTAAAAGTATAATTGGACAACAAATTAGCGTTGCAGCAGCAAATTCAGTATTTAAAAAATTTAAAAAAGCATGTAATGGAAAAATTAATCCAAAAACTTTAAAAAAAATTACTATTCAAAAACTTAAAAAATGTGGTTTGAGTAGACAAAAGGCCAAAGGAATAAAAGAACTTTCAGTCAAATTTTCAAATAAATTATTTAATCCTAATCTTATTAAAAAAATGAATGATGAAGAGGCAATTGCTTACCTTTCAACTTTAAGACAGATTGGAAGGTGGTCTGCAGAAATGATATTACTTTTTACCTTTAATAGAAAAAATATATGGCCAATTCAAGATATAGGATTATTGAGAGCTATATCAAATAACTATAAAAAAAAATATTTACCTCCAAAAAATTTTGTTAACTTTTTAAAAAAAAGATTTTCACCTTATTGTTCAGTTGCAACATGGTATTTATGGCGCTCAATTGACAATGAGCCTATACAATATTAAATACTCTATTTTAATCTAGCCACTCTTTATAATTTTCTTTATTTTCTTTTAAATAAATTGGCAATTTATCAAAATTGTAATTAATTAGTTTGCTTCCGCTTCCAACCTTATTTACGGTCTTGTCAACTTTTAAGTCATAAATTGCCTGTTTATTCTTAATTATACTATCTATTTGATCTAAGCTTAATGGTTCTTCATCAAATTCTCTGTGATGTAAATATGATTTTAGTTTATGTTCTATTTCTTCAGGAGATTTAATATTTGAAAAATGCCAACCTCCATCTTTAATAAATTTAATACTGTTATATTTAATTTTTGAAAAAATTATATCTAATCTAAATAAAGAATATTTTTTATCCTTAATATTTCTTAACCATTGAGGGCTTAATAAATCTTTCTTTCTACATCCTTTAGTTCCAGACCAAACCATATTAGGCAATTTTAAATCAAATTTGTAATAAAACATATCTTGCTGAAACATTAAAATTTTTTCTTTTAAATTTTCTAATTTTATCTCTTCAAGATTTGGAATTTCGTCAACATCAGAAATCAGTATTAAATCTTCGGGACTTGCTTTGTATAAACCATTTGCAATGTGATCTCTTTGTCCATTTTCTCTTTTAGCAGCATTAAGAATATATTTTCTTGATTTTTCACCTTCATTATCATTTTCATAAACCACTTCTATTCCATCAGGCTCTTTATCAAAAGTTAAATAAATTATTTTATCTTTAAATTTTTCAAATTTTTTATGGCTAAATTTTAAGTTTCTTTTATCACCTCTGTGCGTAAAAGTGCTTTCCACAATAACAAAATAATCAATATATCTGTCTAAAGTATTTAATCTCAAATCTAGAACAACCTCTTCATCAAAATACATAAAACAATCAAAAATTTTCATAGGTCTATTTAATTTACACCATTGATACTTGCTACAAAAAAGTATCTTTAGTAGATTAATAATTGAGTTAATTATTACTAAATTTAAGTAAATTATGAAATATTATAATTATTTTTTTACAGCGATATTTATATTATTCACTCAAACTTTATGTGCTGATGAAATGTTGGATTTAGGAAAAAATATTTTTTTAGAAAAAGGAAACTGCGCTACTTGTCATACTTTGTCTGATGCTGGATCGAATGGAGATATTGGACCAAATTTAAATGTAATTAAACCAGATGTTGGAAGAGTAGTTATGGCAGTAACAAATGGTATTGGAGTAATGCCGGCATATGAGGGCATGCTCACATCCAAAGAGATTGAAGCAGTTGCAATATATGTTTCAGAAAAATCAAATTAATAAGTTTATTTTATAATTTCCTCTAATCTAAAAGTTGCAATTTTTTTTACTTGTTTTTTTGCTTCAAGAAATTCTTCATCTAATGAATTTTTAATTCTTTCTCTAAAATAATCCAAAATTTCATCTTTATTTTTTCCTTTGACAGCAATAATAAATGGAAAATCAAATTTTTTTTTATATTCAATATTTAATTTTTTAAACTCATTATATTCATCGTTTGTACATTCGTTTAGATTTGCATTTTTTTGTTCGTTCTTAGAATTCATAGTTAATTTTTTCTCCACAGCTAATTCTGGATGAGAGTTAAGAATTTTTAAAATAATTTTTTTATCACTATTTTCATAAATTCCAATAATTTTGGAAAAAAGATCTTCAAAATTTTTGAAAGGTCTTAAATCAAATACTTTTTCTGATATCCATTCTGATTTTTCAAAAACATTTCCAAAAATTGTTAAAAAATCTGATTTATTAAGATTATTTATTTTTTCTAGAGAAATCATTTTGATGATAATATTTTAGTTTTTATTTATAAATAATACAATATTGTATAATATATCTTTAATCATATGACAAAATTAACAACACATGTATTAGATGTTTATTCTGGAAAACCAGGCGCAGGAATAAAAGTCGAATTATATTATTTAAAAAACAATGAGAGAGAGAGAAAAAATTCAACTATTTTGAATCAAGATGGAAGAACAGATAAACCATTATTAGAAGGAAGTAATTTTTTAAACGGCAAATATGAGCTAGTATTTTTTGTTGGAGATTATTTTAAAAATATAACAAATATAAAAAGTATTCCATTTTTAGATGATGTAGTTATTAGATTTGGAATATCAAATTCAAAAGAGCATTACCATGTTCCTTTGCTTGTTTCTCCATGGAGTTATTCTACCTATAGAGGTTCTTAAGTGAATTCCAATACAGTCCAATTTGTTTTTAATAATAAATTAATTGAATTAATTAACCCTGATCCAAATCAAACTTTACTAAATTTTATTAGAAATGAATTAAAAAAAACAGGAACAAAAGAAGGATGTGCCGAAGGAGGATGTGGCGCTTGCACAATAGTATTGGGAGAACTGAAAAATAATAAAATTATTTATAAGTCGATAAATGCATGTATAGCATTCACTCCAACTTTACATGGAAAACAACTAATAGTTGTTGAAGATTTAGTTTCAAAAAAAGGAATTTTGCATCCAGTTCAAGAAGCAATGGTAAAATTTCATGCTTCACAATGTGGATTTTGTACCCCTGGTTTTGTGATGTCTCTGTTCTCTATGTATAAAAATCAAAGTTCCTACAGCGAAGAATTAATTAAAGATTCTATTTCTGGAAATTTGTGTAGATGTACAGGATATCGACCAATAATTGATGCAGCTAAAAGTTTAAACAAAACAATCAAGACCGATCATTTTAATAAAAATATAAAAAAAACAATTAGCTTGCTAAAAAAAATTAGCTCTAAAAGTATTTCTATAATTCAAAATAATAAGAAATATTTTTCCCCAAAAACTATTAATGAATTAAAAAAAATAATTAAAATAAATGCTCATCCACAGTTCTTAGGTGGAGGAACGGACTTATCATTAAAAGTTACTAAAAATAGAGAAGAAATTCAAAATATTATATATTTGAACGAGATTAAGGAACTTAACTTTATTAAAAAGAGCAAAAATCACATTGAAATAGGGGCCAATACACCATTAATTAGATTTGAAAAATTTATTTATAAATATTATCCAGATTTTAACTCTATTCTAAAAAGATATGGATCTGTTCAAATAAGAAATGTTGGAACTATTGCAGGTAATATTGCTACAGCTTCACCAATAGGTGATACACTACCTATTCTTTTATCTTTAAATGCAAAAGTATTTGTACAAACAAAAAATAATATTAAAGAAATTTTAATAAAAGATTTTTTTATAAGTTATAGAAAAACAAAATTAAAAAGTGGCGAATTTATTAAATCAATAAAAATACCTATTTATAAAAAAAATATATTTAAAGCATATAAAATATCAAAAAGATTTGATGACGATATTTCTTCTGTTTGCGCATCATTCAATTTTAAAATTATTAATAAAAAAATTGTAAACGCTGCTATAGCTTTTGGTGGTATGGCAGAAATACCGAAAAGAGCTGTCAATTGTGAAAAAATTCTAAAAAACTCCATATTATCATTAAGTATTTTTGAAAAAGCAAAAGATTTTTTAGATAAAGATTTTAAACCTATAGATGACATGAGAGCATCAAAAAACTATAGAATGCAAGTTGCTAAAAATTTATTAATTAAATTTTTTCTAGAAATAAAATCAAATAAATCACTTAGATTGAATTAATTATGAGAAAAGAAGCATTAATTAATGAAACAAGACCACATGATAGTGCTTTTAAACATGTTAGTGGTTTTGCAGAGTATACTGATGATATTAAAGAACCCGAAAATACTCTCTATGGAGCTATTGGATGGAGCAAAAAAGCTCACGCAATAATAAAAAAAATAGATCTAACCAAAGTAAAATCTAGCAAAGGTGTAGTTTCTGTAGTCACATATATTGATATACCCGGAAGGAACGATGTGGGCCCAGTTTTTGATGGTGATCCAATTTTTGCAAACAAAAAAATTGAGTTTTATGGCCAACCTTTATTTGCTGTTGCTGCTAACACAACAGAACTTGCAAGAAAAGCAGTTTTAAAAGCAAAAATTATTTATAAAGAATTAAAACCAATAGTTACAATTCAAGAGTCATTAAATAAGAAAAAATTACTTTTCAAAGTTAGAAAAATTAAAAGAGGCAATGCTACCAAAATACTATCTAAATCTAAGAATAAATTAAAAGGAAATTTTACAACTGGAAGCCAAGAACATTTTTATTTAGAAGGACAAGCGGCATTTGTAATCCCAAAAGAAGATAATGATTTAGTTGTTTATAGTTCGACACAACACCCTTCAGAAACACAACAGATTATTGCAAAGATGCTTAATCAAAAAAGTAATTCAATAACAGTTGTAGTAAGAAGAATTGGCGGAGGCTTTGGAGGTAAAGAGACTAATTTTATGACATCAAGTATTTGTTCTTTGCTTGCCTATAGAACCAAATGTCCAATTAAATTAAGACTTGATAGAGATGACGATATAATTATTACCGGAAAGAGGCACGAATTTTATTCAGATTACGAAGTTGGTTTTAATGACGATGGTGAAATAAAAGCTTTAAAATTAAAATTAGCATCAAATTGTGGAATGTCACCCGATTTATCTTATGCAATAAATGAAAGAGCACTGCTTCATGTTGACAATGCATATTTTATTTCAAATCTTGAAGTAGACAACTATCTTTGCAAAACAAACATTTCTACCTCAACAGCATTTAGGGGTTTTGGAGGAAATCAAGGCATGATGGCTATCGAAAATATTATCGATAATATTTCTAGATATTTAAACAAAGATCCTTGTGAAATAAGAAAAATTAATTTTTATAAAAAAAATAAAAAAAATATCACTCATTATGGAATGAAAATTAAAGATAATGTTATTAATGAAATTTTTAACAAATTAATAAAAAAATCAAATTATAAAAAAAGATGTTTGGAAATAAAAAAATATAATTCAAGAAATAAATATAAAAAAAAAGGAATTGCAATTACGCCAGTAAAATTTGGAATTTCATTTACAACTATTCATCTTAATCAAGCTGGTGCTTTAGTACATATTTATACCGATGGAAGTGTACATCTAAATCACGGTGGTATTGAGATGGGACAAGGCACTCATACTAAGATTGCACAACTTGTATCAAAATCATTTGGCATACCTTATGAAAAAGTTCAAATTTCATCTACTAATACTTCAAAAGTTCCAAATACATCTGCAAGCGCAGCTTCCTCAACAACAGATCTAAATGGAGCAGCAGCACTTGATGCAGTTAAAAAAATTAAATTAAATTTAGAAAAATTTATTAGATCTAAATATAAAATTATGAGTAAAAATGAACCTTTATACAAAAATGAGTCAATTATTCTTGGAAATAAATCATTTAAATTTAAAAATATTATTCAAGAAGCATATTTAAATCGAATATCACTTTCATCGACAGGCTTTTATTCAACACCAAAAATAAATTTTGATAAGGAAAAATTTCATGGAAGACCTTTTTTATATTTTTGTTATGGAGCCTCAGTAACCGAAGTTACAATAGATACTTTAACTGGTGAGAATATAGTTGACAGAGTTGATATACTGCATGATGCAGGCAATGCAATTAATCCTGCATTAGAGCTTGGTCAAATAGAAGGTGGATTTGTTCAAGGCCAAGGATGGCTGACAATAGAAGAAATAAAATGGAAATCTAATGGACAAATAACAACTTTTTCTCCATCCACTTATAAAATTCCTGCTGTAAGCGATGTTCCTAAAAAGTTTAATGTTGAGATATTTAAAGAAGGAAAAAATAAAGAAAACGTTGTAAACAAATCAAAAACTACTGGAGAACCACCTTTAATGTTAGCAATGAGTGTATTCTTTGCAATAAAAGATGCCATTGCATCAACATCAAATTATAAAAAAATACCAGTTATTGATGCTCCTGCTACACCAGAAAAAATCCTTATGAGTATAAATAGGTTAAAAAAAAATTAATTTATGAATAAAAAAAATACTTTTATGATGAGAGCAATAGAGCTTTCTATAAAAAGTGCTAACTCAAAAGGAGGTCCGTTTGGGTGTGTAATTGTTAAAAATGAAAAAATTATTGCCGAAGGTTCAAATCAAGTAACTACAAATAATGATCCAACAGCTCATGCAGAAATTGTTGCAATAAGGGAAGCATGCAAAAAATTAGATAACTTTAATCTTTCTGGCTGCGATCTTTATTCAAGCTGCGAACCTTGTCCTATGTGTTTATCAGCCATTTACTGGTCTCATATTGATAATATTTTTTATGCAAACACCAGATTAGACGCAAAAAATATAGATTTTGATGATTCTTTTATTTATTCTGAAATAACAAAAGATCTGGAAAATAGAAAAATAAAAATGCATCAAATGCACAGAGATGAAGCTTTAGAAGCATTTAAAATCTGGGAAAACAAAGAAGATAAAATTAAATACTGATGGAAATTTTGCCTTACACAATGAAATGGTTAGAGCTTGTTTTGAGATGGGGACATGTTTTATTTGCAATTCTTTGGGTTGGAAATAGCTTTTTGTTTAATTATTTAGATAATAAATTAAATAAAAAAATTTCTAGCAGAGATGTAGATGGTGAAGGATATCTGATGCACTCAGGTTATTACTATAAATTAACTAGACTTAAGGTATCACCTCCAAAAAATTATTTAAGAAGTCTTACAATTTTTAAATGGCAAAGTTATTTAACATTTATAACTGGTATTTTATTACTTGGAGTAATTTACTACTATAAATCAGGTATATTAATGGTCGATAAAAAAGTTTTAGAAATTTTACCTTCTACTGCAATAATACTTTCTTTATTCTCATTAATTATATCTTGGCTAGTTTATGATTTTTTATGCAAATCAAACCTTATCAAAAACAGTATATTATTTATTTCTACAATATTTGTATTGCTAATTTTGGTATCTTACGGTTTAACACAATTGTACGGATCAAAGTTTGCTTTTTTAAGTGTTGGATTAATTATTGGAACAAACATGTTTGCAAATGTTTTTACAGTAATTATTCCAAATCAAATGAATATTATTAATAGTAGCAAAAAAAATAAAAAGTTTGATCAAAGCTTGTCATTAGCCGCAAAACAAAGATCTATCCATAATAACTACTCAACATTTATTGTTTTATTTATTATGCTTTCAGGACATTACAGTTTTATAGTTTATCATAAATACAGTTGGTTAATTTTATGTTTGGTTGCTGCGATTTCAGCTTTAGCTCGTCATTATTTCAATTTAAGAGGAAAAAACATTCATAGGTTGTATATTTTAATAACATCTATTGGAGCTTTAATTTCACTTGCAGTTTTGCTTTTAATTTTTAAAAGTTAATATTATAGAGAATTATGTCAGAAAAATTAATCGTAAGTTGGGATCAATATAACGAAACCGTAGAAAAACTTGCAATTCAAATAGAGGAAAGCAGATACAAACCGACAATTTTGATAGGTATCATGCGTGGAGCAGCTCCAATGATAGATGTTTTAAGTAGAGTATTTAAATTGAAATGTGCCTACTTGGCAGTTGAGTCTTATAGCGGCAAAGGAGTAGAGGACGAACAGGGCAATATAGTATTTTCTAGAGAAATGAGCTCAATCGCCCCAAGTATGGGAGGCAGAATTTTACTTTGTGATGATTTATCAGATACAGGAATTACCTTTAACAAAAGCATAGATTGGCTAAGAGCTTATGGACCGATAAAAGGGAAAATTGAAGATATTAAAACTGCCACACTTTGGAAAAAGCAGAAATCATCTTTTGAGCCTGATTTTTGCGCAGTTAAATTAGATTCCAATCCTTGGATAGTTCAACCATTTGAAGTTTACGAAGAAATAAGAATTGAAGATATTAAGAAAAAACATCCAAAATAAAAAAGGGCGACTTTAAAGCCGCCCCATTTTAAAAAATATATAAGTATTTTATGCTACTGCAAAACTGATTATACTCAGTATTGCTATAACCCAAATCGCTGGGCTAGTAGAATCGAT
>CEWR01121982.1_pt1 | contig 10832 bp, 8 predicted proteins | sample 356321 | NCBI WGS metagenome assembly CEWR01 (sample SAMEA2621551, study PRJEB7988) | marine metagenome | biome: marine biome (ENVO:00000447); feature: mesopelagic zone (ENVO:00000213); material: "saline water (ENVO:00002010), including plankton (ENVO:xxxxxxxx)" | depth 790 m
CCCTCCATTTGTTCCAATTCCAGCAACATAACTTGCAAATTGTTGATTGTCTGGATTCCAAATGTAAATGGCATTATTCATATTTGTTTTATTAATATTTGGAGAATCCCAATTTAAGGTTGAAGGGTATGGGTTTCCTGACATGTTCCAACCGTCATCAGAGCTTCCTGAATTGGTGTAGCTTAATGGCATGTTGATCGTTCCAACATTTGGTGGACCCGTAATATCTATTGTAAATGGTTGAGTTCCTGTAATAGTATCTCCACTCCAAATCCAATAACCTTTTCCTGTACCAAAAGAGTTAGAGATGTTTGTTGCTGCATTAAAGCCATTACTTTGTACTCCTGCTTGAGTTTCGTCATAGCTATAGATCGAAGGCCAAGGATTTGCTGCTGATGGCCAGTTTGGAAAGTCAGAGCCAGGAAATCCACTTGTTTCAAAATCATCATTTAAGTCAGCCAATGTAGCACCAGCAACTGCAGATGTAATAAATCTCCAGTTTGTTGATCCAGCATCGATGTAGCGTTGCATGGTTATGTTTCCTGAAATTGGATTGAAAAAAGAACAATTTGCTACTGTATTAAAAACGTTTGTACCTGTTGAAGGAGTTGGGCCATCAGAAAATAAAATTGTTCCAGTACCATCTGTTAAGGAATACGAGTTTTCCCACTCATAAATGCCTGCATTATAGCTTAACTGAATGGAGGCGCCTACAGGGGCAATAAATGTACTTGTAGAGCTAGATCCTTTAGCGTAATAAGTATTTTCAATGATTCCATTAATTCTTACGGTAATAAACCCTCCGTTCCAACTGTCTCCATATGTATCCGACATGATAAGTGAATACAAACATTTTGAGGTAAGTTCATCAATTCTTCCTGTTCCACTGGAGTTAGATATAATAGTTAATGCGTTATTGGTGTTAAAATTTCCTGTTGCAATTCCTATATCTAAGGTGCCGTGTAAGTTTATACTTCCTGAAGAAATAGCCGCACCATTTACATTGTTAATTGTTAAATCATAAAGATTCTGATTGTTAGCTCCATTAATGTTGTTGGTGCTCGCGCCTTTAAGAGTTACATTTCCAGTGTTTGCATTAAATGTACCGTTGTTAGTCCAGTGTTTAAAAATGTCAATGTTGTTGCTGCCAGCTAAGGTTAAACTGGCTCCGGAGTTAATTTGTAAGTTTTTACATTCAGCACCAATAGCACTAATATTTGGCATATTTACAGGCCCAGAAGGGATGATAGCATCTAGCTCTTTTGTTGGAACTCCAATATCCCAGTTACCATTGTTAAACCAATCTGTATTTGTATTTCCAGACCAAGTTGCAGCTGTTTTAAAAATTAATTGAGCTTGTGGTTTAGTGTTTAAACTTGAGTTTGGGTCACTTCCACAGATGCTTCCTCCATTATTGTCACGTCTATATCGGTAGCCTCTATTTGAGCTAAATACACGACATTGACCTGAAGCATCAGAGTTTGGTTGAACTTGAGACCAGCAAATTTCAACACCAATATTTTGAGAGCCATTCCAGTTAAAAGGAGTGTCAAAAACGATCATATCATAACCGCCAGGTGCTGGAGCGTAGCTAAATCCATTTTTAACAGTTGTCCAGCCAGTTGTTCCTAAAGAGTTACTAACGTTGTTTTGTGTTGTGTGTTTTATTTTTATTGTGTATCCAGGAATATCATAAACAGGTTCGTTGGTTACGTAGAATCCTAATTGGGATAAGATATTAGCTCCATTCGCTCCTGCAGAATTTATTTCCGCCACTGTATATACCATCTGAGATACTTGTCTACGTGAAGCTGTATTTACTGGAGATGCAGTGCTAATTGAGTTTGTCGTGGTTCCCGAACCAATTTGTATAACCTGAGCTTCTGTTTTAAAAAGGCTGATAAGGAATATAAAAACAAGTAATAAATTTCTCATGATTTTTTATCTATAACTAATAAACTATATATATTACGTATTTACCCTGTTTTCGACTACGTGTTTAAGCGTAAATAGAGCTACGTAAAATTATGTAGACAGCTCTAAGTTAGTTTAAAATATCGAGAAAAATAGTTTTTAGATTAAGAATTAACGGTTTTTACATAAACCCTAATTCCAATTTAGCTTCTTCACTCATCATTAAGTTGGTTCCCAAGCTAATTCTACTATTGCAGATTTTACACTCCACATATCATCAACTTTTTGTCCGATGAATTCTAATCATGTTAATCCTTAACAGCTTTGTACTGATTTTTTTTTCTTAAGAAAATAATAGCCAAGAATTAGGCCTGCAATTATAAGAAACCATAATTCAGGATTTAGTGGAACGGGCACACATGGGGGGCATCCAGGACAAAATGAAGGCGGAAGTCCGTCAGGGCAGCATCCTCCAGGGAACGTGCAGCCGTTTGGCGGATTTATTTGAGCCAAAAATTCTATTGGATTTATAAATAGGGTTATAAACAGTAGAATTATTTGGGATGTTTTTTTAGTCAAAATTTTCATTATTTTTTAATGAAGTTCATTTTTATTGGGGGAGAGTTATGGTTATTGCTAATATTTAGAATAAGCATTTGACTACTTATTTTTGATAAGTCAAAAGAGTATTGATTTTTTCCAGTAGCATTAAATATAACTTGTCCTAAAATATTTCTAACATCAATATTAATGTTTTCATTTCCTTTAATTAATAAAGTGTTATTGTTTATCCAAGCTTTAAGTGTTTTGTTTAGCATGTTTTCAGAAATTGCAGTAGGGGTATCGATCACAACTATGTCTTTAGAAAGTGTTTCGTAGCAATTAATAGATTGTGCTGCATTCAATGTTACTAAGTATTCTCCAGGGGCATTATATTGATGGCTAGGAGAAACTAAGCTGGAAATATTCAGATCGTCAAAATCCCAATTAAAAGAAGTTGCATTGATTGATTGGTTTGTGAAGTTGACCATCCCTCCATTAGATAAATAAACAGTATCTACATCAGAAGAAAATTGAGCTATAACCTGACTTGGTTCAATAGTGATAACGGTGTCAATTTGATTGCCACATAAAATATCTGTAGTTTCTATGTAGTATGTACCTGATGTTAAATTTGTAATAGAATCTGTTATTACGACATTTGTATTCGAGGAAATGATTGTACTTGTTTGATCTTTCCAAGTAATGTCAAAAGTATTGCTGCTGTTTTTAGAGAAAATAATTTTAGAATCATTGTTACTAAAACAGCTAACATCAGTTTTTTCTATATCAATTGGAGCACCAATATGAAGTAAAAAACGAGCTGTTTGAGTAGTGTCATAAATAACCGTTGAAAAGGAATCAATTAAGGACAAGTTATGAGAAACTCCTGTGAAAAGATCTTCTAATATAAGGCAAGATGAAGGATTGAAATCATATGCATTTTCAATTCTTACAACATGAGTATCTGTTACACCAGTTAAAATTTTAATGGGGATATTTATTTCTTGAGGGTTAATTTGATTAATAGAATATTCTATTCCATTTAATATGCTTGAAGAATTTGGTAAATTAGGATTAGAAGATGCTATTTTTTTAGCATCATACGCGCCATCAAAATTAGCGGAGGCAGATGGTTGGAAGTTGATAGCTATTTCATCACTACCATAATTGTTTTGAGTTTTAATTCTTAAAGGAGCAATTGAAGATGCTGGTCTTAAAAAAGCTATGTCGGTAGCAGCTTTGCATGATTCGGTAAATTGAATAGATGCTCCAGGGCTATTTGCTTGCACCCAAAAAGCTTGAGAAGAAGCAATATTTCTAGACCCTCCATTTGTTCCAATTCCAGCAACATAACTTGCAAATTGTTGGTTGCTAGCGTCCCAAATGTAAATTGCATTATTCACATTTGTTTTTGTAAGATCTTGAGAATCCCAATCAATACAAGAGGGGTAGGGGTTTCCAATTAAATTCCAACCATCGTTAGCAGAATTTCCATTATTTGTATAACTTATAGGTAAATTAATATTTCCAACATTTGGTGGTCCAATAACATCAATATTTGTTGCTTGATTTCCGTCAATCCAGGCCCAAATACCTTGTCCTACCCCAATAGGGTTAGTTATATTGGTAGCATGAACAAAGCCTGAATCAATAATTCCAGGAGTAGGTTCATTATAGGTATAGATTGAAACAAATGGCGTTTGGTTTATTGGTGAAGGAGGGTAATTTGAACCAATAAATCCGGTAGTTAGAAAGTCATCACCAAAATCTGCAAGAGTTGTTCCAGATATAGCAGAAGTTAAATATCTCCATGTAGTTGGGCCAGAACTAAGGTATCTTTGCATGGTGATGTTGCCTGTAATACATGCTCCATTGATTAAAGCAGGAATCCTTGCTGTTCCTGTTGTGTTAGAAAGTAATGTAAGGCTATTGCCGGTTTCAAAACATCCGCTTTGTATGTATAAAGCTCCTTGAATATTTGCTGCGCCATTAGTTATCTGAACACCTGCTAAATTATTAACGTGTAGATTGTAAAATTGAGTAGTAGCTGATCCATTTATATATTGTCTTTGAGATCCAGCAAATTTTACTTTCCCTTTGAAGCTATTTAAGACACCATAATTTGTAAAGTTTTTTATTACTCGTAATTGCCAGTTGCTATTTGTTAAGTTCAGGGAGCCTTGAGATTCAATAATTATATTTCTTACAGTTTCATTACCCGTAAGGCTAACAGTATGGTTGTTCCTTATTTTAACAAAAGCGCTATTAGGGGGGGTACAATTGCAATCCCAAGTGCTCGGATTATTCCAATCTCCTGTGGCAATTGAATTTATAGATACTAAACTCGATGAAACTAGTGATACACTATCAGGAGCCATTTTTTTATCATAAAATATTGTAGTTCCTATTCTGCCATCCCAACCTGAATTACTCGCAGTGTTTTTTGCTCCTTTTCCAAGCAATATTTTTTGGATATTGCTAATGTTGGTGCCGATTGTGTTAACGGATGACTCATTTAGCACCCCATTTATATATAAATTTATTTTTTCACCAGCTTTCCATGTCAGAGTCAAAACTTGAAGATTGGTTGTTTGTGTATTAGATTGAGACTCTATTTGATTATTTGCAGTATTTCCTTGCATACCGCATTTTAACAGTTTTGTTCGCCCTGTATTCGCTCCACTCCTATCATATCTCATGCCTAATATTTCATCGGCACCATTTGGATTTTTAGAATCAATAAATCCGTTATCTGTATCATTATTGTCAGATTTAATTACAATGTAAATTGAAAACTCACTTAAACCATTAATAGTTGATGCTATAGTATTGTTTTCAAGAAAATCACCTCCACTAAAATCTAACATTTTTTTTCCTTGATAACTTGCCAATGTAGGACCTTGAGAAGTTGTAAATACAAATCCACCACCACTGATGTCGTGCCATTCTGTAACATTGTCACCTAAATTAGCCAATGTTCCGGGCGTTTTATATACAGCCGAATCAGGACTTAACCATAAAATCATGTTGTTTCCAAAACCTGCAGGAGGTTGAACTTGTGCATTTAAACCTTGAAAGAAAAGAACTGGGAAAAGTAGTAAAAGCAGCTTGTTCATTTGTTAATCTGTTAGTTTATGTCTAAGTGTTATTGCTTATAGATGTAAATCTAAATTATGCATAAATACTTAGGTATAAACTAAAAAATAGATGGGATGCAAAAAAATCATATAAACCTACATGAATCCGAGCTCCAATTTTGCCTCTTCACTCATCATTTCTTTGCCCCAGGTTGGTTCCCAAGCTAATTCAACAGTTGCAGCTTTTACGCTCCACATATCCTCAACTTTTTGTCTAATTTCTTCAGGCATGCTTTCTGCAACAGGACATGATGGAGATGTTAATGTCATAATAATTTCTACATTAAAATCGTCATCAATATTAATTTCATAGATTAATCCCAGTTCGTATACATCAACAGGTATTTCAGGATCGAAAATTGTTTTTAAAGTCTCGACAACTAAACCTTCAACGTCTTTTTTTGAAATTTCTTTTCTATGTTCTGTGTTTTCTTCCATCTTTTTATGCTTTTACTTGAAATGCAATTGAATACATTTTAATTTGTTTTACCATAGCCAATAAACCGTTGCTACGAGTAGGAGATAAGTGCTCTTGTAATCCGATTTGATCAATAAAAAACAAATTAGATTGTGTAATATCTTTAGGTGTATGGTTTGAGAATACTCTAATAACTAATGCAATTATTCCTTTCGTAATAATTGCATCACTATCTGCAGTAAAAATGATTTTATGATCCGTTAAATCAGCATGTAACCAAACTCTACTTTGGCAACCTTTAATTAGATTCACTTCAACTTTGTTTTGTTCATTTATAAGTGGCAAATCTTTACCTAACTCAATAATGTGCTCATATTTATCCATCCACTCCTCAAAAAGAGCGAATTCTTCAATTATTTCGTTTTGTGCTTCTTCTATTGTCATTATAAAAGCATTTTGATTGCTCTTTTCAGCGCAGTTATAAAAATATCTATTTCTTCAGTTGTATTGTAAAAAGCAAAAGAAGCTCTTGCTGTTCCCAGAATCTCAAGTCTATTCATTAAGGGCTGCGTACAATGATGTCCTGTTCTTATGGCAACACCTAATTTATCTATTATCATTCCAATATCTGAAGGGTGAGTACCTTCAACTAAAAATGATAAAACACTTGCTTTGTTTTCAGCTTCTCCAATTATTTGAACTCCTTCAATTTGCTGAATTTGTTCTGTTGCATAAATCAATAGTTCGTGCTCGTATGCTTCAATTTTATCAATGCCAATTGCATTCATATAATTAATAGCCGCTGCTAATCCAATTCCTCCAGCAATATTTGGTGTCCCTGCTTCCAATTTATGCGGTAGCGTGTTGTAGGTCGTTTTTTCGAATGTAACGGTCTTAATCATGTCTCCACCACCTTGGTATGGTGGTAAGTCATTTAGAACAGCTTCTTTTCCGTAAAGGATTCCAACACCAGTTGGCCCGAGCATTTTATGAGCAGAAAAAACATAAAAATCACAATCTAACTCTTGAACATCTACTTTTGTATGAGGAACTGCTTGAGCGCCATCAATTAAAACTAGACTTCCATTTTGGTGTGTTTTTTCAATGATTTCTTTTACTGGGTTAATTGTCCCTAGTGTATTTGAAACATGAGTTACAGCAACCAGTTTAGTTTTTTCTGTAAGTAATTGCTCGAATTCTTCCATTAAGAACTCTCCTTTATCATTGATAGGTACTATTTTCAAAATAGCTCCTTTTTCTTCACAAATCATTTGCCAAGGCACAATGTTGGAATGGTGTTCCATCGTTGAAATGATAATCTCATCTCCTTTTTCTAAGAATTTTTTTCCAAAACTTGAAGCAATTAAGTTTATACTATCAGTAGTTCCTGCAGTAAAAATTACTTCGTGATCGTGTTCAGCATTTATAAATGTTTGAACAGTTTTTCTTGAATCTTCATAGGCCGTTGTAGCCTCTTGACTCAGCGTATGAACTCCTCTATGAATATTACTGTTTTCGTGTTCGTAATAATGAGAAATTACATCTATAACCTGTTGAGGTTTTTGCGATGAAGCTCCATTATCCAAATAAACCAATGGCTTACCATTTACTTCACGAGAAAGTATAGGAAAATCACTTCTGATTTTTTGGATGTCGAGTATTTCAGTTTTTGTTGTCATTTTATTATTCGTTTTCGTCATTGCGAGGCACGAAGTAATCTTGTTTTAAAATGAGATCACTTGATTTTATTTTTGTTGTACTTCGATAACTCAGTATGACAAAAATTGAAATTCGTAATGATGTTACTTAGCTTCCAAATCTATCTTCAATTTTGTTTTCGATGTAAGTTTTTAGAGCATAAATGCTAACTCTCTCTAATGCATCTTTCGCAAAGGCAGTAATCATCATGTTGATTGCACTTTTCTGACTAACTCCACGAGCTTGTAAGTAGAAAATAGCTTCCTCATTAAGTTGTCCTATTGTAGAACCATGACTACATTTTACATCGTCAGCATAAATTTCTAATTCTGGTTTAGAATTAATAACTGCATCATCAGTCAATAAAATATTATTGTTTTGTTGAAACGCATTTGTTTTTTGAGCATCAGGTCTAACAAACACTTTTCCATTAAATACACCGACAGAATTATCATCTAAAATACCTTTGTAAACTTCGTTAGAATTACAATTTGGTTTTAAATGATCAACAATTGTATGGTTATCAATGTGGTTTTTGTTTTTTCCTAAATAGATTCCGTTAAGGTTGGTCTCGCAACCTTCAGCATCTACATCAATATTTAAATTATTTCGAACTAAAGTTCCGTCAAGCGTAATCGTGTTAATCGTAAAATTACTTGATCTACGTTGGTAAACTTGTTCCGTAGAAACGTGATAGCTTTCACCACCTTTATTCTGAATTTTAGTGTACTCAACCTGAGCGTTAGGGTTTAAGAAAAACTCTGAAACGTTATTGGTAAAACTTTGTTCTCCTTGTAGGTTAACAAATGACTCAACAATCTTTACTGAAGAGTTGTCGTGCGCTTTAACAATCGTTCTACTATTTGTAATAATACTATCGTTAGTAATTACATTAATAATATGAATTGGTTTTTCAGTGACAGTTCCTTTCTCTAAATCAATATAAACTCCATCAGTAAAACAAAGTGTATTCAGTGCTATAAAAATCTCTTTTTCTGATTTTGCAATAGCACCTAAATGACTTTTAATGAAACCATCTTCTTTTTTGATGGCAGCATTTAAAGCATGAATCTTTATTCCTTCTTGAGGTATAACTTGAGATAAATCTGCTCTGTAAAAACCATTAACCAACACAACAACGTTAGCATCCATTTCAGGAATTAAGTAACTTGAAATATCAACGGCATTTTCAGAAATTTCGTTTTGAATACCGTAATTTTTATTAATGATTTTACCTATTCGAGTGTATTTCCAATATTCAGTTTTTGAAGTTGGAAACTCTAAGTTTTCTAATGCAATTTTAGCATTATCTCTTAGCTCTTGGGCAAATTGGGGCTCGTTAGAAAAGTCTAATTCATTTAGACTTTCTATAAGCAACTCTTTTTTTGTTAATTCTGTTGTAATCATTTTTCTATCCTTAGCTTAATGCGTCAACTTCTTCTTTAATCCAGTCGTAACCTTTTTCTTCTAGCTCTAAAGCCAATTCCTTACCGCCAGTTTTTACAATTTTACCATCGTATAAAACATGCACAAAATCTGGTACAATGTAATCTAACAATCTTTGGTAGTGTGTAATTACTATAGTAGCGTTATCATCAGATTTTAGTGTGTTTACACCATTCGCTACAATTCTTAAAGCATCAATGTCTAATCCAGAATCAGTTTCATCTAAAATTGCCAATTTAGGCGCTAACATTGCCATTTGGAAAATTTCGTTTCTCTTCTTTTCTCCACCAGAAAAACCTTCGTTTACAGATCTACTAGCTAATTTAGCATCTAACTCTACTAAAGCAGATTTTTCTTTAACCAAACCTAAAAAGTCTTTCGCGGAAATAGAGTCTTTACCGTGGTAAGCTCTAGTTTCGTTAATGGCCGTTTTTAAAAAGTTGATGTTACTTACACCTGGAATTTCAATAGGGTATTGAAATGCCAAGAACAGACCTTCTCGAGCTCTATCTTCAGGGTTTAGATCTAATAGATCTTGTCCCTTAAAGCTTACTTCACCGGCAGTAACCTCGTACTCATCTCTTCCTGCTAAAACAGCAGATAAAGTACTTTTTCCAGAACCATTTGGCCCCATAATAGCGTGCACTTCTCCAGCCTTAATTTCTAAATTAATTCCTTTTAGGATTTCTTTATCCTCTATACTTGCGTGTAAATTTTTTATACTTAACATCTCTTAAATATTATTTTGAAATAATTTTATCCCAATTTTTATCTGCGTTAGCTTTTAATTTTTCTTCTTCTTTATCCCATTTTGTCTTGGTATTAACACCAAGCTTGTTGTAGTATAAATAAAGTTTATTGTCAATTATTTTATATGTTTTTGGATTTACTGAAACCTTCTCTGCTTTTTCAAGTCCCATTGCATATGCACACCAACCACCATAAGCTGGCTCGTATTTGTTAGGGTTTTCTATAAATATTGCCTTATTCTTATTGGATGAGAATAAATAAACAATGCCTTTGTATAGATGAGCAAAAGTTGGTTGACCTTTTATAGGCTCGCCTGTAAAATAAGATACTGGATCATAAGCAGAAATTGCAAGCGTCTTTTTTACATTATAATGCTCTTTTCTAGTGCTCTCATCCTGTGCTTGAACTAAATTGATCAAGCATAAGAAAAACAGTATTGATATAACTCTCTTCATTTTTATTAATTTACCCTACAGAACCTTCTAAACTAATTTCTAATAGCTTTTGCGCCTCTACAGCAAACTCCATTGGTAATTGATTTAATACATCCTTGCAGTAACCATTAACAATTAAGTTAATAGCTTTTTCAGTACTAATACCTCTTTGGTTACAATAAAAAAGTTGGTCTTCACCAATTTTAGATGTTGTTGCCTCATGCTCAACTTTTGCACTACTGTTTTTTGTTTCGATATAAGGAAAAGTGTGTGCGCCACATTTATCTCCCATTAATAAAGAATCGCATTGTGTAAAGTTTCTAGCGTTTTTTGCGTTCTTGTTAATTTGTATCAATCCTCTGTAAGAGTTGTTACTATAGCCAGCCGAAATTCCTTTTGAGATAACTGTACTCTTAGTGTTTTTTCCTAAATGAATCATCTTAGTTCCGGTATCGGCTTGTTGATGATTATTGGTAACTGCAACTGAGAAAA
>CEWR01293238.1_pt1 | contig 10821 bp, 10 predicted proteins | sample 356321 | NCBI WGS metagenome assembly CEWR01 (sample SAMEA2621551, study PRJEB7988) | marine metagenome | biome: marine biome (ENVO:00000447); feature: mesopelagic zone (ENVO:00000213); material: "saline water (ENVO:00002010), including plankton (ENVO:xxxxxxxx)" | depth 790 m
CTTGAAGCCACTATTGAACTGGCAGATGTTGCCAAGGCTAATAATAGAAAGTTAATGATTAATTTTCAACGTCGCTTTAGTATAGGTGTTCGTTCGGCTATAGAGATTATGACTCAGGATTCATTTGGTCAGATCTCACAAATTTTCTGTTCTTTCTGCAGCGGAGCCTATGGCACAGCCCAGATATATCTACTTGACTTTGCTATCCACCATTTTGATCTTATTCGGCATATTGGTGGTGAAGTAAAAACGGTATCGACTTTTCACAACGAAATCGATGGTCAAGGCAGTTTTGCCGTTTCAGTTGAATTTGAAAGTGGTGCTGTAGGAACTATGCAGCTAAACAGCCAGCGACTCTGGGGACGTAATTATGATCGGATTGAGATCACGGGACAAGGACAATACATTGTCTTGGATGGACTCTGGACAATTCAACACTACGCAGGAGACCAAAATACGTTTACGGATAATTTTTCCGATCAGCGGAACGGAGAGTTGACTGGTGACGGTTTGAGTCTAACTGAATTTGTACATGCTATCCGCGAAGATCGGGAACCGGTTGCAAGTATCGATGATTGTATTGGTACTATGAGACTTTATGACGCTGTACTCCAAACCCAGCAGGGAGGTACAACTATAGTATCTCTAGATCAATGAGGAGGAAATCATGTCGGATATTCAACTGAGACCTGAAAAGAAAGGAAATCTTCGTTTGAACCTCAGGTCAAGGGTTCAACCTTTTAAAGGCCGTGATGAATGGGAAGAGATCGTTGTGCAAAGAGAACTTCCAACGTCTCGAACAGCTATTTTACTATGTGATATGTGGAACACTCACTGGTGTTATGGAGCTGCACAGAGATGTGAGGTTCTTTGTATTAAAGCCAATCCAATTGTAGCAGAAGCCAGGAAAAATGGTGTGCAGATCATCCATGCACCTTCTGATTGCATGGATTTCTATGGTGAAACTCCGCAACGTCAACGGATGATTGAGGCGCCGCTGGTCGAGATGCCTGAACCAAAAGAATTGCCTGATCCTCCATTACCCATTGATGACTCTGATGGTGGGTGTGACACTGAAAGGACACCAGACTTTACCGGATGGACACGGCAGCATGCAGCTATTAAAATTAGTGATTATGATGGGGTTTCTGATAACGGTCAGGAAGTCTACAACCTGATGCAGCAAATTGGAATCGAAAATTTGATTATTATGGGTGTTCATACCAACATGTGTGTACTGGGTAGGTCTTTCGCAATCAAGGCGATGACTCGAATCGGAATTCACTGTGTGCTGGTTAGAGATCTAACCGATGCTATGTACAATCCGGAGAAGCATCCCTATGTAACGCACGATGAAGGAACGGAACAAGTGATCCAGCATATTGAAAAATACTGGTGTCCATCAGTGCTAAGCCAAGACCTGGCAACAGTATATGACTGAAGTTTTCCTGCCGATTGTCCTAACTTAACTAATAACTGATCGAAGTTAAGTCCCCGGTCAACCATAATGGCTAGATTCAAAATCATTTATCCTTCTGTAATTGGGTTCTGGTTTTACTCGCAAAGGAGAAGATGAGATTGTTTATGAAAGGGAAATCGTAATATATCAGATGACTTAAATTATCTATGTTGAACTTAAAGAGATCTCATTTAAGAGCGATCCTGATCGGATCGCAGTCGTTCTTCAAGCCGATTAATATAACGGTGGGCGGAGGAAAAGATAAGATCCAAAGTGCCGATATCCCTGCTCTCCAGTCCCGTCCTTGAGAAAACCCTCCTGACAGAACGCATCAAGTATTTCCAATCTCCGTTTCGAGGTTTGACGTCAACGCGTTCTACAAGAGCTAGTAAACGTTGATAGAATCTCTCAACTTCGTCGATGTTGGCGTTTTGTAATTCCACTGGCTTAACCGTATTCTCTAAGCTTTCCAAAAAAATTTCGTAAACAAAAATCTGGACTGCTTGCGCTAGATTTAGTGATGGATTTTTCATCGCCATGGGGATACTGGCAGTCAAGTGGCATCGACTTACATGTTCGGTTGACAATCCGAAATCTTCGCGCCCGAAAAGAATCGCTACTTGTTGATCCTGGGAGAACTTGGCGATTTCTTTAGCGGCGTCTCTGGCTGTTGCCGGCCGGGCCAATTTTTCTTTGCGACGACGATGTGTTGTACCAACTAAAAACTGGATTCCTTTCAGTGCTGTATCAAGGCATTCCACGATATGACAATTTCGGATTATATCTGTAGCTCCATGTGACATATACCATGTTTCCCTGCAATCGAGAAATGGTTTGGGGTTAACCAGATAAAGTTGTGACAAGCCCATCCCTTTGATGGATCGGGCGGTAGCTCCGATGTTAAGTGGGCCCTGTGGTTCAAACAAAATGATACGAATATTATCTAGATTTGAAGGGATATTGGCATCTATCGCACGATGATAATCCTTCAAATTAGCCTCGTTATTTGCCATATATTAAGTTATCTTTGTTGACGTTTTTTTAATTGATTGATTAGATCGGATAACACTGGCAAATCTGGATGATTTGGTTCAAGGTCCATAACAATTTTTCCTTCGATGATGGCAGCGTCGATCATCCCATTGTTATAGTATGCCCAACCAAGTCCAGCATGAGCCATAACTGAGTTTGGATTTACTTCGATTGCCAGTTGAAATTGTTCAATTGCTTGCTGATAGCGTTTTTGTTGTAGAAAGATGTTTCCTTGGTCTAGGTAGGAATAGGAATGCTGGTCAAAGGAATTAAGCGGTTGGTTTTTCTGAATCGTTCCACATCCAACCAAAACGATGAAGAGAGAAGAAATGGCCAATCCAAACATTTTGTCATTTACGTTAAGATGTGTATCCAAGGTCTTTAAGTTTTCTATCACTTCGACGCCAATCCTCCTTCACTAAAACACGCAATTCAAGGAAGACAGGCGAATTAACAAATCCCTCGATTTCGACACGTGCCAACCGTCCGATACGTTTAATCATCTCACCTCGCTTACCAACCAAAATTCCTCTTTGGGATTTTCTTTCAACGTAGACAATAGCGCTGATAAACATCTTGCCGCTTTTCCGCTCCTTGAATTGTTCAATAACGACACTTGTTGAGTAGGGAATTTCTTTTGATGTCTCAAGGAAAATTTTTTCACGAACGGTTTCTGCCACGAAGAATCGTTCAGGTAAATCGCTTATCTGATCTTCCGGGAAATATTGGGGGCCTAATGGCAAATAATCAACGACTAGCTTCCTCAATTCCGAGATTCCTTCACTCAGTTTGGCGGAAATAGGCATAATCTCAATGAATGGAAATTTTTGACTATATTCTTGGATGATCGGTAGGAGTGAATCTTTTGGACTCAGATCAATTTTATTGATGATCAGAATCGTTTTAAGATCCATTTTAGAAATTCTTTCAAGGATTTGTAGTTCTATTTGGGATCTGCGTTGGCTGACATCAATAAAGTACAAGACGAGATCCGCATCTTCTGCGGCGGCGTAGGCTGTTTTTACCATCCAATCGTGTAAACGATATTTGGGGTCTAAAATGCCAGGTGTGTCAAGAAAAATGATCTGGTAGGTATCAGTTGTTACGACACCACGAATTTGGGTTCTTGTGGTCTGGGGTTTGGGGGTGACAATAGCAATTTTTTCCCCCATGACTGCGTTCAGGAACGTAGATTTTCCGACGTTTGGCTCACCGATGATACTAACATAGCCGGACTTGAATTTTTTCTGTATGTCCATCAGTTATAGGGGGAGATGAACGGTTTTGCCTGCTTTGCTCGATTGGTAAATTGCCAAAATGATCTCAACTGCCTTTCTGCCTTCGCGCCCATCAACGAGATGAGGTATATTATTTTCGATTGACTGGATAAGATTTATCATCTGCCGACGGTGATTATCATTATTAATCGCACGAGGATCGGAGGCTCCGCCACCACCCGATTTTTTTTCAGTGAATTGCTGCTTAATTTCGGCATCTTCTGGTTCTTCTTCTTCGAATTCCCACGTGATAATATCTTCCTCTTCTAACACAATTGTTCCTTTTGTGCCAGAGAATTCAAATTTTTTTAAAGAACCTGGATATACTGCTGTAGTGCCCTCAACTACCCCAAGTGCACCATTTTTAAATCGCAAAGCAGCAACGGCAACATCTTCTACATCAATTCGTTTATGTGCGAGAGTGTCGGTAAAAGCTTGTATCGATTCTACAGGACCCATCACATATTGCAGGAAATCAATTGCATGTATTGATTGATTCATCAGTGCGCCACCGCCGTCAAGTTCCATGGTGCCGCGCCAGTCACCACTGTCGTAGTAGTCCTGCGACCGATACCATTTAACATATGCGTCACCAAGTGTTAGCTGCCCAAGCCTACCGCTAGAAACTGTATCTTTTACCAGTTGGCTGGCATCACTGAAACGGGAGTTAAATATGGCGCATAACCGGACATTTGCTTTTTCACAGGATTCGATAATAGCGTCACACCGTTCTAATGTAATCTCAAGAGGTTTTTCAATAATCACATGCTTACCAGCTTCTGCGGCAGCCACAGCGGGTTCCATGTGTGCCCCGCTCGGTGTACAAACGCAAACAATGTCAATATCATCGCGATTCAGCATCTCATTGTAATCAGAGTAAGCCTGAATGTTGTATCGGTCAACTAGGCGCTGTGAGTTTTCTGCCTTTCGCGAACTTACAGCAACGAGCTTACCGTTTTTGATATCCGCAATAGCTGCTGAATGGAAGTCAGAAATCATTCCACAACCGATAATACCGAAACCGTAAGTTTTCATAATTCCCTTTCATGCATTTCTTGTATCTCTGATGCCATCAGCTGACAAAAATATAACCAAGGCAAAAACCTAATCCAATAATTGCGGCAGCTAAAAGTGCAATAGCCAAATAGGATTTCCAAGTTAACTCGTTTGAAACAGGCATTTCTGTTGATTCCGAAGGTTGGGAGGGTGAGATGATTTCCTCATTCCAATCAGCGCCTTGCACGTTAGTAGCCGAATCTGAATTGGTTTGTTTCTCGGTTAAAGGTTCTTGTGTTGTTTGCGAGGAAGATCGATTGGAACGAGGACGACGTGCAGGACGGTCTCCATCCCACATTTCGCGCCTCTGACCCCGGATTTTTTCTTTCAGTATCTTTTTTTCGTCGTCGTTCAGTGGCATCAAATATGCTCCTACAGAAGGATATCATACCCAACTGGAATGCTCAACGCAAAATAATCTCTGTGCCAATTCCTGTGGAGGTGAAGATCTCCAACAAGATAGTGTGTGGGAGTCGCCCATCAATAATATGAGTTTTGGTAACACCAGCCTTGAGGGCAGTCACACAAGCTCCCACTTTTGGGAGCATACCCGACTTAATCACGTCGTCTGCAACCAACTTGTCGATCTCATCTGTCATAATAGAGGGAATTAATGTAGCCTGATCTTCTAGATCACGCATAATACCAAGTTGATCTGTCAACAAAATAAGCTTTTCTGCTTTTAGTGCGGCGGCCATTTCACCTGCCATGGTATCAGCATTGATGTTATAAGTAGCACCATTTTTACCTACACCATTCGGGGCGACGACCGGAATATAATTTGCGTCCAGCAATGTGGTAATGACTTCTGGTTTGACTCGGATTATTTCACCGACATATCCTAGATCAATTGCAATTGGGTTTCCTAGTTCGTCTGTGAGCTCATGCTTTTTCGCTTGAATCATGTTACCATCCTTGCCACATAAGCCTACTGCTTGACCACCGAGTTGGTTAATTAGCTGTACGATTCCTTTATTAATTGAACCTGCCAATACCATTTCAGCAATTTCTACTGTTTCGTCATCGGTGACACGAAGGCCTTGAACGAATTCAGGTTCCTTGCCCATTCTTGACATGATCTCACTGATCTTTTTCCCCCCGCCATGGACAATTACTGGCTTAATTCCAATGAACTTCATCAAAACGATGTCTTGAATCACGTTCTGTTTCAAGACATTGTTTTCCATTGCTGATCCACCATATTTAATTACCACAATCTTGTCAGAGAATTGGCGAATGTAAGGTAGCGCCTCGATCAATACATCGGCTTTCTTAATCAGTTCGTTCATCAATTTTCGTCCTAGAATCCTATTCTCTCTTGTCTGCTTGACGGTTCGATAAAAAGTGGATATAATCTCGGATTATGGATCATATCTATTTGGATCACAACGCCACAACACCGCTTCACCCACAGGTTCTAGAAGCCATGATGCCATATCTAACAGACCAATTTGGCAATGGATCAAGTATCCATTTCTATGGCCGCCAAGTTCGTAGCGCGGTTGACAAAGCGCGTGAGCAAGTCGCGAGTTTAATTGGGGCTAAGAGTCCCAGTGAAGTTGTCTTCACCAGTGGAGGAACTGAGTCAGACAATCATGCTATTAAAGGTATTGCACTGCGACAGAGAAATGCGCCTGGTAATCACATCATTACAACTTCAATCGAGCACAGCGCAGTCCTACATACTTGTGAATATTTGGAAAAGCATGGATTTGAAATTACCTACTTACCAGTTGACCGACATGGACTAATTTCTCTCGATCAATTCCGAGAGACAATCCAAGGGAATACTATACTGATTTCTATCATGTATGTCAATAATGAAATAGGTACAATCCAGTCTATGACTAATATTTTCAGTATCGCTCAGGATCATAATATTCCTGTTCATACAGATGCAGTGCAGGCAATTGGTAAAATTCCAGTTGATGTGGAAGATCTCGGTGTTAATCTACTTTCACTTTCTGCACATAAATTTTATGGTCCAAAGGGTGTTGGAGCTAACTATGTACGTCAGCGCACTCGGTTGGATAATTTTGTTCATGGGGGTGCACAGGAAAGAAATCGTCGTGCAGGTACTGAGAACGTTGCCGCCATAGTTGGAATGGGTGAAGCTGCGGAGATTGCCAAGCGCGATCTCCAGGAAAATAGTGACAGAATCACTAAACTTACTAATCGGTTGAGAAACGGACTGAAAGAAAAAATCGAAAATATTCGCGAAAATGGTCATTCTGAACACACGGACCCAGGTACATTAAGTATTTCGGTTAAATCTGTAAGTGGAGAGATGTTGCTAATGCGACTTGATATGGAAGGTATTTGTGCTTCGAGTGGTTCCGCCTGTGCCTCGGGTTCAGTTGAGCCATCGCATGTCTTGGCACAGCTAGGTCTTCCTCCAGAAGTGGCACAAAGTACTGTTAGATTCTCAGTAGGCAGTACTAATACAGAAGAGCAGATTGATAAGACCATACGAAAAGTCACTGAGATTGTTGCTCAGATGCGATCAGTTCAGGATTCCTCGTGGGTTTGATAGACGGTATTTAATTAGATGGATTACCAAATTGGGATTGATCAAGCTTATACACGATTAGATCAATTTATTACATTGGTTTTTGACTCAGTTTCAAGGTCCCAGGTAAAGAAACTGATTAGTAAAAATCAAGTTACCGTTAACGGAAAATCCTGTAAACCTGCCTATAAACTTCAGATTAGTGATTGGGTTCATGTGGACATTTCGGATGCATTTGATAATTTAAGTATCCAACCGGAATGTGTAGAGTTTGGTGTTATTCATGAAGATACCGAGATTCTGGTCGTTGATAAGCCGACTAACTTGATTACGCATCCAGCGCCTGGGGTGAGTTCAGGGACTCTCGTTAACGGTCTCTTGAAACGTTATGGAAACCGGATTTGTACACTTGATCGAAATGGTATTGTCCACCGACTTGATAAGAATACCACTGGTGTTATGGTAGTTGCTAAAACAACTAGCGCTGTGCAGCATTTGTCTGGACAATTTAAGGAGCATACAACAAGCCGGAAATATATTGCCTTGGTCTGCGGAACGCCAAAACATCAGAGCGCGACTATAGATACCCAGGTCCACCGCAGTCGTCAAGACTGGCGTAAGATGACGGTTACTAAGGGAAGCGGACGCCGGGCCATAACTCACTATCACGTCTTGGAAAGTTTTGATCGGTTTTCTCTGGTAGATCTTACACTTGATACAGGTAGGACACACCAGATTCGTTTACATCTCAGTCATATTGGGCATCCTATTGTTGGTGATCCTGTTTATGGGGGTGGGGACAAACGGGCACTTAATGATGCTTCTAGTTCGTTAGTAAGGCAATCATTCCTTAACTTGGGCCGTCAAGCGCTTCATGCTCGAAGTCTTGAGTTTGAACATCCTTTAATTCGAGAGCGTGTTGCCTATTGTTCGCCACTTCCCACAGATATTCAATCTGCGATTATGACTTTGTCAAATCCATCCGATTTCGCTTGAACCCTGAGGTGTTTTTTGATATAGTACTCTAGGTCTTGATGGGTAGATGCGGAGATATAATAAATGAAATTTGAGAAGTTTGGCATTATAGTTTATATTTTGGCCTTTATTCTGGGATGTGGCGTTTCCAACTATGATCGTGGTGTGTCTTTTTTGGGACAGGAAGAATTTGACACAGCGATTCCATATTTTGAAGCAGCGATCGATAGCGGTGTTAATACTGCGGATGCCCATCGTGAATTAGGCATAACTTACTATAAGAAAGAAATGGCACAGCAAGCCGCAAATCACTTACGAATCGCTACGAAAAATGGTAGGAAGGATAGTCGTGCAGCATTTTTTCTGGCTGTTGCTCTTGAGGAGAATGGGGATTTTGATGAAGCATTAGATGCATACCGGAAATTTATAAAGCTGAATAGTTCTCAGTCAATTGGACAAGATGTCAGATCACGCATTGTTTTGGTCAAAGATAAGAAGGATAATCAGTTTGTACAAGAAGCTGTTACAGGAGAACTTGGAGCGAATTCAGGTAAGACTTTGGATAATCGAATTGTTGCCCATTATCTTGAAGTTACACCGGGGAGTGTGGATCCTATTGCCCTTCAAAAGTCACTGACTAGTTTGCTGATATCCGATTTAGCCAAAGTCGATCAGATTGATGTTGTCAGACGTAGTTTACTACAGAAGTTGATCAATATGATCGATCTGGATCAGGATGCCATCTTAAATACTAAAAACATTAAACGGATCGGTCATCTACTTCGCGCAAAACATGTTATTTCAGGTAAAATTGAAGAATCTAGTGACGGAGCTTTTCGCTTAAATCTTTTTCTAAACAAAATTGACTCAAACGAAGTACAGCAGATCAGTACACCGGAAGAGGAAAAGAACGACCTGTTCGAGCTCCAGAAAACTTTGGTTTTTAGTATTCTCGAGTCACTTAATATCCAACCAGTAGGTATCCTCAAAAAAGCTTTGCTAAAGAAGGAAACTGAAAGTATGTCTGCGCTGATATTATTCGGGCAAGGACTAGACAGTGTAGATCGTAGTGACTATGCAACGGCTGTAAAGCTGTTACGAGATGCTTTAAGCGAAGATCCAGATTTTGAATTGGCTAAAAAGGTTTTAAATGAAGCGGAAGCGCTTGAAGTTGCTAGAGGCCAAGATTTATCACTCATTGAAACTAACGTTGTGCGTCGGATTAAGTCACAGTCAGCTATCCACGACCGTTTTGCTCACATGGATAGCGCTTTAACGCGCGAATTTGCTCCGCCAACAGCAGCTGATGCAACGCTTGAAGGCGATGCCCCACCACCTGAAACACCCATTACCATTATAGTAAAACAGTAGGTTCAGGGAAGTTTGATGAAATTCTTTCGATATATTCTCTTTAGTTCGTTCATATGCTGTTTATCTAGTGGACATCTCCGAGTTCTTGCGGATACTGTTCAGCCAATAGCCACAAAAGATCGCAGTTTCGCAATATATTCAATTCCGCACCTTCAGAACTGGAGTGTTACCAACCAGGTTGACAAAACCCAAACGCGTTTAATGCAGATATCTATTCCCTGGACAGCTCAGTTACAGTTATCTAATCGAACTGGTATGGTGTTAACACAATCGAATGCGATTTCGAAATTCAATTTAGATAAACTGGACGATCAAGGAAAATCTGGACTTATCCTTCAAGGTATGGGAGATATTCGGCTAAAGATCAGACACCAATTATTTGATAATTTGATGTTGATCGCTGGTACTAACTTCCCAGCGGGGAAAACTGGTGTAGATCCAGAAGCTGATGAGGACGAAGTTTTAAAGCATCTATTCGATGATACTCTCGATTTTCAAACCGGGCGTCTTGGTGAAGGTTGGGCCTTTGACATTGGAACTGCTTATGCTCGTCAATTAGCTGGTATCACTTTTGGGATTGGAGCAAATTATCTATATAAAAACATGTATTTGCGCCAGTTGTTGAATGATCCGACAAGGAAAGTAAACTATAATCCCGGTACAGACATCAGCTTCACTAGTGGTTTCAGTGCAGGGTCGGTTCTTCAATTCCGCTCGGATTTTACCTATATTATTCATACGAGACAAACAATTCATGGTACCGGGGTTTTTGATACAGAAAAGAACTATTTTGAACAAGGTCCGGATCTGCTCATTGACGGTGGGATTGCGTACAAACGACAACGTTTGAAACTAGATCTTTTTGGACAACTACTAGATCGAGAAGCTAGTAGCCGTCCCGATGCAAGTAAGAGTAATAGACTTGAAATTGTTGATGGGAACCAAAACAACCGGAGAATCTACGCACTTCGCATTACGTACCAAACGGGTGGACGCAGCACAATTTCCGCAACAGTCGAAGATAAGCTTCTTGAGGATCAGAATCAGGAACGGGTTGCCAGTATTCTGAGTTATTACTTGGATTCTCATTTTCAACTTGCAAGTCCTATTGGCTTGACACTTGGCCTGAAAATATCCAATGG
>CEWR01012352.1_pt1 | contig 10789 bp, 10 predicted proteins | sample 356321 | NCBI WGS metagenome assembly CEWR01 (sample SAMEA2621551, study PRJEB7988) | marine metagenome | biome: marine biome (ENVO:00000447); feature: mesopelagic zone (ENVO:00000213); material: "saline water (ENVO:00002010), including plankton (ENVO:xxxxxxxx)" | depth 790 m
AAGCGCGAGATCTGTGAATCCGCCCGTGGCGATTAATACGCGGTGAACCCCGAAACTGTTACCTTCGATTGTCTCAATAGAAACTCCATCTCCAGCATCTCGCTCAATCCGCGCCACCTCTGCATGCCTAACCCTCGCGCCCGCGCGTTCGGCGAGAAACAGCTGCGCTCTGACAAGTTCACGCGGATTTATCACGCCAGCATCCGTGTCTTGCGCTTCAATTTCGGTGTTGGCACCGAAGTCAATGCTGTCAAAGTCCTGGGGACGTACGGTTCTCGACACGGTTGAAAAATCGTCAGCTATATTTCTTACGCAATCAACGTAGCGAGAATCGGGAGGACCGAATGCGGCGAATCCAACCGCATCGTAAAAGGCAATCCCTGACTCATGCTCTAAGTCCAAATACCGATCCACTGACGCCCGTGCCATGCGAGCCCAATCTCTGTCTGCATCTAACGTACGGGTAATGCGACCGGCGTCGTAGTGGGATGCAAAAACCCCGTTGTGGTCCGCGTATGAAGAAGGTTCCCGGGGCGAAAATCCCACCACGTCGACGCCAGCACGTGCGAGATATTTCATAGCCGCGGAACCGATCATCCCGCAACCCACGACCGCTACCTGCGCCATGTGACCTGCAACTGAAAAATTCCACCCGAACAGACCACCATGATCTTCAGTAAATCATTCGTTTGGCTTAAAGCTCACGCACGACTCTGAACCCTAAGGAGTCGCTGGATTTCGTCCCGACATTGCGAAAACTCACCCGCGCGTCATCAGGTGCTGCAAACCAGTGGCCGCCACGCACGACGTGTCCCGGCGTATTGCAGACGCTAGTCCGGGCCTTCTCAGTCGAGGGCGCTCCTTCGTGATTTCCATGCCAACAATCAGCGACCCACTCATGCACGTTCCCCAACATGTCGTATAAGCCAAACGGGTTCGGTTTAAAGCTTCCGACGGGTGCGAGCCGAATTACACCATCGTTACAAGAAGCGATGGTGTCCTTCTGGAATTGGGAACGCATCGATTGATCGCCCACATTCTCGTATTCGCACAATCGATTGGCGTTGGATCCGAAATAATATGCAGTCGTCGTCCCAGCACGCGCCGCGTACTCCCACTCGGCCTCACTGGGTAATCGATAAGTGTACGACGTCTCCCGGCTCAACCAACTCAAATAACCGTCGACCTGACCCCAGCTCAAATTCGTCGCAGGAACTCTGTCTTCTCCCCCCAAGTCTTCGAACCGATTGTATTCACCTCGAGTTAATTCGTAGACGGCAATCGCAAACGGTTGCGTCACTGTGACGGCACGCGTAGGCGCTTCGTCCGGATAGCCATCTGCAGCACCCATGACAAAGTTTCCTTCACTCAAGATTTTCAACAACGGTCCATCACCACCTGCCTGCAACCTGTCTCGGAACTCACGCCCAGGCGTGATCTTGAATATTTTCATTGCGATATTATGGTTCAGCCCGGCCATGGTCATCGTCACGTTCCTTTCATAGGTTCGGTAACCAAGCGCTTTCGCACGAACCACTACGTTCCCCGTAGGCACCTGCATACGGTCAAAATACTTAAAATTTCGGAACCCACTACCCGCATCATAGCGGATGGTAACTACCGCCTTCGGCGGCGCGATCGACAAACTTAAACGTCCGTATTCCCTTTCTAGCCGAATTCGGCGCGTGTTCGCCTGTTGCCGAACGGCCATCCGCAATGCCTGGGTCGTATAGCCTGGATGAGACACTTCGACATCGTAACTTCCGATCGGCAACATCATCTGAGGTTCGTAAGGTTGTTGGATGCCGGTGAGTCGGACCGTGGCATTTGTGGGCACCTTGTCGATCGTTAGGGAACCCATCGGCACGCGAGAGAGTTCATAGGTGCGGGAAATATTCGCGTTTGGCGTCACCGTTATCGTTTCCGTAATCGGCTCGCGTCCGTAAATAAAAACGCGCACGTCATGGGTACCCGTTGGGAGATCCGATAGTTTGACGGGCGTTCGCTCGTTGACTTCTTCGCCATCGACTATCAACTGTGCCGACTTAGGGTTGGTGATAATTTCGAGGTTGCCAAACGCCGGCTCCAACGTGATATCGAGCGCTTTAGTTTTGCCGCGAAGGAGTTCGAGCCGCTCAACGTAGTTCGGATGAAAAGGGTGTTCCAACTTCAACACCGTTTTCCCCGGGCGCGCCTGATGGCGAAGCGGTGTGGTCCCAATAAAATCTGCGTCGAGGAATGCACTCGCGCCGTCAGGACTCGTGTTGATGCGTAATATCGCGGTGCCAAGCACCAGACGAGTCATGGGGCCCTCGGAACTCCAATCAATTAAGAGCGCCACAGCGAGCACCATCGGCAAATAAAGCCATTTTGATCTCGACATCGAGACGCTTCTCGTCGGACGTTGCGTGATTGCGCAGTTTACGGAGCGGTACGGGAATGTCGATGCCCAACATTCGCTTCGAAAAAACTAACTCAGCCGGCGATACATCCTCGTTGATCGACGTTCACTTTGATTTCTCGTAGACCAGCTCGTTACCGTTCTTCCCGCACACGCGGGTTAGGCCGGCGACACGAAAACAATAGGCGGCTTTTTGTCCCAGTGATCGCGGCCGCTTCATCACGTGCCCAAGATCTGCAGACGTGAACGTAACCGTTAAGTCTGTGGCCACGCGGCCGAATAAATCTTCCATCGAACCAACGGTCACCACCTCCACCACCTGAACGAGATGACGCCCTGTGGTTACCCATCCTCGCTTCCTACGCCCACGACGACCGTCATATTCCCGATATTCATCTTCTTCTATCAATACCACGTCGATATCGAAGTTTGGGTCATTCAGTATCTGCGGGATGTAAACGAGCTCTGCGAAAATATCAAACGGTGATCCATGTTTTGGCGAGACACGCCGAGTTTCGGCATCGTTTTGAACTTTTACGATAGTACGCGTCTGGGCAATCGGATGGACTAACTTTACCCGGTGTGTGGAGAGAAACACCGGCAATTTTTTCTTTAGCGCGCCGAACCCCCGCGTTTGGATTTCAATGATTTGATTACCATCGACGACATCCGCAACAAAGTCATCGATACTGACTTCCTCTTGGGAACCGGGACGCGCGTACAGCGCTTTTAACGCCTGATGTAGTGGGCCCTCATTCAGGGTTCCGATCACATCGGGTCACCGTATTTATTGGTGTTTCGCACTTTACCTCAGCGAGAACGGAGAGGCATACTCAAGCTCGCGAAGAACACACTTGAAGGAGAATCGCATGAGTAGTGCTGACGGCCAATGGGAAACAACCATGAACACACCGATGGGCCAACAGAAAGCAACGATAACCCTCGCTACCGATGGGGATACGTTGACTGGAACGATGGCGGGTCAACAGGGAACGCTCGAACTTAAGGACGGCGCGATCGATGGAGATACCGTGTCGTGGAAAGCGGATATCACCAACCCAATGCCAATCACGCTGGAATTTTCGGCGAAGGTTGACGGCGACAACCTTTCCGGTGACGTGAAACTCGGTTCCTTCGGAAACGCGACATTCACGGGCACGCGTATCGGCTAGGATGTCTTGGGAAGACGAGATAAAGGAACTCCGTCACCGCGAACAACTAGCATTGAGGATGGGCGGCCAGGACAAGGTCGCCCGCCAACATGAATTCGGTAAACTCACCGTTCGAGAACGTATCGCAGCGATCTGCGATCCGGACTCGTTTCACGAAATCGGCACACTTGCCGGGGTCGGCAAATACGATGCCGCTGGTAACCTCACTGAGTTTACGCCGTCCAACTTTGTCCTCGGGACTGCTGAACTCGACGGACGTCCTGTGGTGCTATCCGGCGATGACTTTACCGTCCGCGGAGGATCGGCGGACGGGTCCATTGTGGGGGGAAGCGGGCGCGAGCGGAGGGCTTAGCGTTAGATTTGAGACTCCCCCACGTCCGACTCGTGGACGGGATGGGGGGCGGCGGCTCGGTAAAAACCATCGAAATCGCAGGTCGAACTTACATCCCCGAACTACGCGGTTGGGAGACCGTAGTTCAGCACTTAGCCATCGCCCCTTCCGTATCGCTCGCTCTGGGTTCCGTCGCGGGTATTGGAGCAGCGCGCGTCGCGACGTCGCACTATTGGTTATTGTCCGGGATACCGCACAGATGATGATTGCTGGACCAGCACTCGTAGACTGGGCGAACCTTGGCGACGTTACTAAGGAGGAACTTGGTCACGCGCGAATTCATACTCGGAACGGAGCGATCGACGACGAAGTCACCACAGAATCCGAAGCATTCGATCGAGCTAGGCGTTTCCTATCGTATTTACCCACAGCGACCGACGAGCTACCTCCACGGGTACAAAGCACGGACGATCCAGAACAAAGACACGCTGCGCTCATGGAATTAGTCGCCAAAGATCCGAGAAAGATCTACAAGATGCACGAATTGATCACCGCGGTCGTTGACGACGCATCCTTCTTCGAAATTGGCGAAAAGTGGGGCCGTTCGATTATCACGGGCACGGCACATTTGGATAGCATCCCGATCGCGCTATTCGCCGAAAATCCCGCGATTTACGGGGGCGCGTGGACCGCCGACGCATGCCGAAAACTCATTCGACTTCTTGATCTTGCATCGACCTTTCATCTACCCATCGTGCATCTGGAAGATTGCCCAGACTTTCTCATTGGCAAGAAAAGTGAACAAGAGGCCACCATTCGGTTCGGTTCGTCCGCGCTCGCCGCGCTCGGTCAGAGCAATGTGCCCTTCTGTTGTGTCATTGTCCGTAAAGCATTCGGCGTTGCCGGCGGCGCAAATCACAAGCCCGGCGCGCACCATATTCGCGTCGCCTGGCCTTCGGGCGATTGGGGTTCCTTGCCCATTGAAGGAGGGATTGAGGTAGCCTACAAAGCGGAATTAGCCTCGGCAACCGACTATGACGCTCACCTCGCGAAGATACGGGACCGTCTCAACCGCTTCCGCTCCCCGTTTCGCAGCGCCGAGTACTTTGAGATCGAAGAGATCATCGACCCTCGAGATACTCGTCCGGTCCTTTGTCGGTGGGCACATCTCGCAAGAAAAGCGAGTCGCACTGAAAGTCCAACTTTTACTTACCGACCGTGACCGTCGACATAATCTTTAACTTTATCAATAAATTGCGTGCCGACCAGAGTGGTGAACTTCTGTTCTCCATCCACCTGCGACAACTATTCTGTTTCCGCTAGGCGTTTCTTTGCTCGGTCAATAAACTGGATCATCACATCCGGCGTCTGGGCGCCCGGTAATAGAAATGCGCCCCCCAACCGGTAGCAAGGAACTCCGGCAACGCCGACGTCAAAGGCACCGGCGATATCCCTCAGGGTCGCTTCAATACCTGCGTCGCCGTATAGAAACTCCCGCACGGCACCGCCATTCATACCAACCGTGGCGCCGCAATCGGCAAGGGTGTCGATAGCGCCGACGTCTGATCCGTCGCAAAAATAGGCATGGAACAACGTTTCAGCGAGCTCGTGCTGGCAACCCATTTCTCCCGCCATTGCCAGTAGCCGATGTGCTGACAGAGTATTGGGGACTCGATCTATCGAGGCATAATTAAAAGCAATGTCGACCTCGTCGGCTTCTATCCGAATACGTTCAGGCGTTCGAGTACCATCCGCGGATTCGCCATAACGAGCCCGCGAGAATTCCGAGCGGGCCACCCCACCCGCCGGGAGATTCGGATAAAGCTGATACGGTTTCCATTCAAGCTCGATCTCCCCCATGTCACTGTCTTCGAGCACCGAGTCCAGTCTCCGCTTACCGATGAAACACCAAGGACAAATCACGTCAGAAAATATTTCAATCTTCAAAAGGCTAGCCAAGTCGCATTTGAAGCTCGATCATAGGCCCAAGGGGGGATGCATCCATGTCCATTCAACTACGCCAAATTTGTCTTGTCGCAAGGGAACTTGATCCTGTGATCGATGATCTGACGGACGTTCTAGGCATCAATGCCTGCTTTATCGACCCGGGCGTCGGCGCATTTGGTCTTGAAAATACGCTGATGTGCGTCGGCCGTAATTTCCTCGAGGTCGTCGCGCCTGTCAAAGAAGGAACAGCCGGTGGTCGATACCTAGATCGGCGTGGGGGTGATGGTGGGTATATGGTCATCTGTCAGGCGGACAACAAAGTGACCCAGCAAGCGGTACGGCAAAGAGCACTCGACAATGGGATTCGAATCGCACATGAAAGTCATCGCGACACCTGGAATATATGCCAGATTCACCCGGGCGATATGCGAGCCGCCTTCTTTGAGATCGACTGGGACCAACAGGCCGACTTCAATGGCAACTGGCAACCATCCGGAGGCCTGCAGTGGGAGGACAAGGTCGACCAGTCCGTGACGGTGGATTACCACGGCGTTGAACTTCAGGGGCTTGATCCCGTCGAATTGGCGGACCTGTGGGGCAAGGTTTCTGGCCTACCCGTCGATCGAAACGGCAGCGAACTTTCGATCCGCTTAAACAACATCACACTGCGATTTGTCGAAGCGACCGACGGCCGGGGTCCAGGCCTTTCTGGATTGGACATCACCGTCGCTAATAGGGATCAAATCCTCGATCGGGCACGACGACGTGGTGCCTACGTGTCTGACGACGAGGTGCTACTCTGTGGTACTCGGTTCTACCTCCACCAAGCCTGACTCAGACTCGTGCATGAAGCGCCGCACCAGGGGCGCGGACGCCATAATGACAACACCTAGAGCGATACCAACATAAGCGAGCAAACGAAACGTATCTGTATAGACGGGTAACGATGAAACCGCGTCGATGGAGCCGTCAGGCATCACATCCACTGCCGCCATACCGGCAATCACGCCGGCTAAGTAATGGGCTCCGGCGGATGACAAAAACCAAACGCCCATCATCAGCCCTACGATTTTCGGCACCGAAAGTCGGGTCACCATGGACAATCCCACTGGCGATAAACAAAGCTCTCCGGTTGTGTGCAACAGGTAAGCGAGCACGAGCCAAATCACCGCCACTTGACCCGCCGCATTGGCGAAACCGGCCCCATAGACCAGAACGGCAAACCCCAACCCTGCTTGCAAAACGCCTAGTCCAAATTTCATCGGTGTCGATGGCTCCCAGCCCCGCCGACCCAAGAGTTCCCACCCAATAAAGAACAACGGTGCAAGCAATATAATGAACAGCGGGTTTAAAAATCCCATTTGCGAAGCTTGCATCTCGAAACCCAAAACGTTCTTAACGACATTGCGGTCGGTAAACAGCGTCAAGCTCGTACCCGCCTGTTCAAAGAATGTCCAAAATATAACGGAGACGAAGGTCAAGAAAACAACGACCATCAAACGCTGCCGCTCGATTCGAGAACAATTCAACACCGCATAACCGACAACGCCCAGCACGGCTCCAACCGAAGCAATACCAAGCAGTGCGCCAACGACTTCGCGGGACTGCATAAGTCCCCATGCAAATACGACGACGACGATGCCAGCCGAATAGATAATCGTTTCCCGTCGCACCCCCATGAAGCGACTGGTAAGCACCAGCGGACGGGCTGGAGCTCCGACACCACCAAGCCAGCGCTGGCCCCTTACGAACGTGACAAGACCAACAAGCATTCCAATTCCCGCCAATCCGAAACCATAGGACCAGCCATAATCCTCATGCTGCCCAAGCCAACCGCATAGGAGCATTGCCGACAATGCACCGAGGTTGATGCCCATGTAAAAGAGCGTAAATCCTTGATCCCGACGCCGTTCATTCTGCTGGTATAGCTCGCCGACGATGTTCGAGATCGATGGTTTGAGAAACCCGACCCCCACAATGATGAACGCGAGAGCTAAATACATCGCCGCCAGGGCCCATTCATCCCGTACAACCGCACCATCAACTACGTCAGCTGGTGCCCCCTCAAAGGCCATCAAGAAATGGCCACATACAAGCAGTCCTGCGCCATATATCACCGACTTGCGAAATCCCAGGTATCGATCTGCGATCAAGCCGCCCAACAGCGGCATGAGGTAAACCAAAGAACCATAAGAGGCATAGATCGTTGCCGCGACCCCATCTTCAAACAAGAAGTGCTGCGTGAGATAAAGAACCAACAAGGCACGCATGCCGTAGAAGCTGAAGCGTTCCCACATTTCCGCGAAAAAAAGGACGACCAGCCCACGCGGATGACCCAGGAAAGTCGTACTGTCCGTCTCCGCTTCCATGCAGTCGAGCCTACCATAGCGTACATTATCGACTCGTCCGTTAGCCGGGAGGACGCCATGCGAATTGTCATTGCCCAGATGAGTCACGAGACCAATACCTTCTCTCCTGTCATTACGGACTTGGCAAGATTTTCAGGTGACCGCGAGCTACCGCTTCAAGGCAACGACGCCATCAATATTTATCGAGATACAGCGAGTTGCATCGGCGGTTACCTCGCCGTTAGCGAAAAGCTCGACGTCGACATCCACCTTCCGATCGCAGCCGGCGCCGCACCTTCAGGACCCGTTGAGGACGATGCCTACGAGTACATCACAGCGGAAATACTGGGGGCGCTGGACGACTGTGACGCTTTGATGTTGGACCTACATGGAGCGATGGTCACCCGTACCCATGAAGACGGCGAGGGCGAGCTATTGCGGCGGATCCGTGCAATCGCGCCCGATCTCCCCATCGCCGTTTCTCTAGACATGCATGCCAATATTTTTCCAGATATCGTCAACTTAGCGACAGTCCTTACTGGCTACCACACCTATCCGCATGTCGACATGTTCGAGACCGCCGAGCGTGCCGCTCGTGTACTAATCGCCGCGGTCGAGCATCAGATACGTCCCGTCATGGCGTGGGGCAACAATCCCATGCTGCCGCACGTCATGCGTCAAGGAACCGACGATTTCCCCAATCGAGAACTGCAGCGACGCGCTCAGGAAATGGAGGCCGATGGTGCACTCGCGGTTAGCCTCTTCACCGGTTTCCCGCATGCCGATATTCCGCAAGCGGGTCTGTCTGTTGTGGTCGCGACCGACGATGACTTGCAACTTGCCGAACGACTCCGCGACGAGTTATTGGACCAAGCTTGGAACGAACGGTCCGCGTTCGTTTATGAGGTTGAGCCCTTAGATTCGTCCGTCGCTAAGGCCAAAGACCTCGGTAGCCACGACCAAGCCGATGGACCGATCATTTTGCTTGATCATTACGACAACACAGCTTCAGGCGGGACCATGGACACAACTGACGTACTCAAGGAAGTCTTACGTCAAGAACTTGAAGACGTGGCCGTGTGCGCTATTTACGACCCAGAAGCCGTTGACGCCATGGTTGCTGCAGGCGTGGGGAATACCGTGACACTATCCTTAGGTGGCAAATTGCCCATGCCTGCCTTGTCGAGAATTAGCAAACCAGTGGAAATCCAGGGCCGCGTACGTCTGATTTCCGATGGCCGCTTCCCGACGACAATCGCGATGGGACGAGGATTGACGACCAATATGGGCAAGACAGCCGTGTTATCAACTGGAAGCGTCGATATCATGGTTGTTTCGCGTCATTTTGAACCTGTGGATCCGGGATGTTTTCGATGCGTCGGCATCGAACCTTCTCAGCGACGGTTTCTATTACTCAAAAGTCGCATTCACTACCGCGTCGGCTTTCGTGACATCGCACGTGAAATCGTCGAGTGCGCGGGGTTGGGGGTTTGCACGTCCGATTACTCCGAAATTAATTTTGAACACGTACGGCGGCCTATCTACCCCCTTGATGGACTCAACACGCGTAACAGTCCCTGAAACTCAACATCGTCCCGATTGGAGTCCGGGCGGCGATACATTGCCACCACTTAAAATGATGCCCGCGCGCGCAGCCACGCGTTTCGGATCGCGCAGCATCGCTGCCAAGCAGACGGCCGCTGACGGTTCAACAACAATTTTTAGTCGATTCCAGATCAACCTCATCGCAGCAAGAGTGGCTTCGTCGTCTACCAACACAACGGCTACCTTATTGTGTCTCAGAATTTCGAAATTAAGCTGCCCAAGTGCCGTCCTCAACCCATCTGCCACGGTGCTAGGAGGCATCGCCGATTGGAGGCGGCCCGTTCTTAACGAATCGTGTGCGTCCCGCGCCAACTCAGGTTCGGCACAAATCACGTCAATTTGACCGTTTGCAACAATGGTTGTTCCAGCCGCGAGACCTCCACCTCCGACGGGTATCCACAATTGATGAAGACTGCCAACTTCTTCGAGCAACTCTAGCGCTGCCGTACCTTGGCCAGCAATGATCTCCGGGTGGTCGTACGGGGGGACAAACACTGCCTCGGGGTGTGATGTCATCACCTGTGCCAAAACAACTTCGCGATCCTCCAAATTTTCCCCGCAGTCAACGATCTCGGCGCCGAGTCGCTCAATCGCTTGCCGTTTCTCCGGCCGAGCTCCCTTCGGAACAATGACCATGGCCGTTTTATCGCACTCCTTTGCCGCCAACGCCAAGGCAGCGCCGTGGTTGCCGGACGAGTGCGTAACCACGATCGAGACGTGCTGTGGCAGCTGCAAGATCGCATTCATTGCGCCACGGAATTTGAACGAACCAGTGCGCTGGAAATTCTCACATTTGAAGAACAATTCCGCGCCGACGGCTTCGTTCAACGAATTCGACGTCATCACTGAGGTTCGTTGAATATGCCCTGCGAGCCGCTGGGACGCCGCCTCGACGTCAGCTAGATCAGGCAGGTTCACACTACCCCATCGTGTATAAGACCTTGCAACGTCTCGTCAGAAATTTCGAGAAGATCACAGTAGATCT
>CEWR01038289.1_pt1 | contig 10788 bp, 9 predicted proteins | sample 356321 | NCBI WGS metagenome assembly CEWR01 (sample SAMEA2621551, study PRJEB7988) | marine metagenome | biome: marine biome (ENVO:00000447); feature: mesopelagic zone (ENVO:00000213); material: "saline water (ENVO:00002010), including plankton (ENVO:xxxxxxxx)" | depth 790 m
AGTGAACGCGATGGTACGCGAACAAACCTGTATTTATTCACCGGCAAGCAACCGGGCGAGGCACGTAAAAAGTGCAGTATATTAGCACATGCATACGCTGATTCATGAACGTGTAGAGGCAGCTGTCCGCGGTGAGAATCCCTGTGTTATCTGCCGCATGTCCTCGGGCTGGGCTGTGCTGGGCGATCATCAGTTCCTGCCGGGATACTCCCTATTGCTGGCAGACCCTATTGTCGATGATCTCAATGACCTGCCTCACGAGGATCGACAGCAGTTTCTCATGGATATGGCGACGTTGGGCGATGCGGTGCTGGCGATTACCGATGCGTACCGAATCAATTATTCTATCCCCGGCAATGAAGATCCCGCGTTGCATGCGCATTTGCATCCCCGTTATGAATGGGAGCCGGCGGCCATGAAATCGGAATCCGTCTGGGCATACTCGTCGGAAGATCACGCCAGTCGAGCGTTCGACAAGGAACGGGACGAACCCTTGATGAGCGCCATGCGACAATATCTGACACAGCGTGGTTCGAGCACACCAACACTGATCTGGAATTGACCGGATGAACTGCGCCGCGCCGAGTCTCGCAGTTATGTTTCCGGTGCCCGGCCGCCTGTGTCACCGTTAGAGACGACATCGTACCGTTTCAAGGCAGTTCGTCCAGGTTTGACCGTCCTCGGACATTGCCATGGACTGGCGGAATCAAGGGGAGTGGGAACAGGAGTGTTGCGCTGGACTTTTATCGGCACCGGAGAAAATGCCGCCGTATCGACTCGACAATTACCTGCCCACAAGAGTGTCACTGGGCCCTACGGATAGGAAACTTCCGTATCGAAGTCGAGGCCGATATCGATCGACCCGGCGGAATGCGTAATGGCGCCGACACTGATGTAATCAAGGCCAAGGCCAGCCATTGACAGCACTCGATCCAGCGTGATGCCGCCGCTCGCTTCGAGCAGTGCCTGGAGGTTGATCTCGTTGCGCAGCGCCACGGCTACTGCCATTTCCTCGTTGGTCATGTTGTCGAGCAATATGAAGTCGGCCTTCGCGTTCAGCGCTGCCCGGACTTGATCCAGTGTATCGGCTTCGACTTCAATCTTGAGTCCGGGATAAAGCTCGCGGCAGTTGGCCACGGCCCGCGCAATGCCGCCTGGGGCGCCGAGGTCGGCGACCTGGCTGTGATTGTCCTTGATCATGATCATGTCGAACAAGCCGAACCGGTGATTCTCCCCGCCACCCGCAGTGACAGCGCATTTCTCGAGCGCCCGCAGACCGGGCGTGGTTTTTCGTGTGTCCAGCAGTCGTGTCGGCGAATCACCCAAGGCATCGACAAAGGCCGCGGTGGCGGTAGCAATGCCGCTGAGGCGCTGGATGAAGTTCAGGGCGGTCCGTTCACCAGTGAGCAGGGCCCGGCCCGGGCCGGACAGGACCGCCAGGGTGTCACCGGCATGGCAGTGGGCACCGTCACTGACTACGCTTTCGACCACGACTCGTGGATCGAGCTCCGTAAAAACCGTCTCGGCGACCGGCATGCCGGCCACCACGCAATCTTCGCGTGTCGTGATGTTGCCAGTTGTCTCCAGATCATCGGGAATTAGCGCCAGCGTCGTGGCATCACCGCCACCAACGTCCTCCGCCAGTGCCGATCGGACCAGGCTGCGCAGGACATGTGAAGGGAGACGACGTTTGTCAATCATTTTCCTGTTCCGTTGTCATATTGGTACCGCAGTGATGTAATATCAGTACGAGCAGGAGGATTGCGAGCGATTGCACCAGCACGATGATTGTCGGAGCCGTCGGCAGCCAGATCAGCAGGACGGCGCCGAGCCCCAGTGACAATGCGAGTAAATGGACCAGCAACACCGCCGTCGGCTGGTCGAAGCCCATGCGAATGAAGCGATGGGAAATATGATTGTGGTCGCCATAATAAATCGGTTTCCCGGCACGCAGACGAATAACGATGACGGCAAATGTATCGAAGATCGGCAGCGCCAGGATGAACGCCGGAATCAGCCAGGCCGCCACCGTGCTCGTGCTGTCACTGCGGTGGAAGATCGTCAGCGTCGCCAGGGCCGACAACAGGAAGCCGAGAAAATGGCTGCCCGCGTCACCCATGAAAATACTGGCCGGATACCTGTTGTAAATGTAGAAGCCCAATGCAGTGCCGGCGGTGACAGCGCCGAGACTGGCAACGTAATATTGCTGCTGCAGGGCGGCGGTCAGGCCGAACAGGCAGCTGGCGATCACCGCCAGGCCGGAGGCGAGTCCATCCATGTTGTCGAAGAAGTTGAAGGCGTTGATGATGAAAACGAACCACAGCACTGTCAGCAGCCACGATACCATCGGATACGTCGCAAACATGCTGACCCGTAATTCAGGCGCCAGGGCGACGATGCCACAGACAACGATCTGGCAGCCGAACTTCCGGAAGGGACCGAGTTGGTGTCGATCATCGATGATGCCCATGATACAAAGGAACACTGCGCCGCCGGCAAGGGTCGCGAGGCGGCTGAAGACATTGGGGATGCCCTGCATCTGTTGCGCCAATTCAGGATCGAGGTGTTCGACAGCCAGGTACGCCAGTGCCAGTCCCCCGAAAAGTGTAATCAACCAGCCCAGCATCATCGCCAGGCCGCCGAGCAGCGGAGTTTTTTCCCGGTGCTGCTTGTGATGTTCGCCGAGCGGGCAATCGAGGAAACCCGAGCGAAACGCCCAACGCCGGCACAGCGGCGTCAGTATCATCGTCACGCCGACGGCCGTCAGCAAGATGCCAATATAGATAACCCACCAACTCATAGTTGAACTTCGTTTGCAGTTTGGGATTTAGATGACGCGTTGTGACGGATACGAACGGCAACCCGTGTCTGACAGCGTCCCCGAAAATGCCTGCAGCGTGCGGCAGGCAAGGGTGGAATCTCATTGCAAAGGTGCAAAATACTTCTATTGTAGTGATTTGGCTAACCTGATCCTGCTCACTTTTGTGCTGCCAGAGACTCGGGACCCCTGTTACAGTTGCATGCTGTGCGGCTATGTCTACGACCAGGGTTCGGCGATCTGCCGCAGCATGTCATGCCCGAAACCGCTTTAAAAGCTTGATGACGACTGGTTGTGCCCGGAGTGTCACGTCGGCAAATCCCAGTTCGCGGCATTCGACGGCACCGGCGCTTGTTAATCCACAACACGCAATTCCAAATCCGATAACAGAGTCTGACCAGTGCCGGATCCCGTGAGAATTCGTAAAGTGGGCATGGGCGATAACGACGAGACCGTCGTAGCGTTGGAAACCAGTGAGATTCTTGCCAAACACACCAAGGTCACGGCCAAGGAGTTCGGGAGCACGATTCTCGATCGCCAGGTTGCCAGCGAAAAGTACACGGTCGGTCAGGAGATCGCCCGCGGTGGGATGGGGGCAATTCTGCGGGCCGAGGACTGTGACCTGCAGCGGACGACAGTCCTCAAAGCAATCCTGCCGGACAGCAAAACGGACCCGATCCTGTTCGATAATTTTATCGCCGAAGCCCGCCTGACCGCCGGACTCGAGCATCCCAACATCATCCCGGTTCATGAACTTGGGGTATTGCCCGACGATACCCCGTTCTTCTCGATGAAAATGGTCCGCGGCGATTCTCTGGGGCAGGTGCTGCAACGTCTTGCGGCCGGCGACCAGATCTACCTTGATGCCTACAGTCTGTACACGCTGCTAACTGTTTTTCGCAAGGTCTGCGACGCTATCGCCTTCGCTCATGCCAAGGGCATCATTCACCGTGATATAAAGCCGGACAACATCATGGTGGCGCATTTTGGCGAAGTGCTGGTGATGGACTGGGGCCTGGCACGTGTCACCCGTGCCAGCGGGGCGGACGGTGCCGAGTCGCCCAGTCTGTTCAGCAACGAGGACAGCGACCAGACACAGTTCGGCATCATCAAGGGAACCCCGTCGTATATGCCGCCGGAACTTGCCAAGGGCTTGACCGACGAGGTTGATCACCGCAGTGATATTTTTCTACTCGGCTCGACGCTCTACGCCATCGCCACGCTGGAATCGCCGTACCGCGGTGACGATGTCTACGAGGTTCTATCCAATGCCGAGTCCGGAAATTTTGTCGACCCCGCGATCCAGGCGCCGGAGCGTGAGATCCCGCAGGAACTCTGCAACATCATTTCCAAAGCAATGGCTTACGAGCGTGATGACCGTTACCAAAGCGTCGAGGAATTCGCTGCTGCAATCGACGATCTGCTGGCCGGCCACACCGCCTCTGTGCGTCGGTCATTTGCTGCCGGCGAAATGATCATGCGCGAAGGTGAGCAGGGGACCGAAGCTTACATGATCACGAGCGGTGAAGTGGAAGTGTTCAAAGAAATGCGCGGCCAATCCGTACGGCTCATGCGCCTTGTGGAAGGCGATACCGTCGGGGAGATGGCGGTGATTTCACCAGCACCGAGGTCGGCTTCTGTCCGGGCTATCACGGATACGGAAGTTTTCGTGATTACCGAACCACTCCTCCAGCGCGGCCTCGATAAGTTGCCGCCATGGATGGACAAGATCGTGACGGCCCTGTCCGACCGGCTGCGGACGGCCAACGCCAGCGTCCACCCGCTGATGCAAGGCGACTGCAGCTATCATGTACTGAATCAGTTGCGCTTACTCTATGCCAATTGCGGGACGCCGGCGGTCGATACGCTCAGCGAGAAGCGAACGCTGGCGCTGAACACCGAAAACACCATCGCCGAGATCAGTACGATGCTATGCATTACGCGTGATCCAGTCATTCGCGTTTTCGCCTGGCTGCTCAAGGCCGGTGTCCTTAAACCGCTTGGCAGCGATCGATGTTTCGTGCCTAATTTTCAGCTGCTCACCGACTTCACGGAGTATTGCAGAAAGCAAACCGGAACACCTACACTCTTTCCGGCAAACAAACACGCCACCACACTTTTTGCAACCAACGCGGAGTTGGTTGTTCGCCATGTTGCTCCGGGTGCCGCTGAATCCGACGAGGAAATGAAAACGATCGTTCAGTACACGCCACAGAAAATCATGGGCTGCGAATCTGAAGAAGGCATTACTGATTGCTTCGAAAAGCTGTACAACGAGTTGACCATGCCGGCCGGCCGGTGAAGAGAGGTTTTCAGGTGTCAGCGAGTGCACAACTGACAGTCTGATAAATTTGACAGCGGCACCGTCTTTTCTTTTTCACAGCTGAAACCTGATATCTGCGATTCCCACAATGAACAAATTTTACATAACGACCCCGATCTATTACGTCAACGACAAGCCGCATATCGGCCATGCCTACACGACTATCCTCGCCGATGTCCTGGCGCGGTATCATCGACTGCTTGGCGACGACACGTTTTTTCTGACCGGCACCGATGAGCACGGGCAGAAGGTCGACGACGCTGCCAGCGAGAAGGGCGTCACGGCGCAGGAGCATGCGGACAACACGGTCGTGCCCTTCCTCGAATTGTGGCGACGACTGAATATCACCAACGACGACTTCATCCGCACCACGGAAGACCGGCACAAGACGATCGTGCAGAAAATCCTGCAGGACCTGTACGATCGCGACGAGATCTATAAGGCCGATTACAAAGGTTCATACTGCACGCCGTGCGAGCGTTTCTTCACGGAGAAAGACCTGGTCGATGACAAGTGCCCGGAGTGCGAACGCGCCGTCGACAAAATAGTCGAGTCCAACTATTTCTTCCGCATGGGCAAGTATCAGGACTGGCTTGTCGAATACATCACCAGCAATCCCGATTTCATTCAGCCGGACTTCCGCGCCAACGAGACTCTTGGATTCCTGCGCAAACCGCTTGAGGACCTGTGCATTTCCCGGCCGAAATCACGGCTGACCTGGGGGATTGACCTGCCGTTTGACAACGACTACGTGTGCTACGTCTGGTTCGACGCGTTGGTCAACTACATCAGCGCCGTCGGTTACGGCAACGACGACGAGCAATGCAAGAAGTGGTGGCCGGTCGACTACCATTTGATCGGCAAAGATATTTTGACGACGCATACGGTGTATTGGCCGACCATGCTGAAAGCCATCGGGTTGCCGCTGCCGCGAACTGTTTTTGCGCACGGCTGGTGGCTTATCGGCAAAGACAAGATGGGCAAGTCCGTCGGGAACGCAGTTGATCCGATCACCATGTGCGACCAATTCGGAGTCGATGCGTTCCGCTATTTCGTCATGGCCGAGATGGTCCTTGGCAAGGACGCGACATTTTCCGATATTGGTTTCATCGAACGTTACAACAATGATTTGGCGGACGCGCTGGGCAACATGTTCAATCGTGTTGTCAAATTGATCCAACGTAACGCCGGCGGGGTTATCCCGGAGCCGGGCATGCTGGAAGAGATCGACACTGCGCTGCAGGCGACGGCACTTGCGGGAGTCGACACCATGGCGGCATGCATCAGCGACATGAAGATGGACCGTGGTCTCGAAGCAGTCATGGGGGTGGTGGTCGCCTGCAACCGCTATTTCGAGCAGACGACGCCATGGTTCCTGGCGCGCGACAACAATGCCGAACGCCTCGGTACGGTGCTGTACACCGCAGCCGAAGCTTTACAGATTGTCAGCGGCCTGCTCTATCCGGTAATGCCGGAAAAGATGAACGAGTTGCGCCGCGGCCTCGGTCTGGTAGACGATCAGCTAGTGCCCAATGTCGCCCAGTTGCGTGTCTGGGGACAATTGAGCCCGGGCACCAAGACACAGCAGATCAAGGCCCTCTTTCCGCGCATCGATATCAAGGCGTATCAGCAGGAAACTGCAACGGACGCCACGGCAGTTTCGGAGGTGGTGGAGGTGGCGGAGAACGTTATCGAGTTCGACGACGTTGCCAAGGTAAAGTTGAAGACTGCGCGGATCACGGCAGCGGAACCGGTCGAAGGTGCAGATCGTGTGCTGCGGCTCGAAGTGGAACTTGGCAAGGAGACCCGACAGATCATTGCGGGGATAGCAAAATTCTATGAGCCGGAAGCACTCATCGGCAAGATGATCGTTGTCGTGAGCAACTTGGAGCCGCGCACGATTCGGGGTTTCGAATCCAACGGCATGTTGCTGGCCGCGAAGAAGAAGAAGAAGCTGACTCTGGTAACTCTCGACGACGACGACTTCCCCAGTGGCGCCGAAGTGAGTTGAGTGCCACGACCCGGTCTATTCGTGATTGACGGGGTATAAGGATGTTTTCATGGACGGCCGGTCGAACCGTCTGTTCTACAGAAGACAGAATGCAAAACGCAGAATCTGTCAGCACGCTTCGAGCTACAGCTCCTTGCCGACAAGTGCCAGCATGACGGTCTGTCGCCGGGCTTTGCCATACGCCGCCCATTTTTGGTCCAGCGTTTCGAGCAGGTGTTCGCGCTCATCTTGCCAGTCCCGTCGCCACTTCTTCAGATTACGGGAATCGAGCCGCTCGATGATTCCCTGTCTGCAGTCCGCATTCTTCTTTGGCCGGCGGCAGTGGGCGCAGTCATCCGGGTCTTCGATAACCAGCCACTCGCCGTCGAGCGTACTGTGGACCCTGGCATCCAATTCAGTGCTCTCGAGCAACTCGAGACGGGCCTGATGAAAGTGGATTTCGTCAAAGAGCCGTTCGGCACCGGATTGGGCTCGCGCCATTGCCCGGGCATGCCGTACGCGACGGCTTACAGCCGATTCGAGATTCCGCAACCTGATCCGTGAACCCCCTTCTGTTTCAACCCATTTGGGTGAGGACGGCACGATCTGGGCCTGAATTGATTTGCCCTTGTTCAATATCCGGGTCTGCTGGCCCTCACGTCCCTCCGTCGTGCTGCGCCGAACGACATGGAACTCTTGAAAGCGGCACGTTTTCGGGTCCCGGGCATACGCCTGAACTGCAGCCGCGACATGTCGCCGCTGCTCGCGCTTGCCGGCCAGTTCGCGAATGGCATCGCCGATCTCCTTGTCCAACTTTTTCAGCGCCTCGAGGTTGTCATCGATGTCGTCGATCACTGTGGACAACTCCCGGCGCATACGTCGACTACCCTTGCGGAAAGTCCGCGGCGGCATCGCTTCGACTGTCGCCGGCCCTTCCCGCGCAGGTCCAATCTGTTGCATGACGACCCATTTTGCCTGATCCAGGGTGAGTGTGTAAGATTTTTCGTAAAGTTCGAGAACTTTGGCGCGGGTCTGATCACGTTGCTTTACGCCCGCAGAGATCTCGTTTGCCAGGTCTTCCTGCTCCACGAAACCTCTTTCGGTAACCAGATCCTCTGGCCACAAAGCCCTAAGCGGCACCTTGGCCGTTGCATTCTGCCAGGAAACTTCGACGTTGTCTCGATCAAGCCGCCGCCCGCTGACAACGTCCCCGAAGACAAGGCGGTATCGGGTGGTTTCGTCAGCCAGGTCCAGAGTCGCCTGTGCCACCACAAACAACTCGTCCGCCGTGACCAGGGGTAAGGAAATGATCAGTGACAGCATCAGTCGGCGTAAGGTTCTCATTGTTTTGTCCCCTTCAGCATGGCCATGACAATGGTCTGCAGGTCGTCGAGTTTTTTCTGGCTGCTGTCGAGAGCATCCTGTCGATCCTGCATGCGTTGCCGGGCATCGCCGACTTGATCGGTTATCGCGGCAACGTCCGTCGCGAGCCGGGACATGACCTTGTCCCTGTCGGGGGCTGTGAGAATTTCACCCACACCGTAGACGATGTCCCTGGCGTGCTCACCGACCTGGTTCACGACAAAGCCGTGGGGCTTCTCACGCTCTGCGAGATCGATCAGTGCCGTTTGCTGATTGAGTTGCTTGAGTTCCGTCTCGAGACGTGTCAACGTCAGTTGTTGCCAGTTGAATTCACAACGCTCGCTGGCGATACGCTTGACCAGTTTCAGCAACACACTTTCGATATTCTGCAGGCGGCTGACGCGGCAGCGGACGATTCTGTGCCCGTGCTGGACGCTGACCCAGGAATCGTCGGCCGAGTTGGTCCGGGCGAGCAGCAGAGTACCCGCCGCGATTTCACCAACGATTCGGTCATCGACATACGTGCGGATTGTCCCGGTGGTTCTGAAGATCCGTGACAGTACATCATCGCCGGTTTCTGAAAAGTGCCCGAACCGGGTGCGCAAAAACTCGAGTCGCCAGGTTTCGATGGCGTGCTGTTGCCGCAATTGGCTGCGCTTCTCGTCAAGGTCCAGGAGACGTGTATTGAGCTCCTCGTTCTCCTCCTCGAGTTCCTTGACCATTCGGCGGAGTTTCTTGGAATCGCCCTTCCGTTGGATGGTGTATGTGACATTCAGTCGGTCCTGGCGAAACGGAATGCGACGGCGTTTCTCCGCCTCCAGCTGGCTGATCCGGACATTCTCCACGTGAACCCCGAAACCGTCGATTTTCTGTCGATCAATGACATCCGCAGGGCCCTCGAAGCTGCCCTGGATTGTTCGGGTTTCGACGGATGGAATGCGAAACTTGATAAAGCGGTCGAAACGGAGCTTGCCACGAGCTAATCTGCGGCTAAGCAATGCGGCGTTGGTGCGGGTTCGCTCGGCCGACAGGCGTTCGATCCCGACTTCATGGTCGGCGATGCGGCGGCTTGCGGCCAGTTCCCTCTCATGCAATGTCTCGAAATCCCGGCGGCGTGCCAGATATTTCTGGTTGTTGAAGGATATGACCAACCAGTCGGGCTGGGATCGACTGGGACCACCTTGCAGGAGCGTACCGCGCCGCAACTGGCGTACGACCCGGTCATTTCGGAGCAGATCGACGGAGGCAGCTGTGACAAGATAGGTCTCAGGTGTGACGGCCAGTAGAGTGCCCGCGATGAGGAACAGAAGTACAGCAATTCGCATGGTGCGCCCGATCAATAGTGGTAGCCGTTCGCATACTATGGTGCAATTCATCAGGTATGGCTATTTGTGCCGGATATTCGACTGTAGACAGGTAATATTGTCAGCATGCTCACCTTGGTGATCCGATCTATCGTAGTTGCTGCAGCTTTGCTGCACGGTTCGTGTGCGCGCCCGCCAACGGAAGACGCCTCTGCGGAAACGCGACGGGGCACGGAACTGCGCCGGCGTTTACACGCGGAGACATCGTCGATGCAGCATTTGGACTACCGCCAGGTCCGGGAAGCGTTGAAACACACAGATGAGGACCCAGCGAATCCGGACAATGTCATTCTGTTCTACAGCGGCTGGTCCGTACCCAAGTCGAGGTTCGGCGGTCATCCGGATCAGTGGAATCGTGAACATGTCTGGGCGAAAGGCCGTGGCCGCTTCGGCACCAAACCGGGCGCCGGCACCGATCTGCATCATATTCGTGCCACGGATGTCAGTGTCAATGCGCGTCGTGGTCACCTCGACTTCGATGACGGCGGCCAGCCATACACCGATCCCAACGGCCGGACTGCGTGCCGCGTCGATGCCGACAGCTGGTCGCCGCGACCCGCTGTACGCGGTGATGTCGCACGCATGTTGTTCTATATGGCAATTCGTTACGAGGGCGGCGGTCGGGAATTGGATCTGAAGTTGGTCGACAAGGTCAATCCGAAAGTCCTGCGGGCGGAACACGGCAAGTTGTCGACGCTCCTGCGCTGGCACGCCGAGGATCCACCGGATGACGCAGAGCGCAGGCGTCACGAACGGATTCATGAACGCCAAGGCAATCGCAATCCGTTCATCGATCATCCGGAATTCGCCGTGCAGATCTGGAATGAAGAAAAGTAGCGGAATGGGACACGGCAACACTGCCGCGCCGGCGATGCGGGTGCTTTCATGTGAATTCGATCGGCACCCTGGGGCTGTAGTAGAAAGAAACGAG
>CEWR01036187.1_pt1 | contig 10781 bp, 8 predicted proteins | sample 356321 | NCBI WGS metagenome assembly CEWR01 (sample SAMEA2621551, study PRJEB7988) | marine metagenome | biome: marine biome (ENVO:00000447); feature: mesopelagic zone (ENVO:00000213); material: "saline water (ENVO:00002010), including plankton (ENVO:xxxxxxxx)" | depth 790 m
AACAATTCCAGTTTTTAAATTTACAGCTAAAAATTGCCCTCCCAGTCCTGAGTGACCAATCCAATCACCAGATTTCATTGTGGAATTTGAATAGTATAAAAATTTATCTTTTTTTAATTCCATATACTTTGTCCCTTTATTTTTTAATGTCTGATCTATAAATGAAGCTGAACCAACTTTTCTATTTCCTACACCTTGCCCTTTTCTAGAAAATAATAACCCGTATCTTAAAAAATCTCTAGAAACTAAACATCCGCCTCCAGCAATCCATGGAGTATAATTTCTGTCTGTTCCCATATAAAGTGCATCTTCGAAACCTGCTGCCTCTACCGCGGACAGTAGCCAATCTCTTAATGGCTTTCCGCTAATCTTCTCAACTAAAATTCCTAAAACATCTGTGTTAGCAGATTTATAATGAGAAAATTCTGAATTATTAAAAAGATCTTTGTCTTTTTTAGCTTCGATTTTATTTAGATATCTTTCTTGAATTTCTATATCTTCTAAATTTTTTGGAAGCCTCCATCCGATTACTGACTCATGTAAATATGATGATGTGTATGGATCGGTATAATCTTCTGAGTAAGAATTATCTATATTCATGTTTAAAACATCTTGAATCTTAGCAGAAGCATAGCCAGTTCCAATATCAGGAAGGTAGTGAGATATATTTTTATTTAAATCTATCATTTTCTTTTCTAAAAGTTCTCCAATAAATAAATTAATAAACATTTTTGTAATTGACATTATTGTTTGTGGTTGTGATTTTGGAAAATCAATAGCATATTTTTCATATAAAATTTCTTGATTTTTTCCAACTAACAAAGAACAAAAATATTTGTGATTAGTTATTTTTTTAACTGAAGTCCTTTTTTCAATATCTTTATTAATATTTGTAGTTAGTTTCAGAACTAAATCAGATCTAAACAAAAGACCATATCTATTTATTTTATGTAAATTTCTATATCCATCTCTTCTAGTTTCGGGCAAGTACCATTTGGCCTTATTATCTCTCAATATTACAAGGTTTGGATTAAGTTCGCTTATAAGATTGTTTTTTTTACTCATCATTCTAATTCAATTGTACTGGGTGGTTTAGAAGTTACATCGTACACAATTCTATTTATACCTTTAATATTATTTATTATTTTATTTGAAATATGTTGCATAAATTCTTTTTTAAATTCAAAAAAATCAGCTGTCATTCCATCTTCTGAGGTTATTGCTCTTAATAAACATATATGTTCATAAGTCCTGTTGTCACCCATTACACCAACCGTTTTAACTGGAAGCAAAGCGGCATAAGCTTGCCAAATTTTATTATATAAATTATATTTTTTAAGGGCTTGAATAAAATAAAAGTCTGCTTCTTGTAAAATTTTAATTTTTTCTTCTGTTATAATGCCTGGCATTCTTATTGCCAAACCTGGTCCTGGAAATGGATGTCTAAAAATTATTTCTTGATTTAATTTTAATTCAAGGCCTAATTTTCTAACTTCATCCTTAAATAAATATTTTAATGGCTCAACTAATTTTAAGTTCATTTTTTTAGGCAAACCTCCCACATTATGGTGAGATTTAATTTTTGATGTTTGGCTACCAGTAACAGATTTGCTTTCAATTAAATCTGGATAAAGAGTTCCTTGCGCTAAAAATTGTATATTTTTTATTTTTTTTGCATATTTTTCAAAGATTTTAATAAATAAATTTCCAATTATTTTTCTTTTTTTTTCAGGATCTGAAACTTTTTTAAGTTCTTTAAGGAAAGTATTTTTTGCATTTACATAAATAAGATTAATTTTAAAACGCTTTTTAAATGTACTTATTACCTGTTTTTCTTCATTTTTTCTTAACAATCCAGTATTTACAAAAATACAAATTAAATTTTTTCCAATTGCTTCTTTCAACAATTTTGCAACCACACTACTGTCGACACCACCAGACAATGCACAAATTACTTTAGATTTTCCAACTTGCATTCTTACTTCTTTAATTAATTTTTGTTTTTGTTGTTTAGAAGACCAATTTTTTTTAAATTTGCAGATTGAAAAAACAAAATTTTTTAATAATTTTTTTCCATTTTGAGTGTGTGTTACCTCTGGATGAAATTGAATACCAAATACCTTCTTTTTCAAATTTTCTATTGCTGCTAGTTTAGAATTGTTGCTAGAAGCTATTACTTTAAAACCTTTTGGAAGCTTTGAAACCTCATCTGAATGGCTCATCCAAACATTGTTGAAACCTTTTTTACTAAAAAAATTTTTTGTTAAAATGCTGTTATTAATTTTTTTTACTTTAGCTAAACCAAACTCTCTTAATTTGGTTTTTTTTACTTTTCCTCCTAATTCTTTTGAAATAATTTGATGTCCAAAACAAATTCCTAATATTGGGATGCCTAAATTTAATATTTTTTTATTAAATTTTACTTTATTTATTTCATATACGTTTAGAGGACCGCCAGATAGAATTATGCCTGATGTATTTTTTTTAACTGAGTTTAAATCATTTACTTTTTTATGACTAATAATTTGAGAATATGCCCCTAGCTCTCTGACTCTTCTTGCTATTAATTGAGTAAACTGTGAACCAAAATCTATGATTAAAATCTTATTTAGATTTTTCTCAAGATTCATTTTTAGCTTCAATATTTGTTAATCTTTCATCTATTGATTTAATTTTGGAGCATAGTGATTCACAAATCATTTCAAATTTAGTTCTTAGTTCTTTTACTTTTTCATAATCTGATTTTTTTAATTTAATATCAATTAGCATATACATTGCTTCTTCGTTGTCTGGTTCTAACAGTAATGTAGTATTAATATTTTTTTCTTCTTCTATTTCATTTTCTTCACTTTCATAAATTTTTGCTAAATATAAATAAGATTTTGCATCTTTTGGATTAAACACAATATTTCTTTGAAATAAAAATTTCGACTCTTCTATTTTTCCATTATCAAATAAATTTTTTGCCTCGTTAAAAAAATTTTCTTTGCCAATTGCGTGTGACGTTACTATTATAAAAATTAATAATGCAAATTTATACAACTTGGTCATATTATTTTAGAACTTGATCTATATTATGTACCATACTTTCATAAAAGCCGGCTTTAGTTATTTTGACAAATTTTGGTTTAATTCTTAAATTTTTTACTTTTTTCGATCCTAAATATCCCATAGAAGATTTAAGACCGCCTATAAGTTGGAAAACTATTTTATCAACAGGTCCTTTGTATTTCACTAATCCCTCAACACCTTCGGGCACATATTTCGCTGTATCTTTTTGTTTAGTTTGAAAATATCTATCTGCTGAACCTTTGTTCATTGCACCTATAGAACCCATGCCTCTAAAACTTTTAAAATATTTTCCATTTTTTTTTATAATTTTTCCAGGAGACTCCTTTGTTCCTGCAAACAAAGATCCTATCATTACAGCATCAGCGCCTGCTGCTAATGCTTTGGGAATATCCCCGGAAAATTTTATTCCACCGTCTGCGATTAAAGTCACTTTTTTGTTTCCTATTCCTTTTCTTGCTGAAAGAATTGCGCTTAATTGAGGCACACCTATTCCTGCTACAAGCCTAGTAGTGCATATAGATCCTGGCCCTATGCCAACTTTAATTACATCAACTCCTAGTTTAATTAAAAATTTTGCTGCCTCAGCTGTAGCAATATTTCCTGCACAAAGAGCAGTTTTTTTTGATTTTAATTTTTTAATTTTTTTTATAATTTCAGCTACTTTTTTAGTATGTCCATGGGCTGTATCAACTACGATTAGATCCACATTCTCTTTTAATATAGCTTCTGCTCTTTTTATTTCTAAAGGTCCCGCTCCCACTGCTGCTCCAACTAACAGTTTTTTTGATTTAACTTTTTTTATTTCTGCTATTTGTTTATTTATTTCTAAGTTTCTATGAATAACTCCTAATCCTCCAGCTTTAGCAATTGTAATTGCCATTTTAGACTCTGTAACTGTATCCATGGCTGATGAAAGTATTGGAATGTTGAGTTTTAAATTTTTTGATAAAGATGTATTTGTAGAAACTTCTGATGGCAATACTTCAGAATAATTTGGGGATAGCAAAACGTCATCAAATGTAAGAGCTTCTTTAATAGGATCCATGTCCTTGTATATACGATTCTTTAGAAATTAAAAGGGGACCTATCGTAAAAATTTACAAATAATAAAACTTTCTTTAGAATCTTTTCTACTTGCAAGAGGTTTAAAAACTTTATTTTCTTTAAATATTTTTTTTGCCTCACTTACTATTTCGTTAAAAGTAGATCCCATAAATATTTTGGAAATAAACTTTCCATCACTTTTTAATATTTCTTTTGAAAACTTCATAGCTTCCATGCATAACTCGCCCGTATAAATTGAGTCTAAATTTTTATTACCTGTGGTATTTACAGCCAAATCTGAAAGCACAACGTCTACTTTTACACCAAAATAATCTACAATTTCCTTTTTATATCTATCGTCTGTAAAATCACCTTTGATTTGATGAATGTTTCCAATTTTTTCAAAATCCTTAAAATCTATTGAAACAATTTTTCCATTTTTAACATTTTTTAAAACATATTGGGACCAACTGCCTGGTGCGGCACCAATATCTATAACAGACATTCCGTTCTTAAAAATTCTAAACTTTTGATCAATTTGTTGAAGTTTGTAAACTGCTCTAGACCTGTAACCCTCTACTTTTGATCGCCTAACATAAATATCTCTTCTTTGTTTATTTATCCAATTTTTAGAAATTTTATTTTTTTTCAATTATTTATTGAACCTTAAGCTTTTAGAGATAATTTTATTTGTTAAAGTTTTAATTTCAATTTCAACACTTTTATCAACTCTCATATCTCTATTATTTTTCCATAAACCAGCGGCCAAATGCATAATTCCAATTTTATAATTTGGCAAATATGGTTCAACAAATGTTTTATTTTGTTCATCATATTTTGGTAATAAGTTACTTGCTATCCAATTACAATTTAGAGGAAGAAATTCTGTATCCACTTCATCAACATAAACGCTCATATTAATTGCCAATCCTTCAGAACCAAAAATTTTTCCTGAACTCAAAGTTATTTTTAGATTTTCCTGCCAACTCTTCCAGCATGGTGAGTTTTCTTCCAATGAAAAAACTCCAATATTTATATGTGGCGCGAATGCAAGCTTTCTTGCTTTTTCTAATCCGATATTTGAACTTATAGCATGTTTAAAATTTTGAGATTTAATTATTGCAAATTTGCCAAATAACCATTTTACTTTTGACATAATTCTGTATCCAGGGCCCATTGTTTGAGTTATGCCTAACTTTCCGTCTTCACATGCTTTAAAGTACAATTCTACTGAAGACCAATCATGTACCCATGCATCACAATCAATCCACAAATATTTTTTATATCCTGGAAAATATTTTGGCAAAAAGGCTCTTGATACTTGACTTTTTAACCATTCTTTTTCTCCAACTTTATATCCGGGCACTTCTAGGTCCCATTCTGCTTTTTTTATTTCATTTACTTTTGCTGATAAAATATTTTTTTGTTCATCTGACAATCCTGCATCAAGTATACATATATCTACTTCTTTGCTTTCGGAAAATTTTAAAATTGAGTCTACTAATTCATTTAATAAATCAAAATAGTTTGAATCTGCTAAAGAAACTATTGTGTTATTTTTCATCTATAAAATATCTTCGTGTTCCTCATTTAAAATATTTTGATCTTTAGATTTTTTGCTCAAATTATTGTAATGAATAAAACTTACTGGTATCATTATAAAATATATTAATCCTGATATTACTATCGCATTAAAAGTATAAATTAATAATAAACCAAAATATAAAACTACTGCAAGTAAAAGAAATATTGTCATATTTCTAGGAACAGATATTTTTTTTAATGCATAAGTTGGAGCTTTACTTATCAATAAAATTGATACTACTACAAATAATATTGGAACAAAAAAATCATAATTGATTTTTAAGATTTGAATATCACATAAACTATATATTAATGGCATCAAAACTATTACTCCTCCAGCTGGTGAAGGGACTCCTTCAAAAAAATTATCTCTCCATGATGGCTCTTGTCCTGAATTTACGTTAAATCTTGCCAACCTTAAGGTTACACAAACAACATAAATCAAACAAATCAACCAACCAATTCTTCCTAGCTCATTTAGTTTCCAAAAATACATTATAAATGCAGGCGCAACTCCAAAGCTAATTACATCGGTTAATGAATCTAGTTCTTTTCCAACTTTTGAGGTCGCTTGTATAAGTCTTGCAATTCTACCGTCCAAGCCATCTATAATTGCAGCAACTATTATTGCAATTACTGATAAAGTAAATTTTTCATCAAAAGCAAATTTAATTGAACTTAGACCAATACATACTCCAATGAGAGTAAACATATTTGGCAAAATTACTCTTGTTTTTTTATCGCTTACTACTTTAAAATTTTTTTTTTGTTGTTCCATTTATTGTTTTTTTGCTAGCAAGGTTTCTCCTGCAACAGTTTTTTGATTGACTTTTACTAATGGTTTGTAATTTTCAAAATAAACATCAGCTCTACTTCCAAATCTAATCATCCCAATTCTTTCACCTTGTTTAATATCTTGGTTTTCAGAAGATTCACATACAATTCTTCTAGCAATCAATCCAGCAATTTGAACTACTACAATATCTTCTCCTAAGCTGTTTTGAATTTTATAATAATTTCTTTCATTTTCTTCGCTTGACTTATCAAGAGATGCATTAATAAATTTTCCAGGTCTATAAACAATTTGTGAAATTTTTCCTGCACAAGGAGTTCTGTTTACATGGCAATCAAATACATTCATAAAAATGCTTATCTTGGTGAATTTTCTATTTTCAAGTTCAAGTTCTTTTGGACCATTAGTTTCTAGTACTTGCAATACTAAACCATCTGCAGGACTTGTTAGATAATTATCGTCATCAATTGAAATTCTCTCAGGATCTCTAAAAAAATAATAAACCCAAATAGACAAAATAAGACCAATAAAACCTAGAAATCCATGAATAAAATATAAAATTATAGTTGTCGATATGAATATAACTAAAAACTTATATCCTTCTGTGTGTATTTTTGGAAAAACTCTATCTAGCATAATTATTTCTTTTGATAATTTTTAGATTAATATGTATATAAAAACTCAAAATTCAATTACTTAGATACATCAAAATATGAGCAAAATTAAGGTAAAAAACCCAATTGTTGAACTGGATGGTGATGAAATGACTAGAGTTATATGGGAGTTCATCAAAAAAAAATTAATTCTCCAATATTTAGATTTAGGAATTGAATATTATGACCTAGGAATGAAAAGCAGAGATGCCACTAACGACCAGATTACAATAAGTTGTGCAAATGCTATCAAAAAAAATGGTGTTGGAATTAAATGTGCAACTATCACGCCTGATGAAGCAAGAGTAAAAGAATTTGGTTTAAAAAAAATGTGGAGATCTCCTAATGGAACAATAAGAAATATTTTAGGTGGAACTGTTTTTAGAGAACCAATTCTTTGTAAAAATATTCCAAAATTAGTTCCAAGTTGGACTAATCCAATTTGCATAGGCAGACATGCTTTTGGAGATCAGTATAGAGCAACTGATTTTAAGGTTCCTGGTAAAGGAAAATTAGAAATAAAATGGACATCAGAAGATGGAAGTGAAAAAAAAGAATTTGAAGTATTTAATTTCCCAGGACCAGGTGTTGCGCTAGCAATGTACAACTTAGATCAATCAATAAAAGATTTTGCAAGATCTTGCATGAATTATGGAATTAATAGAAAGTGGCCAGTTTATCTTTCAACTAAAAATACAATTTTGAAAAATTATGATGGTCGTTTTAAAGATTTATTTCAAGAAGTTTACGATAAAGAATTTAAAGAAAAATTCAAAGAAAGAGGAATAACTTACGAACATAGACTTATAGATGACATGGTAGCGTGTGCAATGAAATGGAATGGAAACTATATTTGGGCATGTAAAAATTATGATGGAGATGTACAATCTGATACGGTTGCTCAGGGATTTGGGTCTTTGGGTCTTATGTCAAGTGTATTGATGACACCTAATGGCAAAACTATAGAGGCTGAAGCTGCGCATGGAACTGTTACTAGACATTACAGACTACATCAGCAAGGTAAAGAAACATCAACAAATCCAATAGCATCTATATTTGCGTGGGCAAGAGGACTTTATCATAGAGGAAAAATGGACGATAACGAAGAATTAAAAAAATTTGTAAAAACTTTAGAAAAAACTTGTATTGAAACAGTTGAAAGTGGATTAATGACAAAAGATTTAGCAATTTTGATTGGTCCATCAAGCAAATATCTTACAACAAATCAATTTCTAGATGAAATTGATGGAAACCTTAAAAAAAAGCTAAATTAAAGTTTTAATTTGGTCAAAAGCAGTATCTATTTTTGAACTATCTGTTCCTCCGGCTTGGGCAAAATCAGATCTGCCTCCTCCTCCTTTTCCTCCTATAATTTCAGATCCAATTTTAGCTAACTTAACTGCATCATATTTTTTTGTAAGATTTTCAGTAACACCAATTGCTAATCCAATTTTTTCATCTTTGACTGCAAAAACAACTATAATGCCTTCTGTTAATTCTTTTTTTCCACTATCGACTAGTTTTCTTAGATCTTTAGGAGGTAAATCAATTACCTTTTGAAATCTTACTTTGACATTATTTATAGTTTGATCATTAATAATATTTTTCGATTTATCGCTTAAGGTTGATTTAACCAAAAGTTGCTCATAATGTTTTGTTAGGTCTTTAATTAAAGTTTGCTGATTATCGCTACTAATATTGGGTTTTCCACCTAATTTAATTATTTTTTGAGATAAATCTTTTATTGTTTCTTCGCTTTTCTCGCTTTCAAGATCACTGAGTTTTTCTTTTTTATTTAAATATTCTTGTAATTGCTTATCTCTTAAAGCTTCAACTCTTCTCACTCCCGCAGCTATAGAAGATTGACTAATAATTTTAAATTTTCCAATATCACCTGTGTTTCTTGCATGAGTTCCACCACACAATTCTGTTGAAAAGTAACGATCTTTTTCACTACCCATTGATAAAACCCTAACTTCATCACCATATTTTTCACCAAAAAGAGCTAATGCACCGTTATCAACTGCTTCTTTTGGTGTCATAATTCTTGTTTTTACTTCAGATTTTTTTTCAACCATTGAATTTACAAAAGTTTCTATTTTTTTGATTTCATCTGTTGAAATAGGTTTCATATGACTAAAATCAAATCTCAAACGATCAGGGTCAACTAAAGAGCCTTTTTGAGTGACGTGAGTGCCAAGCACTCTTCTTAATGATTCATGCAATAAGTGAGTTGCTGAATGATAAGCTCTAACATTATTTCTTCTTTCAACGTCAATTTTCATTTCAACATTGTCATTTACTTTGATGGATCCTTTAATAACTTTACCGTAGTGCACAAATAAGTCTCCTAACTGTTTTTGAACATCATTTACTTCAAATTTAAATTCTCCCAAAGTAATTTCTCCAGTATCTCCTACTTGTCCACCTGACTCGCCATAAAAAGGCGTTTGATTAGTAATCAGCATCCCCTCATCATTTGTAGATAAAATTTTTACCTCTTTGTTATCTTTTAATAGTGATAAAATTTTTCCTTCTGTTTGATCTGTTTCATAACCTAAAAATTCTGTAGGACCCAATCTATCTTTAATTTCAAACCATATTTTATTAACTGAACTATCACCTGATCCTTTCCAATTTTTCTTGGCAAGTTCTCTACTTTCGTTCATCAAGGTCTCAAATTTTTTATTATCAATTTTTAATGATTTATTTTTTAAAATATCTTCAGTTAAATCTAGAGGAAATCCATAAGTGTCATATAATTTAAAAGCTACTTCTCCTGGTAAAACTTTATCAATTTTTGAAATTTCATCATTTAAAATTTTCATTCCTCTTTCTAATAAAACTAAAAATTTTTCTTCTTCCGTTTTTAAAGTTTCCTTAATTAATGACTCAGCTCTAACAAGCTCCGGGTAGTTTCCTGACATCTCATCCATTAAAGTTTTAAAAATATTATAAAAAATTGGCTGCTTCGAACCTAGTAAGTGAGAATGTCTCATTCCTCTTCTCATAATTCTTCTTAAAACATAGCCTCGTCCTTCGTTTGATGGTAAAACTCCTTCTGCAATTAAAAATGAACTTGCTCTTAAGTGATCCGCAATTACTCTAAAACTTGAAGTATTTTTTTGATCAGGTTTTATTTTAACTACTTCTGAAATTGAATTTATTAACTTTTTAAAATGATCTGTTTCATAATTGTCATGCGTACCTTGTAATAAAGCTGTAATTCTCTCTAGCCCCATTCCTGTATCTACTGATGGTTTTGGTAAGTTTATCCTTTTATCTTTAGAAACTTGTTCAAACTGCATAAATACTAAATTCCAAATTTCAATGTATCTATCTCCATCTTGATCTTTTGTACCAGGCAAACCACCTTTAAGATGATCTCCATGATCATAAAATATTTCAGAACAAGGGCCACAAGGGCCTGTTTCGCCCATCGACCAAAAATTATCTGATGTTGAAATCTTAATTATTTTATCTTCTCCTAATCCTGTTATTTTTTTCCAAAGCTTAAAAGCTTCCTCATCTTCATTAAAAACTGTGAAATAAAGCCTGTTTTTGTTTAAACCAAAGTCTTTTGTAACTAAATCCCAAGCTAGCTTAATTGCTCTTTCTTTAAAATAATCACCAAA
>CEWR01035514.1_pt1 | contig 10772 bp, 4 predicted proteins | sample 356321 | NCBI WGS metagenome assembly CEWR01 (sample SAMEA2621551, study PRJEB7988) | marine metagenome | biome: marine biome (ENVO:00000447); feature: mesopelagic zone (ENVO:00000213); material: "saline water (ENVO:00002010), including plankton (ENVO:xxxxxxxx)" | depth 790 m
CCTCCTCTCATTTTCCATTTTTCTCAGCGGTACTAGACGGCAATGTGAAAATAAGCTTATGCCACCCGTGTATCAAGTTTTTCTGGCAGATCCATTCGAGGAGCGGCAATCCGCCCCAAAGAGACCCGCCGGTTCCGAGCCGCAGCGGTCATTCCCCTCTCTTGCTCCCCATTCCTGCCTTCCCTATTTTGAGTCCTATGATGAAGAAAGGAGTTTGCCCATGAGCATGCAGCTAACCGCTGACCAGAAGCAGTCTTACGCTGAAGACGGGTTTCTGATCGTGCGAGATGTATTCGCCGCCGAGCTCGAACGACTCGAGCGAGGCGTGATGCGGGCCGTGCGCAGCGGCAACTGCGTCAAAGGCGACAAGAGCTATCCGACGCCGGCCACCCAGTACACCGTCGAGGGCCAGTATCAGGACGACCCGGATCTGTTGTTCATCGCCGAGCATCCAGCGGTGCTCGGACCCGTCGAGGAGCTGCTCGGCGGCCCCGCCTGCCTTTCGGCGTTCATCTCCTATCTGAAGACACCGGGCGCCGCCGGTACGGGGGGCGACTACCAGGGCAGTAGTCCTTCTGGCCACTGCGACTACAAGACGTATCAACAGGCGGGATCGTCGCTGAACTGGCTGTTTGCGATCATTCCGCTGACAGACCTCGACGAGGAGACCGGCCCGTTATACGTGTCGCCAGGCTCGCACAAGGCGTCGAGGATCGTTCCGCTCAACGACCGGGTCAGCCGCGTGGAGCGGGCGAGCGCGGCGGCCAGAGCAATCCGAAGCCCGGTGAAGTCAGCCTTGCTCACAATGGGGTGCTTTTTCTCGAGGCACTACCCGAGTTGGATTTATAAAGAAAAGCCGCCGCAAACGGTGTAATTTATCGGACGACCAATGCCAAGCCGGTGACGCCTGCGCAGTGGTCGTGCCAATAAATTTCCTAGCCGGTTGATTTGAAGAGAGTAACCCGATGAAGCCGTTTCTCTACCTTGTAATCGTCGCCGCTGCCGTCCCCCTGCTCGAGGCTGAGCAGTTCATACAAGGCCGTGGCGGGCAAAAGATTACCACGGATATTGTCCTTACGCGTGACATTATCCAGTGCCCCCAGGGCATTGTCGTGGCAGCGGACAACATAGTCATCGACGGCGGCGGGCACACCATCTCCGGCACCGGCTGGGGCAATGGCATCACCTGCCTCGAACGCCACAATGTCACGATCAGGAACTGTATCATCAGAAATTTCAAGAACGGCATTCTCATCTCCTCCGACAGCAAAGACGAAGAAAATCCGGTTTCGTACGGGCACAGGATCGAAGACAACACGCTTGTCCGCAACCAGCGTGGTATTGTCATGAAATGGTCACACAATTCTGCGATTACCGGCAATCAGATCATCGACAACCTGGACTCCGGAATCACCCTCAGCGGCTCGGAATTATGGCAAGGTCCGGCCTGCAACGATATCGTTGTCTCGGATAACCGGCTGCTGCGCAACAAACGCGGGCTGGTCATCTGGGATCCATACCAGCGACCGAAGGGCGTCGTCGTCAGCGACAATCTGTTCAACCACAATGTCGTCCCGGTTCCGGATCGATTCTGGAAACCCGACCAGGTGAGTTACCGGGGAAACACCTTCGATTCGAACCTCAACAATCTGTTTTTCGTGTTCCCCGGCGACCACAGTCTGGCGCCGGGCCAGGAGCGGGCATTCGAAATCGCGCTCCACGCGCCCGACGGCACGGCATGTTCGGAATTTGCCGTTGAAAGCCTGACCACCAGCCCGCCGGAAGAAATCGCCTATACGACAGACGGCAATCGCCTTCGCGGCACTTTCACGCCGACACGCGCCGGCATGTATTCATTGCATGTCGTCCTTACCGGCTGCGGGCAGACCGGCATCGATCAGCGGTACTGGTTCGGCAATGAAAAATCGAAGACATTCTATCTGGGCATGGGCTATCGAACCGATGTCGGCAACTTATCGAGCCAGGTACCGACCCAGCCGGTCAATGTCTACTGCACGATGTGGGTCGAGGGACATGTTGTGGATGCACCCCCGATCGATGGCCTGCAGAAAATCACCCAAGTGAAGACCTCTCTCTGGTCGGACTACAAGGCTTACCACGGCATCGCCCCGTCCTGCAGCGTCGAATTCGATCGGACATACTCGCGACGAGCCGACGTCTTCCGCGCCATCGAGGACACCTACCCGAACGGGCGAAGCCTTTTGAAGATGACGTTCGGTAAAGGCACGTTCATTCACAGTCGTGCCGACTGGCTGGACCTTACGGTCAAATACTGGTGTTGGGATCCGGCCTGGGAAAGCAACGACGAGATCAAATCCACGGTGGAATTCTCTTACCTGGTGACCAGCCACCCGGTGATCAAAAACATTTCCAACCCGTACGCATGGATTCTTTCCGCGACATCACCGGAGGGCAGCACGAACCAGGCGGGCATCGTCCTGCAGGGCAACGGCAAAACAACCGTGTCGCTGCAGATGGCTGACCGGCAAAGCCGGTACGTCGTGACCGTCGATGACGACCAACCGTGCAACGATGATTCGGCCTGCGGGTATACCCAGACGGCCGGGCAAATCAACGTCACACTGGAGCTCGGCCAGGCGGGACGCCGAATATCAGTTCAGGGCACAGACTGAAGGCTGTATTCGAGACAGACGCCGGGTTCCGTCCTATTGCAGCCGCAGCATCAGTCCTTCACCAGGTCCGAGCACAATTGGCAACCGTGTATTGCCGTTTGCAACAGCAGCGGGCACCGGGAAGCCGCCGTCGATCGACAGGTCGGTGACCGTTGCGTATTCGCCGCGGACAATGACTTCGGTCGACAGCGCGTCTGTATAATCCCAGTTCAACAGCGATACATACAACGGTCCGGCCTCGTCTTTCTGCCGCAAGACCATCTCGACATTGCCACTGGCAACATGCGCCTTGCGAGCCGTTGACATGTCCAGCAGGCGATAGAGCTTCCTGACTGCCGGCGGCAGGTCTTCGTCATTGTCCAGTTTCAACGCCCGGGCGCGGTCGTCTTGTTTCTTTGCCGTGCCGCTGTCCGCCCCGGTGCCGGAGATCTTTGCGCCGATCTCTGTGCCCACGTGTGCTTCGGCAGATAACGTTCCGAGCCGGCCGAAGCCTCTGCCATCGAGGGTCATCAGGACCTTGCCGGCACCGTAATTATTCGCGAAGTAGTCGCGCGCCACTGATTCGCCATTGCGACGCGCCTGCCATTCCCAGGAAAGTTCGTAGTCGTCGGGCGGCGGGTAGACGAACGCCGTGCCGGCAAAGACCGCGGCGGCGCCGTGCTCGAGCTCGGCGCCGTACTGGTTGTACAAACCGAACGGCCCGGCGGCAATCAGTGAACCGCCGTCGCGAACCCAGTCCGTGAGTCTCTTGTCGAACCCGTCCTTGAAATACTGGGCGTACGGCAGGATCACCACGTCGTAGTTCTCGAGCCGGTCGCGGCCGTTGAGGATGAACGCCTCCGGCACGATGCCGAAATGATATTGCTTCGCCAGCAACCGGTCGAGGATGTCTCGGGTGACCTTGGCGCAGGCGTTGGTCGGGTACGCGTTGATGATCGAAACCCCGGGATGCACCACCGCGATTCGGGGCTTGATGATCGGTACGTTGATGAGAATGTCATTGACATCGATGACGCGCCGTTTCGTGGCCGCGATCAGGCCGGACCACTCCCGCAACAGTGGTGAATTGATCTCGTTGATGCCGTCGCGCATCTGCACGATCTTCTGGGTCCAGTAAAACAGCAGCATACGCCGGTCCCAGCTGTACTCATGCCAGGCATCGCGGCGCCCGGCGTTGTAAACAGTTTCAACAGTCGCCCCCGGCGCCGCCTTGAACGTGGGCCAGAAATTCTCACCGATCACCTCCTGCGCCCAGCCGTAATACTCCAGCGCCACCAGCGTCTTGTTGAAGTAACGGTTCAACCCGTACATGTACGGCGAGTCAGCCCAGCCGTAGCCGCCGGACGGATGCTTGCCCCACATGTCGACGCAACGCTCGGGCATCAGCAGGTCGTCGAGTGAATTGATGAGAATTTCACCCATGATACCGCCGGACGTCGACGAGGCGAGCGGGTGTTTCGGGTCGCCGCGCTTGATGGCCGCACGACAGTCCGCCAGATAATCGGCGTAGAGGTCTTTGCGACAGCGTTCGAACTCGTAGGTGAGCGCCGTCGTCGCGGCACCGGGCAGGCGTTTGTTCGGCAGGAACATCGAGTATACGTCCTGGCCGCGATCATCTCTTGTGACGATGAACGCGCGGATCAACGGGGCCGGCGGTTGGATCGCGCCGAAGCTGCCGTAGTTCGAGCGCCAGGCGCGGTTGAGATTGGCAATGGTTCCGTGCTTCGCCTGCAGATAACCACGAAACGCCTTCACTGCGACCTTACTGAAGCCATGCTCGTGAAATGCCACCGTGCGTTTGCCGGGGACATCGACCGATGTGCCGCGATACGGATGCGCCTCCCAGGGGCCCTTGTAAATGAAGGTGTACGGCTCCTGCCCGTTGATCCGGGCCGCTTCCTCCAGGTATTGCATAATCAGTTTTCGCGGCAGCGGATGGCGATAGTCGAAACCGCCGGTGCCGGTGTAACCGTAACCCGCGGCAAAATAGTAATCCGGGTTCTCGCCGTACACATCGGCGAACCACTCCGGACGATACATATTGTCACCGACGGCGTAGAGAAAAATCTTGTCGGACAGCGGAATCTTGTACTCTTCCCATTGGGCGATCGTCGCGGCTGATCTCTTCGTGGCGAATTCGGCTTGCTTCGGCCAGGTGACATTGACGCCGGTCTCCCGCAGCGTGTCGAAGTTCAATACCGACATGGTGTCGGTCCTGCCGTGGGCGCCGCCGAAAATGACCCGCTTCAGGGTGCCGTCCGGCTCGACGGCGACCGGACCCGGCTCCGGTGGATTGAACCGGCGGAAAGCGGGAAAGTGCGCCACTATCGCCGGACCGCTACGCAACTCCTGCAGCTCGGCTGCGACGGTGTTGCGCGCGCGCTTGACGGTTGCGGCCGCCTCGCTGATCTGCTGCGACAGCGCCTGCATGATACGGGCCTTGGCCCGATTCGCGCTGAACGCCTGCAGGGCCGCGACCGGATCGGCGCGTGCCCCCGGTGAATCCTCGAACATGCGGAAGAAACCGTCGCTGACCGTGCCGAGAATTTTCGAGACGCCAGCCACCGTCTCGCTTGCCCTGGCTGCGGCCCCTGCTGCCGGCGTCGTGTCGGCCAGGTCCCGGCAATAGTGAAGCGCCCGACGCAACCCTTCGATTTCGTCCCGGAGATAGGCCAGGTTGACCACGGTCTCGTTGTGAATACGCGGGATACGGGCGTACAGCAGCCCGGTTGCCCGGGCCACGTCATGGCGGGCTACCTTGATGGCGTCCGCTGCGATGTCTATATCTTTCTGGAGCTCCGGGTAGCGCGCCTTTGCGGCTGGCAGCAACGCCCGAATCTTCGCCATCGAACTGGCACTGTTCCGCATGACCGCCCGGTTGTCGCGGATGTTTTTCCTGATCTGCGGCGGCTGTTCTTTTGCGGCGGATTCGAGCCCACGGATTTCTGTTTTCAATGCACCCAGGCTCTGCATCGTCTGTTTATAGGCAAGTTTGACGCCGTTCCTCGTGCCGGGGGTTGGATACGCCTGGGCAGGCGGTGTAAAAGAGGTCCGGTGTTCGATCTGGTCGGTGATCCGCAACTCGTCGATACGCCCCTTTAAGTGGTGCCCGAATCCATAGTCCCAGATTCCCAGGTGCAGCAGGCCACCGGCCGCTTTGAGACTCAGCCTGTCGGTTGCCCGAATGACGTTGCGACCATCGAGATAGACATTGTATTCACTCTCGCCGTCGCCACCGGTGCAGTCCCAGTTGATTTCCAGATGATACCATTTGCCGACTTCTGCCTCGATGCTGCCACTGGCGGGCGCACTCTTCGGCGCGTAAATGTCGAAGGTCAGCGCCCGTCCCTGGAAGTACAGTTCGAACGCCGTTTCGCGTTTACCGTCGCCAGGCTGTTTCGGCATGTTGTACCAGCCGAACAGGGGGTGGTACATGGCCGGCGCCGGCGTCGAGCGGTCCTCGTCAATGGCGAACCGGAAGTCGACAGTACCACGGCGCGGATTGAGGTTCTTCAGCGCCGGGTAAGTACAGGTGCGGTTGCTGTCGGTCAGGTCGACGGCGCCGCCCCAGTGCCCGGCGGTCACGATGCCGGCGCGTTGGTATCCCTTCACCGGGCGCGCCGCAGCAATTCCGACTGCGAAGTCCGCATCGACGGTCTCGTCGTAATGGGCCAGGAAAAGGGTCTTCCCGGAGGCAAATTGCGGCGCCAGCAGCAGAGCTGCTGCAAGGGTTACCGCCTGGATGATTGCCTTGTGTTGGTGCTGCGTCATCTTGCTCATTGCCTGGCTTCTCAACGGCAACGGGAACGTCCCCCTGCCGGGACGACCGGTCGATAGAGTTCCGGCGTCAAGACTACTTTTGCAGGAACAGGTCCTGGAGCCGGATCTTGAACGGCGCCGACGGCTTCGACGGTTTGCCGTCTTTATCGTTGTATACAATGAACAGGTAAAAGTCTATTTCCGGCCGGAAGCCTTCCACCAGCTGGCGCGATTCCGTGAGGCCCGACCCGAGACGCATGGCGCCCCGGCCGTCGGTGTACGGCGAGGCCCAGACGTCGTAGCTGGTGGCGCCCTCGACCAGATCGAAGTTCACATGGCACTTCGTTCCATCCGGGCCGTGCATGGGAAGTTCGGTACCGCTGATCTGCATCGGTGCACCGGTGCCGGATTCGATCATTTCGGCGATCGGGTTCTGCAGCGCCGGCGGGTCGGCCGGCAACGGCATACGCAAGCGCGAGAGGCGCACCGCCTCGTCGCCCTGGTCCGCGGCGCTCGCATACTCGGCAAACAAGTCACCGAACAGGACGTCCTCGTCCTTTGCTTCAACGGGTTCATTGACGTACATCACGTGGGTGCGACGCTCGACGATTACCTTCTCGATTTGCAGCGGCAGGTCGACAATGCCGTCGCCCTTCTCGAAGTGGCCCCACCAGGTCGTGCCGACCTCGCGGAAGCTGTCATAAGGCGCGTGGGCCGGCATCTCGAAGCGCAGGTAGCGCCAGCCGTCGAAGTTGAAGGCGCTCCAACCGTGAATGTCGTCGCAGTTCCACTGTCCTTTTGTACCGATGCTGACCCAGCGTTCGCCTTGCGCATCACGCAGGCTGTAGATGACCCGGCCCCAGTCGCTGTGGCCGTTCACCCACAACCCCAGGTGACTGGCCTGGCCCGGAATGACGATCGGGTTCTCAGGGATCAACGTCGTGTACCACGGCATGGTCACGCGCTCCTTGTCCTGCTTCTGCAAGCGGATCGACAGCGCCCTGCCGCCCTGCTTCTTCGGTGCCGGCGTTTTCTTGACACGCATCTTGCCCTGGAATCGAGCCATCTGCTGCGGATGATTATGCTCGTACGTCTCGTCACGAGCTTCGCTGATCGACCAGTTCCCGTCGCCGAAGTTGGTCAGCTTCGTGGTGACTTCGGCCGGAGCTGAGTCGGCATGGTCCGGCGCCCCGAGCTCTACCGCGGGGGCATCGGCAAGCCCTTCGATAAACACCGGTGACGAGCCGACCGTGAAACGAATCTCGGCGCCTTTGCGCGTTGTCCTGATCTGGTTGTCCATCTGGTCGTAGACAGTCGGCTTGCCGCCTCCACCGACGTTCAGGGAGACGGGCCGCTCACCGCGTACCGTCCACATCACGTACGTGAGTTCACCGGTTTCATGATGCTTGTACTCCAGGCAGAACACCGAGAGACTGCCGGTCGGCAGGTAACGGGTAAAATTCTTCCGGTTCAGATGCCGGGTCAACGTCGCGAACGTCGCATACGCCGGGTTCGGCGACAGATACGGGCGCCGGTCGATCAGGTAACCGGTGCCATAGTGTTCTTCACCGTACCAGTTGGCGGAGCTCACACCGGTCACGCCGGCCGGCAGGTTATACATTTCATAGGCAAGGAAGTGGAGAAGGTGGCGCACGACATAGTCGGCCTGCTCCGCCACGGTGACGCCGCCGGGCACTGCCGGCACGAAATTGCCCTCGACGAAGATGTACTCCGGCTCCTTGCCGATCTTCTTCCATTCCTGGCGCAGCTGCCATTTGCGGTGACCCGTAGCCTGCCCGATCTGCGCTTCCGGCAGGCGCTCGAACAGGGGTTCGTCAATACCCTGTGCATCGATCAGGTCGGCCAGTTTCGGGTCTTGGCGGAGGAACGGCGGGAGAAACATCGGATCCCCCCAGGGCATCATGATCTCGACTTCCGGCCAATGCTCCTTCACCATCTTGACGCCGCGCAGGAAGGCGTCACGCAGATTGTCCAGATTCTTCTGTTCCTCCTCGCTCGGAACGTATTCCGGTTCGCCGTAATAAACCGGCAGGTTGCCGTGTGTGATGTGGCCGATATTGGGCTCCGGGAAAAAGCCGATATATCGCGCCTCGTCCAGATCGCTGGATGACCGTCTCCGCGTCTTCAGCTCTTTCAGCAGTATCGCCTCCGCCTCCTCCGGCGCCATTCCGCCTTTGAGGTTGTGGCTGAATATTCCCAATAACCACTTATCGTAGCCGTCGAAACCGGGCAGCGTTTTCATCCCGAACTCCCTGCCGATCGCCTGCACCTCGGGCGTCGTTTCGCCGAAGGTTACGAATGACATAGTCTCACAGCCCGCCTGCACCATGATCCGGAGCTCTTCCTCCCGCGGCACACCATAGTGTCCACTGCCATAGCCCCAGTACCCCCACAGCGCGCCTTTGCCGCGTTCCCAGCCGCCCCGGGTACGGGTGTCGGCATGCAGGTACGCCAGGCGCCGGCCGGCCGTCCAGGTCTGGTCGCCGTCGACCAACGTCAGTTCTACCGTGTGACTGCCATAACGTTGCAGGCTGAGCGAAAACGGCACGGTCATCGTCGTGCCCGGCATGACCGTCCGCGTTTCCTTCTGGTCTGTCGATTCTTCGCCGTCGTAGCTGGTTGTCCGCAGCAGCAGCGACACGGTCCGTGCGGCATCTGTGTGGTTGGTGAGTGTGACTGTGTACGACGGGCTTTCGGGAGACACCCAGATGTGGGCCAGCTTGTCCGGCTCGAACGCCAGCTCGAGCCGCGGCCGTTCCAGCGTCATCGCGTAGACATGCACGGCACTGGGCAGGCCGGCGCCGTGGAAGCTGTAGGAAATCGGATCCGGGTAGCTGCGGAAGAGCTGTACCGATTTGGTCAGCTCCAGCCCCAGCATGGTCCGTCCGTTCGTATACCGGGTCTGGACAGAGAGCGATTCAAGCTTGCTGAGACCGGCAATCTGATCAATGTCCAGTTCGAAGGTGACCAGGTGCAGGGCTCCGTCGGTACCGTCGGTCAGTTCAACCGGCAGGCGTTCGACACTGGTGGCGTCAGCCGTGAAGGCGGGCACCGGCGCTTCCGCACTGACGGGAAAACCGGAATCCGGCAGATAAAACTGCGCCGAGAACGCCGGCAGGCTGTCCGTCTGGTCGTCCGACGCTGCCAGGACATGCAGCCTGCAGTACGGTTGTTTCGGCACCGCGAATTGAAGACGTGCCGGGTTGGCTGTCGTGAAACTCTTCCAGCGGCCGCCGAACGGCCCGTTGAAGTTCTGCAGGTAACCCTCCAGGTTGGCGTGCTCAAACCAACTCTGCCCGACATCGACGTGATCGTTGCCGGCAGCATCGGGCCTGGCCAGGAGAAACGGAACGCCGCCAACGCGCACCGCACCGTCCGTCGTCGCCAGCGAGCCCCTCGCCACCGTGCCGCCGTTTATCGCAGAGGCGTTGACATGATGATCAAGGGGAACGGGAAGATACAGCGAATCGAGATCCACCTCGCGGGCCTGCAGCGAACTAAGCAAAACTTCACCCCGCAGCTCGATCTCGACGCTGCCATTGACAACGCCGTCGCCGACCAACCACTCGGCGATCAGGCCGTCGTCGAGAAAGATCTGCACCCGGTCGGACCGGCTGGTGACGCGCAGTGCGAACGACCGCTCCGTGACCGTCGCCAGCCCGGCGTACGCCCATTCCACGCGTTTGCGATAATCCTCCGGCCAATTGAGTTGGCGCTTCTTAAGCCCGAGCAGCTCGTATTCGCCGTTGATGACGCCATGTACCGGGGTTTCGACCAGTTGGTTGCTAAAGCTGTAACGAAGGCTGGCCTCATTGGACACGGACAAAAAGAAGGCCAATGGCTTTCTGTCCGGCGCCGCATCGTCGCGTCCCATCCTGATATCGACGGTACCGGAATTGGTCTTAGTCGATAAAAAACGCACCTCCAAGAGATGCTCGATCCCCGGCCCGTAATCGGCGCTGCCCTGCAGGATGATCGAACCGCCCTGCCCTGGCGACAGGCCGGTCCGGCCGTCCGGGTTCGAGACGATACCGGCGGCTGGAGCACGCGTGAGTTTCCAGCCTGCGGCACCCGGACCCAACAGTTCAGCCAGCGCCAATGTCGCATCGCCATTCTGGGCAACCGCCTTCACCGGAGCCACCAGGCCCACTGCGACACATACGCCTATCGTTAAATACCTCAGTCGTGCAATCATGTTTTACTCCTTGGTGATTTCAGGCAGTCGGGTTTGTTGTAACCGGCACTGACGCAAGCGCACTACTCGATGCGTTTGAAATGCCACAGCATCGCGTCGTCGGCACCAAGCTCCATGGCGAGGCCGGCACCCATCAACTGTTC
>CEWR01159506.1_pt1 | contig 10769 bp, 4 predicted proteins | sample 356321 | NCBI WGS metagenome assembly CEWR01 (sample SAMEA2621551, study PRJEB7988) | marine metagenome | biome: marine biome (ENVO:00000447); feature: mesopelagic zone (ENVO:00000213); material: "saline water (ENVO:00002010), including plankton (ENVO:xxxxxxxx)" | depth 790 m
TAGTAATGTACCTAGCGGTATTTACATATGTGTACTACAAATTATGAATGCGAATACATCCATTGTTAAGTCACATAAATTAAACTATACGAGATAGTTACTTACATATTTTCTATACGTCTCCCTAAATAAATAGGGGGACAGGGTTTTAATAATAAATACTATTAAAAATAGAGCGGAAATAAAAAAAGTAATTATTTAATATGTTTAGTGGGAAAAAATGAAGATACAAGCAACCATAAAGCCACTTTAAAAGGAGCGGTTTTATGGTTGTTTTAGCCAAAGAGTTTTTTACTTTAAAATAGAGTCAAATTGTTGGGGATTTTTCTCCTTTAAAAAAAACAAGTGAAGTGATGCTACTCGTAGCTTCACTTCACTTGTTTTTGTTTGTTTGCCTATTTTTCCCTAGAGAAGATGGTGTGATCTAACCTATTTCGGATTGAAATTGCAAAAAAAATGTGAGAAGGTTGTTGTGGACTTTTAGTTTGTTTACGATACAGGCTTCAAAGCTAGTGAAACAGTAACAGTATATTTAATCCAAAAATTAAAAGAATAAAATTATTTAAATCTCTCCCAATTTAGGAGATATCATTCAGCGGATTATTACAGCTACTTAAAATGATAAATGAATACATTTTTTTTGATTTTATAAGAAGGATTTGTCACAATATAATTAGTGATGTTTAATTAAGAAGATTCTCCGATACTAAAAATTGAAATAACCTGCTGTGGTGTTTAGTCATTTCAATTAGTTATTTTTAGATACAACCAAAATTGAGCTTAGAAATTTTACTTAGATCGTGCAACTAATTTAGAACAAGTTCTTGATAGTGATGTTTTTCTATCCCGGATTTTTTTATGGTTTGGGTATGTACAATTTGAAAAGGACATGTTTTTGTTTTGAACTATTGCTTGATTTTTAATTTTTTTTCCTTCCCAAGTCCAAATAACTCTATTGCATTTTGACAATATACTTGTCTCAATAGTCATATAATCAAGAGCTTATTATCTTTTTTTTAAAAAAAAATGAAATTTGTTCTGAATTTAACCCCACAAACATGTTTTAATTTATTTTTTACATTTTATTATGTGAAATTTAATTATAAATTAATGGTCTCAAGCTTTATTTGCAATATCAATTTTATAGAAAAATTGACGTAACCATTTAAATTTAATATTTATGAAAAAATTTACCTTACTAGTTGCTTTCTTACTGATTGCAATTATTTCGAATGTACAAGCAAAGACAGTTTATGTATCTGCATCTGGATCTAATTCTAATGATGGATTGACTTCAATTAATGCTGTTGAAACTTTAAGCAATGCTTATGGAAAAGCGGTTGATGGAGATACTATACAAATTGATGGATCTGGAGGGACTATAAATCAGTCTTCTCAATTTAGTATAGGGAAGAATTTAACTTTTCAAGGAGTTAACAATGCTATAATTGAAGGTTTTACAGGTTCTGGTCCTAGAATGTTTAATTTAAATAATGATTCGGGGAAGACAGTTGTATTTAAAGATTTAACTATTCAAAACATGACAAATTCTTCAAATGGGAATGTTTTTAATATGGAGGCAGCAAATAACTCTCTAACTTTGGAGAATATAACTGTTTTAAATTGTAATTCTGTCGGGGGAAAAAAAGGTGGGGTTTTACAATTGTCAGCAGATAATTGTGATCTAATAATTAAGAATTCTTATTTTGATGGTAGTGGTTCAAATGCAAATACTGGAAATCAAGGAGGTTGCCTATTTGTAAATAATACAACAGCTGATGTTACAATTACAAATTCAACATTTAGAAACTATTCGGTTAGTAATAATGGTGGAGCTATGATGATAAAGGCTGATACATTTACAGGGATAAATATAACCGTGGCTGATAATGAATGTACAAGTACAAGTACAAGAGGAGCAGGAATTCGTTTTGATGGGCTAACATCGGGAGGTTTACTTCAAAATAGTGTGCTTTATAACAACTCATTGCCTAATAAATCAGGCGGAATTGATATGGATATTAGTGGGCGTACGGCTGCAGAAACTTTGGTCGTTAATAATTCTATAATGGGTCGAGTAAATAATGATTTTAGAACAAAAAACTTGGCGCTAGCTGCTTCTACTGATAATGTTTATGGTAATGAATCTGGATCAGGATCTCCAGTGATTGCGGGATGGGCATTTGATGATACGTTGAATGTATATAAATTTGTGAGAGGTGCAACGCCTGACCAATTCGGAAAATCAAGTTATTTAGCAGTACTTGAAGATCAACTCGGTGAGACTCGTGTTCCTGTGGGTGATATGATTGATGCCGGTGCATTTGAAGGTGATAACTCTGAATCTATAAACTATTACGTAGCCACTGGCGGAAGTGAGAGTAATGATGGTCTTTCGACTGGTACTCCTTGGCCAGATTTAAGCCATGCCGTAAGCACTGGAGTAGAGGGGTCGATTATAAACATTGACGGATCTGGAGGGGTTATATCTCAAGATGCTCAATTAACGATAAGTAAGGATTTTACTTTCAAAGGAATTAACAGTGCTGTAATTGAAGGTTGGACGGGATCTGGACCTAGAATGTTTAATTTAGGAGGATCTGGGAAGACAGTTGTGTTTAAAGATTTAACAATTCAAGACATGACAAATACAGCAAATGGAAATGTTTTTAATTTAGAGGGTAGTGGCGGTGCTGGAAGTAATTTAACTTTAGAGAATATATCCGTTTTAAATTGTTCCTCTCTTAATAAAAATGGTGGAGTTTTGAACTTATCTGCAGATAATTGTGACCTTACTATTAATAAATGTTTTTTTGATGGAAGTGGTTCAAATGCTCAAGTTGGAAATCAAGGAGGTTGCTTGTATATAAATAGCTCAACGGCAGATATTACAATTTCAAACTCAACATTTAGAAAATTTTCAGCTGACAGTAAAGGTGGTGCGATTTTTATAAATGCTGCTGCTACATTTGCTGGAGTAAATTTAACAGTTTCAGATAATACTTATACGGGTGCTAATACGGGATCCGGAGCAGGGATTCATTTTCAGACAGTAACATCGGGGACACTTCAAAACAGTGTTATTTATAACAATCATCAGCCTAATAGAGGTGATGGATCATTGGATATGGATGTTAGTGGGGAAGCTACTGCTGGTAGTTTAGTCGTTAATAATAGTGTATTAGGCCAAGTAACGAATACTTTTAGAGATGAAAATTTGGCTTTAGTCGCTTCCACGGTTAATGTTTTTGGTAATGAAGGAGGAATAGGCTCTCCAGTTATTGCAGGATGGGTATTTAATGCGACGCTAAATGTATATGAATTTGATGTTTCTTCGACTCCAAACCAATACGGAGAATCGAGTTATTTATCAGTACTTGAAGATCAACGAGGTTTTATAAGACATGCCGTTTCAGGAAAGGTAGATGCGGGTGCATATGAAATTTCAGGTACCACTATATCTGCCGAATCTATAGAATTGGAAGAATTAGAGTTTGCTATTTATCCGAATCCAGCAAGTTCAATGGCAAATATTGTATTGCCAAATGCTGATGCTGAATTGGTGGAAATTTATGCAACAACCGGTCAAAAAGTTGCAGAAGTAAAAGTTGTGAACGGTAAGGGAGTTTTAGATGTTCAAAATTTAAAATCAGGAATCTATATTGTAAGAATGACTGTTGGTAACCAAAGTATCACTAAAAAACTGATAGTAACTAGATAGTAATTTTATTAAAAATAAATTTATGAAGGAAAAGCGGTGTTTTACGAAACACTGCTTTTTTGCTTTCTATATATAATTTATTGACGTTTATAGGGTCTTGTGTTTTATAAAACAGGAGAGTTATTTATGCTATCTGTAGAATTTTTATTGTTTTTAACTGGAGGTTAGGTGTTGATTTTTAATGTTTTACAGTAATGGTTTTTGTTTTTTTTAATAACCTGCAGTTAAGTATTTATTAATCTGATTTTAAGCATTTATTAACTGCTTGCTCTTTTATTTGTTGTCAAATTAAAAATAAGCCAATAAATAAAATTCAAGCTTTTGAAAAAAAACACCTCTTTCTTATTTAGTTTCTGTCTGTTGATCGGGGTACAGGTTTCTTCACAAGCATCAGATTATACTAGTGTTGCTCAGAGGAATAATCAGAATTCTACAACAACTATAGTAGAGGATGCCATTTTGCTACCCATTGAAATTTTAGGAGCTGAAGGAATTATTGAAGAAAGAAAAGTTACTTTAAATGCAGAACAATTTGTAAGAGTTGATAAGTTATGGCTGCAAGCCAATAACATTGGCTATGAAAATAAAGCCTCTATTAAAATCAATAATCAAGGTTGGGTAACTTTAAATCATGATACCGTGAACATTCAGAGCCCAGAGAAAGAAAGAGGTGGAATGGCACATGGTGGTCAAAACACCATACGATTTTCTCTTCCAGCAACAGGTTTTATGATTGGTGAAAATACGATTCAATTTAGATTTAACATATCAGATGCTATTTCTAATGGGTACCGTATTGTAAAATTGAACTTGTTAGATATTCAAGAAGAAAATATTTTAGGAGAAAATGCTTTTGTAAATGATGATCCAATGCTTTGGGAAGCACCTTATACAGATGCGGCAAGTATTGCTGAAGGAAAAGATTATTGGTATAACAAACCTTTAAGAAGTAATTATTTAGAGATAGGTAAAAAAGGATTTTGGTACGGGTATCAATTAAATGGACAAGCACCCATCAATGCAAAATGTGCTTCATGTCATACGCAAGATGGTCGTGATTTAGAGATTTTTAGTTACTCGAATAAATCGATTATAGAGCGTTCTAAATTTCATATGCTAACTGAAGAAGAAGGTAAGAAAATTGCATCTTATATTCGTTCCTTATCATCGGAACATGATAATGTTGGTAGATACGGACGCCCATGGAATCCGCCTTATCAACCTGGACCAGAGATTGCGAATATACCTATTGAAGAATGGGCAGCAGGAGCAGGATTGGATGCTGTTTTAGAGGCTGATAAAGATATGTTGCCATATATGTTTCCTAATGGAGTGGACCAAGAAAAAGTGTATGATAGATTCGATTCTGATAAAATGGTGGATAGAACTACGCTGCCAATTGCGATTCAGTTTCCAGATTGGAAACACTGGTTGCCGATGATTCATCCTATGGATGCGTATACTAAAGATAATTATTGGAACAATCCATTGCCATTTTCTGGCAATCAAAACTCAATTCATCCTAAAGAAGGTTATAAGTTTTTTAGAAAGTATTTAGAAGCAATGCCTCCTTCTGAGCGTGATCCAAGGGATTTAATGCAAAAGAACAGAGATTTTTGGTATCATTACCGCTTTTTTTTAGCGCAAAGAAATGATGGTAATAGTACTCTTGGCGGTCACTGGAGGGAACCCTATGGTTGGGCCACTTCAAAGTTGGGAAATGGAGTGCCTCGAGAATTTGCCGCCACTAGTTTGGCTCGTCTGATGGCCGTTCAGTTTTTTGAAGTCATGAATGAATTTAATTTGCAAGACAAGGCACATTGGTTTGTAAAACCCATAGATCAACCCGCAGACAGACAGTGGTTTGGGGAAAACTATCAAGTATTTGAAGTTCCACCACATTTTCAAGCGAGTGTTTCTGAAAAAGAGTTGCCTATAAATGATGGGTATGATATCGCTGGTAATGGGAATAATTTTCACGGTCAATCCCCACAAGCAGGAGCTTATGAATCTACCATTTGGTATCATTTACAATTAATAGTAAATGGAGGAAACGGAATGGTGAAACACAATTCTCCAATGGATTATAATTACCATCCAACATTTATTTTAAAAGCAAGTAGTACTTCTGGTATCTACGAACCTCTAAGATATTATCATTCATTAAACGCGATGTATCAATTTAGATCATGGACAGGTGGACCAAATCCAAATGATGGTAGAGGATTTAGAATTAGAGTACAAGGGCCGTGGCATATTATTGGTCGTTCCGACAGCCATCAGTTAGAAGGTTTTGCAGAAAGTGTTTGGCCTACGTTTTTAGATCGGGTAAAACCAGGGATGTCTAAATGGGTATTAAATGCACAATTACGACAGTTTTTAACGGAAGTTCAAAGACCCGGAAACAATTTAGAAAATTGGAACAGACAACCAAATGGAGGAAGCAATGAATTGGATGCCATCAGTAAAAAAACGTCAGATCTAAAGGATATGTCAAGTTATGTAGGTCTTGATTATTGGGCTGATAAATTTTATTATCTATTTCCTGAGTTTGCGAAACTAGGAGTAGATTGTAAGATTTTGGAAGAAATGATTGATTGGTGTGCTGAAGCATGGCCGAATATTGATTGGAGTCCTTTTAGAAGTCAAGGAGAGTTGCAATTAAATCTTTTGACAGATCAAGAGGAAGATTGCTCTGCTAGTGCAAACAGGATATTGGCACAAACTACTAATGAAGGTACTGATCCCATATATGAATGGTGGATAGGTGGAGAAAAAATTTTATTGAATACAAATGAATTAGATACGCGTGAATTAAGACCCGGTTCACGTATAAAATGTAGAGTTACAAGTAGTACAAATTGTATTTCTAATGGTTGGGTAGAAAGAGAAGTTTTTCTGCCAGATGCGGAGTTTGAAGTAAAGATGCGTAAGAACAATGGTACATGGGAAATTCTAGAGAACAAAGTGGCTTGTATTGATGATACGATTGAATTTAAGATTGATCTTGAACTGCAAGACCCTTTATTTTGGCTAGACGCAATGGATGTTACTAATAACGGGAGTGAACCAAGTAACGGTAGTGCCATAAAAAGATGGTTTAATAAGTCGAAAAGTGGATTTACATTGCACGATCAATCAAATTCTAAGTTAAGACCTACCTATAATAAAACAGGTATGAATGGATTGCCGGCAGTGATGTTTGGAATGAACAACGCCGATGGTTTAAAGTTGTTTCCAACAAATAATGACAATCTGCTAAATGATAATTGGACGATGGTGATGGCTGCTAAATTTTATGTAACAAATGATGGCGATTGGAATGCTATTGTTGGTAATGAAAATGGCAACTCCGGCTTCGCTTTTTATATAGATCGCAGAGGCAGTGGGGGCAAGACTAGAACTAAAATAAACGGGAAACAAAATCATGGTAGAGTTTATCAGGATGGTGCTGATTTTGTGCTTACGATTGCAAAGGAAGGAAAGAAAATTAAAGTATATATAAATGGTGAATTTGAAGAAGAAATTGAGTCATCATCCACTAGAATTGAAACAAGTAAAGCGTTTTATTTAGGGCAACGAGATGGCGGTAATTCTAATGCTGGTTGGTATCATAGAGGGCCAATATCAGAAGTGCTGTTTTATGATCGTTTGATTGCAGAGAGTCATATAAAATATCTAGAAGGTTATTTAATGCATAAGTGGAGGTTTGAAAGTGATTTGGCTCAAAGTCATATTTATAAAAAGAGTTCTCCTCTTTATGTGAACTTACAGACTCCTAATGGTGAAATATTGGTTTTTGATAATCATGTGAGTTCTAATAAAATTTCATTAAATAAAAATGAGAAATTTGGGGAGTATATATTTACAAGTGGCAGATTTAATTGTGCAGTATCAAACGCAAAATTGACAGTTGCCAATGCAGATATTTTACATCATGATGTTGTAAAATATAGTATAAATCAAGGGAGATTTAAAGTTGGAAATAACATAACGATTACAGAATTTGAAAGTCTTGAATTGGTGCCGAATTATGAAATCAATGGTGACTATCAGTGGGAGCAACCTAACGGTAATTTATTAGCAATAAATGCGAATCCAGAAAAATTTATTGTTACAGATTCAGATAATCTAACGGTTTGGAAATTACATTTAAAGCAAGATATAGCTTCTTGTATTGCGACTGATAAAGTATATAAAACAACAATTAATATTACAAGTCTTCCCGAAAATAAAAAAGACGATGACTTAGATGGAGTTATGAATGATGTAGATCAATGTCCAAATTCAGTTAATGGAGGAACTGTAAATAGTATTGGTTGTTTTGATTTACCAGTAAATAATTATATTATCGAAACATTTGGCGAAACTTGTCTAGATGCAGATAATGGCTCTATTAGCATAAGTGCAGGAGCTACCCATAACTATATCTTAACAGTAAACGATGCTGATACATATAATTTTACAAACGATTTCGCTCTTAATAATTTGAGTCCTGGTGATTATTTAGTTTGTATCACCGTTGACTTAGAAGAAGGTTATAAGCAATGTTTCAATTTAACGGTAGTGGCAGCCGAGTCAATTTCAGGAATATCTGTTCAGTCTAAGAACGGAAATGTAGTGACAGAAAACATGGAGATTACTTCTGGTACAGCACCGTATACGATTTCTATCAATGGAAAAAAGATGTTAACTACGCCGTCTAGAAAATTTGCTATAGATGTACATCATGGTGATAAAATAAATGTATCATCCAAGTTTATTTGTGAAGGGGGTCTAGATACTGATGTTGACCTTGCCGAATATTTTTCTGTATATCCAAATCCAACTACGGACGTTGTACATGTGGTAATTCCAAATGTTGATATAGAAGAAGTAACAGCAGTTGTATATAATTTGTTACAACAAAAAATTTCTGAAAAAAGTCACAAACTGATTGATGGTAAAATGAGAATTTCATTGGGAGAAGTTCCTCCAGGTGTTTATTTTATAAAATTGAAGTTAAACACACCAATTAATTTGAAAATAGTAAAACAATGAAATACCTATTATTGATTTTCTGTTGCATTTAACAAATAGCGTAGATTTGGGAATAGATTTTTCTTATTATTGTAAAGACGATAATGGGGAGAATCAGTTGGTCAAAACAGATCATTCAAAAGAAAATAAATACACGATTAATATTAAGTACAATTACTAACCAAATCATTTATATTAAAAATGAATAATTCAAAAAAAGTACCCGTAGTAACAAGAGAAACACTAATTCCATTTATTCTAGTAACCTCATTATTTGCGTTGTGGGGATTTGCGAATGCGGTAACGGATCCAATGGTACAAGCTTTTAAAAAAGTATTGGAATTGTCAAATTCTGAAGCTGCTTGGGTGCAGATGGCTTTTTATGGAGGTTACTTTTGTATGGCTTTACCAGCTGCAATGTTTATGCGCAAATATTCGTATAAGGTTGGAATTTTAATAGGTCTAGGACTTTATGCAACAGGAGCATTATTGTTTTATCCAGCAGCACAGTCAGAGAGTTTTGTTTTTTTCTGTTTGGGCCTCTATATTTTAACCTTTGGTTTGGCATTTTTAGAAACTGCTGCCAATCCATATGCATTGGCAATGGGGGCAAAAGAAACAGCAACACAACGATTAAATTTGGCGCAGGCTTTTAATCCGGTCGGATTGATTGCTGGATTATTTGTAGCGCAGCAATTTGTGTTTAAAAATTTAAAATCGGATACGTATACTGTTGAAGATTATAGCGCTTTAGACGAGGCATCAAAGATCTTAATCAAAACTTCCGATTTATTGGTAATACGTGATCCATATGTAATGTTAGGATTGGTTTTAATAGGCGTTTTTGTGTTATTTGTAGTTAGTAAAATGCCTCAGTCAAAAGAGGAAGGAGGAATGCCGAGTATAGGACATACATTTGCCGTTTTAAGTAAAAATAAAAAATATATGTTAGGAGTTCTGGCGCAAATTTTTCACACAGGTTGTTTGGTTATGTGCTGGACTTATATATATCAGTATGCAGAAGCAATAGGAATTGATAGTGTAACAGCTGGTTATTATCAAATGGCGGCTTTTGTATTATTTACAATTGGTCGTGCAGTGGGTACTTATTTATTGAAATTTGTGAGTTCGGGTAGATTGTTAATGTATTTTGCAATATTTGGTGGAGCTTTTGTACTTGGTGCAATTTTTATTGAAGGTATCATTGGTTTGTATAGTTTAGTTGGTATTTCATTCTTTATGTCATTGATGTTCCCTACTATTTATGGAATTGCTTTAAATGATTTAACAGAAGAGCAATCAAAAGTAGGGTCAGCAGGATTAATTATGGCAATTGTAGGAGGTGCATTGATGCCTAAATTACAAGGGATGATTATTGATACTGGAGGAAATGGTGTAGCTGACACTACAATTCTTGGTGTCTCTGAAGTGAATTTTTCATATGTGTTGCCTCTTGTTTGTTTTGTTTACATAGGTTGGTATGGAAGCAACGTTTATAAAAAATATGAAAGCGCTAAAGTTTAATCATAGCGCGTTTTTTCTATCAAATAGATAGCATACAAAATTTAATAAAAAAATGGTTTCGTTTTTACGAAACCATTTTTTTTTGTTAATGAGAAGTAAAATCAGATGGCTCATAGGGGAGTTCTTTTTTTACGGATGCTGTTTTTTACCTTGGATTTGTAAAGTGAGTTTCTAACAGTAAAATGATTTTATTAGCGGAATTTATATTTATCTAAATGTGTAGAATAATTTTTATGTAACCCTGTCTGTTAAGGTGTTGTGTCAATACTTGTGTAAATTGAGGGATAATTAAAATTTATGTTGAGTCAATGATAATAGCTCTCTGTTATATTTATGGATACAGCTTTATAAGTCATTAAAAATAATTTTACACTATAGTTGCCGAACTATTGCTAGCAGTAGGTTTTTCGTTCGCAGCAACACTTGTCTTTGATGTTGAATCGGTATCAAATTAGGAGTCATGGATGGATGGATGGATGGATGGATGGATGGATGTAAATAACAA
>CEWR01063091.1_pt1 | contig 10758 bp, 10 predicted proteins | sample 356321 | NCBI WGS metagenome assembly CEWR01 (sample SAMEA2621551, study PRJEB7988) | marine metagenome | biome: marine biome (ENVO:00000447); feature: mesopelagic zone (ENVO:00000213); material: "saline water (ENVO:00002010), including plankton (ENVO:xxxxxxxx)" | depth 790 m
AGTTCCTGCTTTTCTGTAAGGTTTATCGCTACCTGCCTTGCCGCTACCTGCAGATCTTCGGTCTGTTCTTGCTGCAGCATCTATACTTGGTCTACTTTCGTTTCCATTTCCGCTTGGCTTATCGCTTCCGCTTGATCTGCGTGCTTTTGTAGCTGGTCTCGCTTTACTTGAGCCTCTTGCTCCTTTATTAGGTTTGCTGTCGTTTCCGGGTCTTCTTTTTTTACTTTCCATTGTGTGTTGAGTTTATAAAGTCTGAAAGTTCTAAAGTCTGTAAAGTTCTCATTCAACTTTTTACTTTATAAACTTTTTACTAGTATTAATTATCTTACTTCTCCTCCGTTATCAATTACTTTTTCTGGCGAAACAAAAGCTAAGCTTCCTTCATTGTTTTCTGCCATTAAAATCATTCCTTGAGATTCTATTCCTCTAATTTTTCTTGGTGCTAAGTTAATCAAAACAGAAACTTGTTTTCCAATTATATCTTCAGGTTTGTAGTGTTTAGCAATTCCAGAAACTATTGTTCTTTCATCAATCCCAGTATCAACCGTCATTTTTATTAATTTATCTGCATCAGGATGTTTTTCAGCAGTTAAAATGGTACTAATTCTAATATCCATTTTAGTAAATTCATCAAAAGTAATTTCGTCTTTCATTGGTTTTGCTTTTGGATTTGATTGGTTAACAGCAGTTGCTTTTAATTTTTCAATTTGTATTTCAATAGCATCATCTTCTATCTTTTGATACAATAATTCTGCTTTATTGATTTGATGCTCAGCTGGTAAAGTAGTTAAACCATTACTGTTTAACATTCCCTTTAGTTTCTGACTAGTATTTGGTAAAAATGGAATAAAAATTTCGCTTAAAGCATTACTTAATTGCAAAGCAATATTCATTATCGTTTTAACAGTCTCTTCATCTGTTTTAATCAGTTTCCAAGGCTCTGTGTCTGCTAAGTACTTGTTTCCTAAACGAGCCAAAGTCATTGCCTCAGTTTGAGCATCTCTAAACTTATAGGCTGCTAATAACTCATCAACATTAAGTTTTGTAGCTTCAATAGCTGCTAACACTTCTTTGTCATAGTCAGATAAAACCCCTTGTGCAGGAACTTTACCATCATAATACTTATGAGTTAAAACAACAGAACGATTTATGAAGTTTCCGAAAATAGCAACTAACTCACTATTAACTCTTGTTTGATAGTCTTTCCAGGTAAACTCACTATCCTTAGTTTCTGGAGCAATAGAGGTTAACACATAGCGTAATTCATCTTCCTTATTCGGAAAATCTTCTAAGTACTCATGTAGCCAAACAGCCCAATTTCGTGAAGTAGAAATCTTATCTCCTTCTAAATTTAAAAACTCGTTTGCTGGCACGTTAGTTGGTAAAATATAATCTCCATGAGATTTTAAGATAATCGGAAAAATGATTGCGTGAAAAACAATGTTGTCTTTACCAATAAAATGAACTAATTCAGTATCCTCTTTTTTCCAGTAATCTTCCCAATCTTTATTGTTGTCTAATGCCCATTGTTTAGTCGCAGAAATGTATCCAATAGGAGCATCAAACCAAACATATAAAACTTTTCCTTCTCCACCTTCTACAGGAACTTTAATTCCCCAATCTAAATCTCTAGTAATTGACCTTGGTAAAAGTCCGTTATCAATCCATGATTTACACTGTCCGATAACTTGCTTTCTCCAAGTAGATGCATCATGTTGTTGAACCCCATCAAGCTTTCCTGTTTCTATCCATTCTTTTAGCCACTTTTCGTGATCGTTCATTGGTAAAAACCAGTGTGTAGTTTCTTTTAGGATAGGAACGTTTCCGCTAATAGTAGATTTTGGTTTGATTAATTCCGTAGGACTTAATGTAGATCCGCATTTTTCACATTGATCGCCATAAGCACCATCAAAAGCACATTTAGGACAAGTACCAACAATATATCTATCTGCTAAAAACTGATTGTTTTCTTCATCATAATATTGCTCAGTAGTTTTCTCAATAAAAGCACCTTTTCCGTGCATGTCTTTAAAAAATTCGCTTGCTGTTTCATGGTGCAATTCAGAAGAAGTTCTGTGGTAGATATCAAATTCAATTCCGAAATCGTTAAACGCTTTTTCGATAATTGCATGATTCTTATCTACAATTTTTTGAGGAGTAGTGTCTTCTTTTTTTGCTCTTAGTGTAATGGCTGCACCGTGCTCATCAGAACCACAAACAAAAAGAACCTCTTTCCCTTTTGCTTTTAAATATCTCGAATAAATATCTGCAGGCAAATAACAACCAGCAATATGGCCTAAGTGTAAAGGACCATTTGCGTAAGGTAATGCTGCGGTTATTGTATGTCTTTTAGCTTCTTTCATGTTAAATGTCAGCTCAATTTGCTATTTTCGTTTCTTAATAATTGCCACTTGGGCATCGAATAAATTCGGTGCAAAGTTACATTTTATAAATTTTAAAAAATGCAAAAACCATCCAATTTAAAACAAGGGGATAAAGTAGTGATTCTTTCTACTGCTCGTAAGATTTCTGATACTGAAATTGCACCTGCAATTAAGGTGTTTAAGGGTTGGGGTTTAGAGGTTGTTTTAGGCGCAAATTTATTTAATCAATCTGATCAATTTTCTGGGACTACCGCACAGCGGACTTCAGATTTACAAGTTGCTTTAGATGATGAAAAAATAAAAGCTATTTTTTGTGCAAGAGGAGGTTATGGGACAGTTAAAATTATTGACGAATTAGATTTTACTAATTTCATAGAAAGTCCCAAATGGATAGTTGGCTATAGTGATGTAACTGTTTTGCATAATCATATTAATCATAATTTTAATATTGAAACATTACATGCATCAATGCCAATAAATTTTACGACAAATACAAAAGAGAGTTTAGATAGTTTGAGAAATGCCTTGTTTGGAGAAAGTTTAGCTTATAATTTTGACTCGCATGAAATGAATAGAACTGGTTATGCGCAAGGAGAAATAGTAGGGGGTAATTTGTCTATCATTTACAGTTTAACAGGTACAAGTTCTCAACTTAACACAAAGGGTAAAATCTTGTTTATAGAAGATTTAGATGAATATATTTATCATATAGATAGAATGATGATGAATTTAAAACGTGCAGGAATTTTAGAAAATTTAGCTGGTTTTGTTATTGGTAGTATGTCTGATATGAATGATAATACAATTCCTTATGGGAAAAGTGCTAAAGAGATAATTTTAGAGTCTGTTAAAGAATATGATTATCCAGTTTGTTTTAATTTCCCGGCTGGGCATATCGATGATAACAGAACATTAATTATGGGCAGAAAAGTTGAATTGAATTTTTCTGATAACTGTAGCTTGAAGTTTAACTAATATGGCAGATCATAACATATTAGGAGAAAAAGGCGAGGGGTTAGCTAAGGAGTATCTAGAAAAATTAGGATATGAAGTTGTTGCAAGTAATTGGCGAGAACGGAAATTTGAAATTGACTTAATTGCTATTGATAATCAGGAAATTGTTTTTGTTGAAGTAAAGACTCGAAGTACATCATTCTTTGGAAACCCTGAAGAAGCTGTAACGTTAAAAAAGCAGCAGCATTTAATTAATGGAGCAGATTTTTATATTCAAGAAAATGAAATTGATTTAGAATGTAGATTTGATATTATTGCCATCATTCTAAACTCTAACCAAGAAGAAGTAAAGCATATAAAGGCTGCTTTTTCTCCTAGTTTTTAATTTTTACTATGCCATTTCGTATTCTATTGTATAAATTTTATGATTTATTAAATCACTAAATAGTTTAATATCATCTCTAATTCCTAAATCATCTTCTTCTAAATACCAAATGATCTTAGCAGTAGTCTTTGGATTGTGGTTTATTCGAGAAACAATTTTTAAGATATTTAACATATACTTAGATGAAAGCGTGTTATAGTATTCTAAATCTATAAAAAGATGTGTTTTTTCTGTAGGATTTTCAGCATACTCTTCTAGTAATCTAATTATTGAGGAGTAAAAATCATGAGGATATAACATGGTTGATCTTCCTAAAATTTTAATGCTACCTCTTTTGGGTTCAAAAATAAATTTTGGTGATTTGTCAGTTCCTTTAATTTCAATTTTTTTCATTTGTTATAGATTTAATTTATAGCAAAGTGAGTTCTTTTATTTCGGATAGTTATTAGCTGAAAGTTAGCTTTATCTTAAAGTTATTGATATTTAATGTTAACTTCATTAAATTAATATGTAACTCAAAAAAATAGATCCTTTTTAAGGTGTTATTATTTCAACAACATCCTTACCAGTTTTCATATTTCTCGCATATATTTTAACTGCAGTTATATTTGGAAACCAAAAGGCGCCTCCTTCTATCTTAATGAAAATTCGATTCATTTTTAATATTTGACTGTTGCATTTTGTGTAAACTTCAAAATGATTATCTTTAATTTTCTTTAATGTAAAAAACAACTTTTTGTAGGAGACAAACTTAAAAGTAGCATAGTCTTCATTAATATTAATAAACTTTAGTCCGTAGGCATATTTCTGTTGAATCCAAGTTAATGGCTTCATTGCTCCACCTTCAGTATTTCTTTTCCAGTAAACATTAATAGGGGTTTTATCATCTAACACTCCAGAATCATTGATATTAACATCATAAAAAATCTGATTGTTGTCTTTACTCCGCTCAATCTTAAATAAAAAAGATATTGGGTTGATACTAATATCAGAATCAATAGTGTTGAAAATCAAGACTATTATGGCAAGTATAAGACATAGATTCTGTGACCTAAATTAGTTTTGAAAAAAGAAACTTATGTCTTAAGGATTACAATTGAAGAATACTGATTAAATGTTAATTTGATTAAAGTGTATTCTAACTTTCACAAAAAAATAGATTTAACCATGTATTTTTTTTGGGCTAAAAAAACATGTAGTTTTAATCAAAATTTAAATTGAATATGAAAAGTATAGTTATTGCATTTTTGATAATTAGTTTTAGTACGACTGTTTGTTTGGGTCAAGTATCATCAGTAGATCTGTTAGATAAGACTCATGTCAATTGGCACAATAAAGATTTACAAATAGATTCAAAAGTAGGAGTTAGTGTTAGAAAGACTTATTTAGAGCTTTTAAAAGATAAAAAATCAAAGAAAACTGTTGTTGTAGCAGTTATTGATACTGGAGTAGATAAAGATCATGAGGATTTAAAAGATAAAGTGTGGATTAATAAAGGAGAAATTCCTGATAATAATATTGATGATGATCAGAATGGGTATGTTGATGATGTCTATGGTTGGAATTATTTAGGTGGGAGTTCAGGAGATAATATTAATTATGAAAATTATGAGTACACAAGATTAATTAAATTTAAGGATGTAAAACATCCTTTTTACAATGAAGCTAAATTAGCTTATGATAAGGAATTTGATAAGAGAAAAAAAGATCGGAACTATATAGAAAAACTTGAAGAAAACCTTAAGATAGCTAAAGATATAATTAAAGAAAATACTGGCGTAGAGGTTCTTTCAGGAAAAGATTTAGTTAGCATAAAATCTAATAATGAGAAGGTATTATCCGCAAAAGAATATTTGAATAGACGATACAGTTCTGGATTTACGGAGAGAGGGTTGGCTCGATTTAAATTGAGTAATGATAAGTATTTGAAGTATTACTTAAATACTCAATTTAACCCAAGAGAAATAGCAGGGGATGATCCATTAGATTTAAGTGATAAAAATTATGGAAATCCAAATGTGACTGGACCAGCCTCTAGTCATGGAACTTCAGTTGCTGGTGTAATTGCTGCTATCAGAGATAATGGTATCGGAATTAATGGAATTGCTACAGATGTTCAAATTATGGTACTTCGGGCAATCCCTAATGGTGATGAGAGAGATAAAGATGTTGCTTTAGCAATAATGTATGCAGTTGATAATGGCGCAGATATAATTAATATGAGTTTTGGAAAAAAAATATCTCCAAACAAAGATTTTGTCGATAAAGCAGTGAGATATGCAGAAGATAATAATGTTTTATTAGTGCATGCCGCAGGAAATGAGGGGGTTGATATCGATGCGGCACCAAAATTTCCAAGTAATATTTATACAGATGGAACAAATGCAATGACTTGGCTTAATGTTGGTGCCTCAGATGCTAAAGTTGGAAAGGAAATTGCAGCGATATTCTCAAATTACGGAATTGTAAATGTTGATATTTTTGCACCAGGGGTAAACATTGTATCATTAGATACGGGTAATACATATAGTTTGCATAATGGTACAAGTCTATCTGCTCCTGTTGTTTCTGGGGTAGCAGCTCTTTTGTTGTCTTACTATCCAGATTTAACTGCAAAGGAGTTGAAAAATATTCTTCGAGAATCTTGTTCTATTATTACTAAACCTAAAAAGATTTATAAACCAGGTTTTGATAGTGACAAAAGAAAGAAAACTTCAATTAAAAAACTATCAAATACTGGGGGGATTATTAATGTTTATAATGCTTTTATTGAAGCAGAAAAAAGGCGCAATTAATGCTCCTGAATCCTACTGTTTCTTTCTTGGTTTCCAGTTTTTCTTTTTGCTAAAATTCTTTTTACCGCCACCTTTAAAAGGTTTCTTGTAAGAAGTATCATATTTTGGACCTTCAGTAAATCCTTCAGGCAAAGGTAGCTTGTTAACTTCGCTTCCAATTAAACTTTCAATTTTAGAAAAGTTATGACAATCATCAGCATTAATAAACGTTAATGCAACTCCCGTATTATCACCCCTTGCAGTTCGTCCAATTCGGTGAATATAATCTTCAGCATCACCCGGAATATCATAGTTAATTACTAGGTTAATTCCTTTAATATCGATCCCTCTAGAAAGAACATCCGTAGCAATTAATAGTTTTATTTTTCTGTTTTTAAAATCTAATAAAACACCTTCTCTTTCCTGTTGGTTTAAATCAGAGTGTATTCCTTTAGCTGGTAAGCCTGCTTTATTTAAGGCTTGCACTATTTCTTTAACTGTTACTTTTCTTGAAGAGAAAACTAACACAAAATCATGATCGTTTTCTTTAAGGATTTCACCAATCAATTTTATTTTTTGGCTATTGTGTACTAAATAAGCAGCTTGTGTAATACCTTTATTAGGTTTAGAAATTGCTATGTTTATTGTAATGGGGTCTTTTAATAAAGTTGCAGAAAGTTGTCTTATTTTCGGTGGCATTGTTGCCGAAAAAAGCAAGTTTTGTCTGTCCTTAGGAAGTTTGTTGGCAATTTTAGTAATGTCTTCGTTAAAGCCCATATCTAACATTCTATCACCTTCATCTAAGATGAAATGTTTCACTCCTGAAGTGTCAAAGTAGCCCATATTTAAGTGAGACATAAATCGACCTGGTGTACAAATTACTATATCAGCACCTGTGGTTAACGCTTTCTTTTCGGCATCAAAACTCTTACCATCTCCACCACCATAAATAGCAATTGATGTAGCGTTGGTGAAATAACTTAATCCTTCAACTTGTTGATCTATTTGTATCGCTAACTCTCTTGTAGGAACAATAATGATTGTACTTACTTTATCTGAGCTACCTCTTTTGCATATTGCATTTAAAATGGGTAGAACGAAAGCAGCTGTTTTTCCTGTTCCAGTTTGTGCAACAGCAATCATGTCTTTATTGTCCATTACAGCTGGGATAGCTTCTTGTTGTATTGGTGTTGGAGTTTCAAACCCCATTGCGTCAAGTGCTTCTAATACTTGATCTTCAAATCCTAATTCACTAAATTTCATAGAAACCAAAGATAATAAAGATATTGATGAATATTCATTTTATAAAAAATAACCAAAAACATCTTAAAAGTGACCGTTAAATAAAAAAAACAAATATTATTAGGAGGGTTTGAACTGAAAAATCATATTTGCCAAAAATTTGAATTATGAAAAGATCTCTTTTATTATTGTTAGCTTTTACAAGCTCATTTAACCTGTTTTCTCAAGATATAATAGTTAAAAAAGATGGCGAAGAAATTAAATCAAAAATTATAGAAATTGGGATTGACAATGTGAAGTTTAAAAAGTTTGATAACCTCGAAGGACCTGATTATGTTTTGCCTAAATATGATATTGTTTTTGTGAAATTTGCGAATGGGATTAAAGAGGTGTTTAATGTAGAAAAATCTAATAAGACTTCTCAAGAAGTCCGGAAAGGCCCTCATATGGGGATGCATTTAACTCCTGGGATAGGTAAGCTCTCAGGCGAAAGCTCTAAAATGGGATTTTCGTATAATATTGGGATGGATTTAAACATTTACTTTAATGATTATGTTGGAATCAAAACAGGATTTAATTATCAAAAGATTTCTCTTGAATATGAAACTAGCAATTCTTATTTTGGTAATGGGTTCTCATCTTCTTATAACTATACCATTTCAGGGAAAGTGAATTCTTTTGGAATACCATTTAAATTATTAGTAACATCAGGTAAAAAGGTTGGAGTTTACTTTGAAATGGGAGTTGCAGCATACTTTATATTGTCGGCTAATACGGAGAGTGTTTATAGCTATGATGGACAGCCGGATAATATACAGTTTAGTGCTTTATCAACAGAGCCTGTTTATTTAGCTCAAGAAGCTGTTTTTGGATTGAACATTATGGCTACTGAAAATGTTAGTTTTAACTTAGGGATTTCTAATCATTTTGGATTAACCAAGGTCAATAGAAATAGTTCAAGTTCTGATAACGGAAGAGCAATAGCGTTTGCAATTCAGTTTGGATTATTATTTAACTTGGCGAACTAATTAAATCTAGCAATTTTTGGGAGTGAGTGTTTGCAACTTTGATTGCATTCTGCTTAGCTTCTTCAGAATACCCGTTAATATCATTACAGAATATTTCTCCAACATATTGTAGTTTACAATAGTTAGTTAAGCCCTGTAAAGGGAATACTATTTTTTGTATAATTTCATTGGGGTACATACTAACTGGGCTGCCAATAGTAAAAGAGACTATTACTTTTTTGTTGTTTAAGATAGATTCTGCTCCAAAAGCAAAGCCATATTCAAAAACTTTATCAATCCAATGCTTAAGTATGGCAGGCATATTATACCAAAAAAGCGGGAATTGAAAAACGATAGTTTCGGCATTTAATAGGGCTTCTTGCTCCGCTTTAATATCAATATTAAAATCTGGATACAATAGATCTAAATGTCTTAATTCTGTATTGGCTCCAGCATCAAAATTATTGCTAATAATTTTGTTTCCAATAGATTTTTCTATTGCTGGATGAGCCAGGATCATTAAAGTTTTACTCATATTACCAGTTGTCTTTTTTTGCAGTTTTCATTTCAAATGTTTGGTTGAAAGCTGCATTGTATATGGTTTTAGGCTTTTTGTTAAAAGAAATTCTAAATGCTTTACCATCTTTATTTACATAATGTTGCTCAAAAGGCTGTTTTTCTCCTTTTTTAATCAATTCACCATTTCCTACAATTAAAATATCCTTGTAAGTAACTCTGTATTTATAATCTTTTAAACCAATGATTACTGTGCCAGCATAATTTGCTTTTACAGTAAGAGCGGGAGGTAATGTTCCTGCAATTTTTTTATCATCTTTGTCTATAACTTGTGGTCTAAGAGTAGCTATTACTTGTTCATCCTCAACTCTAAAGAGTTTAAATAAGCCACTGCTTTTAAAATAGGAAATCAACTCTTCTTTAGATTTTTTGGTTTCATACACCTTTTGCCAAGTTACTTTACCTTCAGTTAAAACAAAGTTATCTTGAGCACTTAAGTTAAGTGTTGTAATAAGTGTAATTGCAATAATGATGTATTTCATATTCTACATTTAAAATAATTGTAAAAGTAATGTAAAATTCGATAGAATATTTAGGGAGAAAAAGCAGTCTATTAAAATAGCTGTTTTCACTAATTAGAAGGTTGATTTTTTGAATAATAAAAGCAATTTAACTTAAATTATTGATGATAGATCAAATGTTTTTTAGCAGCTTACTTTCGCCTTCAAATTCAAATATAGAAAGCTGATTACTAATCTTGTCGTAAACTTCACTCTGAGGCTCTGGTATTTCATTAGCTCCTAATTCTTCTATCGCATTTAAAATATAATGTATAGATAGTTTTGCTGGATCAATATTCGGTTGATACCGAATAATTTTATACTCTTCTTCTGATATTTGAGAGAAAATTTGTGCATTTATTAAATCCTCAATAATATGTGCTACCAATCTAAAAGGGAGTTTCAATTCTCGCTTTATTTCATCTATTGAAGGGGCTTTTTTCTCTGAACAAAATTTGTCTATAACATAATGAGCAATTAGTAACGTTATTTTTTTTCTAAATACAAGGCTAATTTTTTTAGATTCTTCTTCTAAACTATATTGTTCTACATTCTGATTAGCAAAAGATAATTCTGCTCCAAATAATACAATTACCCAGCTGGTTTGTAACCAAACTAAAAATAGCGGTAGTGCGGCAAAGCTTCCATAAATTGCATTAAACTGAACTACACCTATTTGAAACGAAACATAAGCCCATTCTACCATGTTAAAAGCTGTACCTGCTACTATTCCGGCAGCTAATGCAGACTTCCAACTCACTTTAGTGTTGGGCATTATCATATAGAGTAAAGTAAGTACTCCCCATAATAAAAGGTAGGGTATAATCTCTAACAGTATATACATTCCTCCACTAATAGATTCCATCAAAAAACCATCGCCTCCAGCAGCAGTTTTAACTGTAGAAGAAACAAATATATTAACACTACTTGCAATAA
>CEWR01013748.1_pt1 | contig 10734 bp, 8 predicted proteins | sample 356321 | NCBI WGS metagenome assembly CEWR01 (sample SAMEA2621551, study PRJEB7988) | marine metagenome | biome: marine biome (ENVO:00000447); feature: mesopelagic zone (ENVO:00000213); material: "saline water (ENVO:00002010), including plankton (ENVO:xxxxxxxx)" | depth 790 m
CGCCATGATCATCATGGACGAGTACGGCATCACCTCCGCCAACGTTGAGGCCACATGCGCCGATGCCGAGGCCGAGGTCGCACGCCTGTGCGGAGGCGAGGGCGAGCTCCAGACCGCTATGGGTCTGTCCGCCGACGCCTTCTACCAGGTGATCCTGCAGGTTGGAAGCTACGGCGAGGTCTACGACCGCAACCTGAACCCGGTCGGCCTGTACCGCGAGGGCAGCGCCAACGCCGGATGGTTGGACGGTGGCCTGATCTACTCCCCGCCGGCCCGCTAAGCGAGCGAACCGACGCAATTGATGATCCCGGGGTCCGGGGGCACAAGCTCCCGGACCCCGGGATCGTCCGCGTCACGGGCACTTTGACCCCGCGGGTACTGTCACCACCTGCAAGCCCTGAGTGACCTCCTTCCCGACCTGAAGAGTCAACGACGATGACGGCTCCCACCACCCGAGAGCGGGTGTCTCAACGAGTGCCACTGTGGCGCGACGTCATCGTCCTCAAGTGGGTGACGCAGGTCTTCCTGCTGGTCATGGTGCTCGGCGCCATGTTCTTCCTGGCCAGTCAGGCTGGGGACAACCTCCGGGCCAGGAACATCAGCACTGAGTTCGACTTCCTCCACGAACCGGTGATGATCCAGATCAGCGAGGGAATCGACACCCACCCCGACACAGGTGCGCGTGCGCTCTGGTCAGCGATGGTCAACACCCTCCGGATTTCCGGCGCCGGCATCATCTTCGCCACGGTCCTGGGAGTGGTCGTCGGCCTGGCCCGCTTGTCCGACAACTGGCTGGTCCGGCGCATCGGCACCATGTGGGTCGAGGGCTTTCGCAATGTCCCGTTGCTGGTGCAGATGATTTTCATGTTCTCGTTCCTTACAACCCTGCCTCGCGTCGGACTCGACTCCGGCCCCATCAACGGATGGTTCCACATCTCAAACAAGGGCATCTCGATGCCCCGCGTCTTCATGGCCGACGGCTTCTACCAGTGGGCAGTCGTCGTGCTCATTGGTGCGGTGGCCGCCTACTACATGCGCCGTCGTCGTCAACGCATCCAGGACAAAACCGGAGCCAACACTTCTCCCATTCTTTGGGCACTCGGGACTGTCGCCCTGTTCGGACTGGTTGGCCTGTTCGTCCATCCTGCGTTCTCCTGGCTGGGCCCCGTATTTGGCGCCATCGCCAAACTGTTCGACTCACTTCCCACCGCCGCCCCACAGGTACTGTTCAGCGCCGCCGCGATCGGCGTCGCCACCACCTGGATCCGCCGCTTCCTGTCTGCCCGACGCAGTGCCCTTGGCCACCTGTTGCTCTCCGACGACGACTGGTTCCGGATGATCTTCGCGGCGCTGACCTCCCTGGCCGTCGTCCTTCTGGTAGTCCGCTGGAGCGGCCTCTCTGCGTGGACGCTCGACAGCAGCCGCGACCTGTTCGAGGTGCTGGAGAACAAGTTCAAGGTCGACGGTGCGGCTCGCCCATTCGATGCCATGCGCCCCGACATCGTCCAGAAGAGCAGGTTCCCGAACTACGGGACGAACGGCCTGACCATGTCGATCGGCTTCGCTTCGGTGTTCTTCGCCGTCGTGTTCTACACGTCCGCCTTCATCGGCGAGAACGTCCGAGGTGGCATCCTGGCCGTGCCCAAGGGCCAAACCGAAGCAGCCAAGGCCGTCGGCCTCAAACGCGGTCAGGTCCTGCGCCATGTGGTGCTCCCGCAGGCCATCCGGGTCATCATGCCGCCCACCGGCAACCAGTACCTGAACCTCCTCAAGAACACCTCGCTGGCCATCGCGGTCGGCTACAGCGACATAGTCCAGGTGGGAACCACCGTGTTCAACCAGACCGGCATGACCCTTCCCGTGGTGTTCATCTGGATGCTCTTCTACCTGAGTTGTTCTCTGACCATCTCGGTGGTCGTGAACTGGTTCAACGTCCGCATGCGACTGGTGGAGCGCTAGATGGCCGGGTTCGGGAGTGGATCGGGGATCGCGAGCGTTGCCGCAACGGCGACGGTACCGATCACCGCTCCACCCGAGACCCCGAAGTTGCCGCCGGGCGAATGGGTGAAGGCGAACCTCTTCTCGAGCCCGTTCAACTCCGTACTCACAGTCATCTCCACAGCCTCCCTAGGGTTCATCGCCTGGTTCTTCCTGTCGTTCATCTTCGACCCGATTCGACAGTGGAACGCCCCGGCCACAAACCTGCGACTGATGATGACTCGGGCCTACCCCGAGGAGCAGTACCTACGAGTCTGGGCATGCGTCGCCATCATCCTCATCCTCACGGGCATGTCGATGGCAGTCTGGCGAGCAGGCTCGGCGATGCCAGTGGCTGGCCTCGGGCGCAAGCTCCTGACCACCGGAGTCCTCCTCGTCCTCCTCACCTTCCTCGCCCCTTTCAGTACAGGGGCAACCGTCCAGTGGCTGGTCGCCGCCCTGGTCGTGGTGGCGATCGGCGAATCCCTCCGGCGTATCGGCGGCCGAGGCGAGGCCGAACGTACGGTCAGCACGCTGACCCTGCAGGTGGTGGCTCTGGCCGGGGTGGTGGCCTCGCTCTGGGTGATCCCGTTCGGCCACCACAGCTACATCTCGAACCGCATCCCGCAGGTGATGGAGGAACCGGGGACGGTGGCGTTGTCCACCAAGTTGCCGTGGACGATCATGCTGGCCATCGTCGTAGCGGCATACTTCGGTGGCGCCCTCCTGCGAGACCGGCTTGCGGAAAATGTGCTCCGGGTCACCCTCGTGGTGCTCTGGCTCCTGGCACCACCCGTGCTCGTCTACCTGATTCTGCGGGATCCGGATTTTGACATGGGCCACGTGATCGGGACCGACATCCCGATCTTCCTCGCCTACGCCGTCCTCGGAAGCGCTCTGCTGCTCTGGCTCACCCGACCGTCCACCGGCGAGATCGGTCGGATCGTCGCCGCAATGATCCTGGTGGCCGGGTTCGCCACCTTCCTCTCACCGATGCGGATGGTCCTGCGCCTGGACATGCTCCTGCTGGCCGCCTTCGCCCTGGCTGCTCCAACGTTCGCCGGCGGATCCCGGTCCCGGAATCGCTACACCGGCGCATGGCTGGCCGCACTTGGCGTGATGTCGTGGCTGATCACGTCCGTCAACACCGCGTCGACGGTGAAGGTCCCGGGGGGCTTCTTCATCGGCGGCATTGCGATCACATTCATGGTGGCGATCTTCACCATCGTGCTCTCGGTGCCCCTGGGGATTGCCCTGGCCCTGGCCCGTACTTCGACCATGCCGATCTTTCGACTCTTGGCGACATGGTTCATCGAGTTCGTGCGGGGCATCCCGCTGATCACGATCCTGATCTTCTTTTCGATCATGGTGCCGCTCTTCCTTCCCAGGGGCATGCACCTGGGCGAAGTCGCCGCCGTGGTCATCGGCTACGTCCTGTTCTCGGCGGCCTACATGGCCGAGAACATCCGGGGTGGCCTCCAGTCGGTGACCCGTGGCCAGCACGAGGCGGCCGAAGCCGTCGGCATGACCACGGCCCAAAAGACGGTGTTCATCGTGCTCCCCCAGGCCCTGCGGGTAGCGATCCCACCGTTGGTGGGGCACTGCATCGGGGTGTTCAAGGAGACCTCACTGTTGGCCATCATCGGCGTGTTCGACCTGCTCTACATCGCCCGGTACGTGATCCCCGGCCAGACCGAGTTCATGGGCAGTGCCAGGGAGAGCCTCCTCTTCATCGTCCCGATCTACTGGATCTTCTGTTACCAGCTTTCCAAGGCCAGCCAGCGCATCGAACAGCGCACCGGGCTGGGCGAGCGCTAGGGGTCTATCTTGAGGACTACGAGGTGATGTCATGACCGACGCAACAACAACCGAGCCGACCGGCGGCCATTCGAGGGACCTGTCAGGTTCCCGCGACATGATCGTGTGCGAGAACGTGTCGAAGTGGTACGGCGACTTCCAGGCCCTCGACAAGGTCTCAGCGACCATCAAGGAGCAGGAGGTCGTGGTGGTCCTCGGGCCTTCAGGATCCGGGAAGTCCACATGGATCCGGTGCATCAACCGCCTGGAGATCCACCAGGAGGGTCGCATTGTCGTCGACGACGTCGAACTCACCAACGACCTGCGCAACATCGAGCAGGTGCGCTCCGAAGTCGGCATGGTCTTCCAGCAGTTCAACCTGTTCCCGCACCTCAAGGTGATCGACAACGTCTCACTGGCACCGATCTGGGTTCGAAAGAAGCCCCGCTCCGAAGCGGAGGAGCAGGCAATGGCGCTCCTCGAGCGGGTCGGCATCCCCGAACAGGCGCAGAAGTACCCCGGTCAACTCTCCGGTGGCCAGCAGCAGCGCGTGGCCATCGCCAGGGCGCTGGCCATGGAGCCCAAGATCATGTTGTTCGACGAGGTGACGTCTGCCCTCGACCCGGAGATGGTCAAGGAGGTGCTCGACATCATGAAGGCCCTGGCACTCTCCGGTATGACCATGATGGTCGTCACCCACGAAATGGGCTTCGCCAAGGAGGTGGCCGACCGGATCATGTTCATGGAGGAGGGCCAGATCGTGGAGGTGGGCACCCCGACGCACTTCTTCGAGAACCCGACCGAGGACCGTACGAAGCTCTTCCTGTCACAGATCCTCTAGGCGGATCTTCAGGGGTTCAGGCGACACCGCGGAAATCGAGCGCCTGTGCCGGGGGCCCTCAGAGCCCCGAGACGCTCACGAGGACGGGATCCGCAACCGCCTGGCCGAGGTCAAGGCCATGCACTCGGGCGGTGCCTCGTACTCCCCCGCCCGGCAGGGCCTGCACGCCCAGCCGTACAGTCGCCGGAAGCGTTCCGGCTGCCTGACCGCCAACCGCTTGCTAGTCGTCCCGGAGAAGTTCGATGAGGGTCGAGGTGTCGGAGCGGCCATGACCGAGGCGCTGGAGTCGGGCATAGAACTGGTCGACCATGGCGGTCACCGGGAGCGTCGCCCCGATGCGCTCGGCCTCGTCGAACACGATCCCGAAGTCCTTGCGCATCCAGTCGATGGCGAAGCCGTAGTCAAACCTGCGGTCGAGCATGGTGCGGGCCCGGTTGTCCATCTGCCACGAGCCGGAGGCCCCCTGGCTGATGGCCTCGAGCACCTTCTCCTCGTCGAGGCCGGCGCGGCGTCCGAAGTCGAGCGCCTCGGACAGTCCCTGGATGAGTCCGCCGATGCAGATCTGGTTGACCATCTTGGTGAGTTGGCCGTGGCCGACGGGACCGACGAGCACAGCCGCCCTGGCGTAGGCGTCGATCACCGGCTCCACGGCGGCGAACACCTCCGGGGCGCCGCCGCACATGATGCTGAGTTGGCCGTTCTCCGCTCCAGCCTGGCCGCCGGACACGGGTGCGTCGACGAAGCCCACGCCCCGTGCCGACGCCGTCTCGGCGATCTCGCGGGCCACGGCGGCAGATGCCGTGGTGTGGTCGACCAACGTCGTTCCCTCGGACATCCCGGCCAGCACGCCGCTCTCGCCGAAGACCACGCTGCGCAGATCGTCGTCATTGCCGACGCACACCATGACCACATCGGCACCTGTTGCGGCCGCCGCCGGCGTGTCGGCGCCCACTCCGCCGTGTTCGTCGACCCAGGCCTCCGCCTTGGTGGTGGTCCGGTTGTAGACCGTCGTCGGATGGCCGGCCGCCTGCAGGTGTCCTGCCATCGGGTACCCCATCACACCAAGTCCGACGAACGCACACGTGGTCATCGGCTTCCTCCTGTCTGCTTCTGTGATCCGTACTTCAACTCCGCCATGGCCCCGAAAATGTTCTGGGGTGGCTCGTGGTGCCCGCCCTCTTCCTGTGCCAACTCACGGTAGACGGCGTGGACGTTCGCCGCGATCCGCTCCCACTCACCCCACTCCCGGTAAGGGCCGAGGTCGATCTCGGCGATGACCTCCTCGGCGTCCTGACCGGCAGCATGGCGAGCCCGGCACTCGTCCTCGACGAAGGCGAGGTAGTCGCGCACGGCGAGCACGCCGGCGTCATCGGTGAGAGGCCCGTGGCCGGGCACGATCACGTCGCAGTCGAGGCCGAGGATGGTGTCGCAGGCACCGATCCAGTTGGCGACGGGGCCGTCCCAGATGATGGGGGTGCCCCCGATGAAGAGGATGTCGCCACAGAAGACGGTTCGGGCATCAGGCAGGTGGACGAGCAGGTCGCCCGCCGTGTGGGCCGGACCGACCTCGAAGAGTTCGACCGTGCGGCCGCCCACGTCGAGTTGGAGTTCGCCGCTGAACGTGCGGTCGGGCGTCGGAACCTCGATCCCCGAGAACTCGAAGGCACCGAACGCCTCCTGCACGTAGCGGTTCGCCGGCTCACCCAGGTCGGCGTGGAGCAGGGCCTCGAGCGCCGAGGGCGGCACGGCACCCATCTCGAGCGCCGCCGCCTCCGTGGCCACCACCTGGGCACCCGCTTCGACCAGCAACCCGTTGCCGTAACAATGGTCGCCGTTGGCGTGGGTGTTGACCACCATGTCGATGGGCCGACCGCCGGTGACCGCATCCATGGCGTCGAGCATCCGGCGGGTGAGTCGGAGGTCGAAGAGGGTGTCAACGAGGAGCGACGACCAGTCGCCCGCCAGGAGCCCAGCGTTGCTCCAACCCCAGCCGCCATCGGGCTGGAGGTAGGCGAAAACCCCGTCGGCAACCTCGTGGAGGCCCAGTTCAAAGGGAGGAGAACCGAAGGGCGACGACGGAAGGGGAATATGACCGTTCACGGCCAGCGACCCTAGGCGGCGACGCTTCCCGTCTGGTCAGCCGGATCGCCCGGGTGGCAGGCTCGGAGCAGGTCGAGAATCAGAGAGAGAAGCAGAATATGGGCAACTTGTGCGAGGGCCGTGTAGCGGTCGTGACGGGCGCCGGGCGGGGCATCGGGCGCGAGCATGCCCTGCTCTTGGCCGAGAACGGCGCCAGGGTGGTCGTCAACGACCTGGGTGGCGATGCGGCCGGCGCCGGCGTCGACCTCTCCCCCGCTCAGGAGGTCGTGGCCGAAATCGAGGCCATGGGCGGCGAGGCCGTCGTCAACGGTGCCAACGTGGCCGACTTCGACGCCGCCGGCCAGATGATCCACCAGGCAATCGACACCTTCGGCAGCTGCGACATCGTCATCAACAACGCCGGGATCCTCCGGGACCGGATGGTCTTCTCGATGTCCGAGTCCGACTGGGATGCCGTGGTCAACGTGCACCTGAAAGGCACCTTCGCCCCCACCCACCACGCCGCCGCCTACTGGCGCGAGAAGGTCAAGGCCGGTGGTGACGCGTTCGGCCGCATCATCAACACATCGTCGCCATCGGGCATCTACGGCAACGTCGGCCAGGCGAACTACGGGGCCGCCAAGGCAGGCATCGCCGCCTTCACGATCATCACCGCCATGGAGCTCGTGAAGTACGGCGTCACCGTGAACTGCCTCGCCCCCGGCGCCTACACGCGCATGACGGCCGACCTTGGCGGCTTCGACTCGATGGACGAAGAGGCCCAGGAGGCCATGTCCCCCCGCTGGATCGCCGTGCCTGCGGTGTGGCTGTGCAGCGAGGCGGCCCAGAACGTGACGGGCCGGGTTTTCGACGTGCGCGGCGAGCAGTTGGGCGTCGCCGAGCAGTGGAACCTGGGACCGAGCGCCACGCAGCCCGACGACCCGGCCGACCTGACCGACGTCATGGCGGGGCTCCTGGCCGATGCCCGACTCAACTCCGGGATGCACGGCCATCCCACCGAGGGTCCCGGACGTCCGGGCCCCGGGCTGTAGGCCGGAGAACCAACAGAGAGGCATCCCATGTCCATCGACTTCAGCCTGTCGCCGGAACTCGAAGAGATCCGCCAGCGGGTCCGTACGTTCGTCGACGACGTCATCAAGCCAGCCGAGGCGCGTATCGAAGAAGCTGGCGGCGAAGGCGAGGAGCGCCTCAAGGAGCTCATCGGCATGCGCAAGCAGGCCCACGAGGCGGGCATCTGGCTGCCTCAGATGCCCAAGGAGTGGGGCGGTATGGGGCTCGGCCACGTCGAGTTGGCCATGGTGCAGGCCGAGGCGGCGAGGTCGTACTACGGGCCGTGGGTGTTCAACTGCCAGGCGCCCGACGAGGGCAACATGCACACTCTGCTGCACTGGGCGACCGACGAGCAGAAGGAGAAGTACCTCAAGCCGCTCTGCGAGGGCCGCACCTGGTCGTGCTTCGCCATGACTGAGCCCGAGGTGGCCGGCTCCGACCCCACCCTGATCCAGACCAACGGCTACCAGGACGGCGAGGAGTGGGTGCTCAACGGGCACAAGTGGTTCATCTCCAACGCCCACCGGGCGTCGTTCGCCATCCTCATCGCCCGCACCGAGGACGACCCCGACCTGCCCCAGGCCGCCAACACGGCCTTCCTCGTGGACCTCCCGCACGACGGCTGGAACGAGGTGCGCCAGATCGAGACCATGCACGGCTCGACCGGCCACTCCGAGATCCTCATCGAGGACCTGCGGCTCCACGATTCCCAGATGTTGGGCGGCCGCGGCCAGGGCCACCTGCTGGGCCAGTACCGGCTGGGGCCCGCCCGGCTGGCGCACTGCATGCGTTGGATCGCCCAGGCCGAGATGGCCCTCGACATGATGGTCGCCCGCTCCCTGAACCGGTTCAGCCACGGCTCGCTGCTGGCCGAGAAGCAGGGCATCCAGTGGCTCATCGCCGACTCGACGATGGAGCTCTACCAGTCGAAGCTCATGGTGCTCCACGCCGCCTACAAGATCGACCGGGGCGAGGACTTCAAGTCCGAGGTATCGATGGCCAAGCACTTCGTGGCCAACGCCCTGGGCCGCATCATCGACCGCTCGATCCAGGTGCACGGTGCGCTCGGCTACTCGACCGACACGCCCCTGGCGCACATGTACCAGCACGCCCGCTGGGCCCGATTCGCCGATGGAGCCGACGAGGTCCACCAGATGCGGATCGCCCAGCGCACCATCAAGGCGTTCTCCGACAGCGGCTCGACCGCCGCCGCGACTGGCGGATTGCCGATCTAGGGATTCCGGGCGGCTAACAGTCCCGGGACTCCGCGTCCTGACAGGGATGGCACTCGAGGGCGAGGGTGGCGTGAGCGACGCCTTGTTCCGCCAATCGGGCTTCGAGCTCGGCAGCGACGATCTGGGCGTCGTGGAGGGTGTCGGCGGCCACGACCACGTGGGCGCTCAGGGCGACCAACGTCGAATCGACCGCCCAGACGTGCACGTGATGGACGTCGTCGACCTGCTCGTGGGCCGTCATCAGTCCAGACAGTTCGTCGACGTCGAAGCCACCGGGCGCCCCCTCGAGCAGGATCCGGGCCGTCCGCCGGATGAGGCCCACCCCGGACCAGAGCAGCAGGGCGGCGATCAGGTAGGAGACCGCCGGATCCACCCAGGCGGCGTCCCACAACACCACGGACAGGCCGGCCACCAGGGCCCCGAACGATCCAGCGGCATCGCCGAGCAGGTGGAGGGCCGCCCCCTGCACGTTGACGCTGTGGTCTCCTGTTCGGGCCAGCAGCCAGGCGCTGCCGCCGTTCACCGCCAGGCCGGCCAGGGCAACCCCCGCCACGCCCCAGCCGTCCACGTCGGGAGCGTCGCCGATGCGGCGGGAGGCCTCGACCACGATCCAGCCGGCGGCAGCGACGAGCAGCACGGCGTTGAGGAGGGCGCCCATGACCTCGGCCCGACGGAGGCCGTAGCTGTAACGACCGCTGGCTCCCCGATTCGACACCGCCAGGGCGACTACGGCGACAGACAACGCCAGGACGTCTGAGCCCTGGTGGACGGCGTCGGCGGCCAGGGCCAGCGACGAGAACGCCAGGACGCCCAGCACCTGGACGACCAGCAGGGCGCCGTTGGCTCCGAGCGCCCAGGTCAGGACGCGGCTCGACGAGGCGTGGTTGGCGTGATGGCCGTGAACATGCGCCATGGAGCTCTCCTCGCTCGATCCCACGTGGCCGGTCCCGCAATCGTAGGGTAGGGGGACACCGCGGACCCCTTTCCCTGGAGCACACCCCATGACTGCAACCCCCGACAACTCCGTCGTCATCGTCGATGCCGTGCGCACCCCGATCGGACGTCGCAACGGCGGCCTGTCCTCCTGCCATTCGGTCGACGTGCTGGGCACGGTCCAGCGGGCCCTGTTCGACCGCACCGGGATCGACCCGCTCGAGGTCGGCCAGGTGGTCGGCGGCTGCGTCGGACAGGTCGGCATGCAGTCCATGAACGTGACCCGAACGGCGTGGCTGACCGCCGGGTTGCCGCTCGAGGCACCGGCCACCACTGTCGACGCCCAGTGCGGTTCGTCGCAACAGGCCACCAACCTCGCCTACGCCCTCGTCGCATCGGGCACGGTGGATGCCGCCGTGGGCTGCGGGATCGAACTGATGAGCCAGGTCAAGTTCGGTGCAACCAGGCCCCAGGAGCCGGATTCGGGGAGCCCGATCAACCGCAACTACTTCGAGCACTTCGAGTTCACCTCACAGTTCGAGGGCTCCGAGCGCATGGCCGACCACTGGGGCATCACCCGTGGGGACTGTGACGCCTTCGGCAAGCTCTCCCAGGATCGGGCGGCACGGGCGTGGCAGGAGGACCGCTACGGAACCCAACTGGTGAACGTGGAGGCCCCGGTGCTCGACGATGAGGGCAACCCCACAGGCGAGACGGTGACCGTCGCCCGGGACGAGGGGCTGCGCGAGACAACGATGGAGGGGCTGGCGCAACTCAAGCCGTCCGGGCGACCCGACGGGG
>CEWR01026926.1_pt1 | contig 10728 bp, 7 predicted proteins | sample 356321 | NCBI WGS metagenome assembly CEWR01 (sample SAMEA2621551, study PRJEB7988) | marine metagenome | biome: marine biome (ENVO:00000447); feature: mesopelagic zone (ENVO:00000213); material: "saline water (ENVO:00002010), including plankton (ENVO:xxxxxxxx)" | depth 790 m
GCAGCAGCAGCCGGACGAGGAGCCGGAAGACGAGGAGCCGGAAGACGAGGAGCCGGAGCAGGACGAGCAGGAGCCGGGACTTGATCCGCGGACTTTCTCCCCTCGCGAGCTGGTCTACCGTTATTTTGAAACGCCCAAGTTTCCCCGCCAGTCGCTTCGTTACGGGAGTGGCATTCACTCCCTGTTGACCTACTACACGCTCCCCATCCAGCAGAGGATGGTCCAGCGGCAGCTGATGCGTTCGGTGGCCAGCCCGCAGGGCTGTGCGTCCGGATGCCTGCTGCTTGTTGGAATCATCAGCCTGGTTTCATTTATGATCGGCACCTTTTACCGTTTTGCCATGATGGCAATTCGTGAGGGCCAGTACCTGCCGCTGGTGGTTTTCGTGGTCACTCTTATCGCTCTCCGGATGCTGATGAAATTTGGCCGTATCCGGCTGGTGAAGATCTTTGGATTCCTGCGGCCCCGGTCCAGCCTGGGAGAGCGGTACCTGGAAGCCCTGGAGTCCCGCTTTGATTCGATGCTGCCCTCTCCGAAATCGGGCGGAAATGGCCAGGGAGGGAAGGAAGGAATGCTCGATTCCATATCACCTGATCAAAGGCAGGCAATGGAACGGTTGGCCGTGGCGGTCTTTGGTTCCTGGGTCCTGGCAGGAGGACCTTACGAGGATCTGGCATTTTACCTGGGAACCGCAGACCCCGAAGAACCGGCCGGCCCACAGGAGAGTTCCTGATCGACCGTTCACGCCAGGTGGACAATCCGGAGCTGAAGCAGCCGGCTCCGCTGCTGGCGGACTTCCGCGAGTGTCACGGCGGTGCCAGTGAGCACGAGGACCTTGAGGGCGGGAAGCTGGCTGGCCAGCTGGAAGACCTGGTTGCCTACCTGCGTCTGCTGTAGATCCAGTGTTTCGAGCTGCTGGTGACGTGAGAGCGGGTCGAGCGAAGCATCGCTCACCGAGCTCCCCGAGAGATAGAGTTCGACGAGCGAATGCAGTCCTTCAAGCGGTTCGAGCTGCGAATCATCGACCTCGGAGGCAACGGGCCGAAAATCCACAGTATGGATGCGGCCACTCTTGCGTCGCCGTAACCTGGCACCCATCTTCTCAAGTGCTTCAACGGATCCAGGGTCATCGGATGGTGGCATGTCAGTCAACGATCTGTGAGAGGTAGAACTCGTGAGCGTGCGAGGGTGAAAATAACGGATGCACCTGCTGTTCGCTATGTTCGTTTTGTATCGTGCAGCGAATCAATCGTCGTTGTTCAGGGGTATGAAGGCCGACAATAAGGACGCTGGAACATGCCAGTACAGTGATTTTCCATTGGATTATATTGAATAAAACGATTGCACCTGCTGATCTTCTGCCGCAGCAGCTTCTGGGCGAATGCCCCTTTGATGATTTTTGTTCGCCGTGCTATTTTTTAGGTAATGGATCGTGGTATTTTTCCCTCCTTATCCTTTAACAGCCTGCCCTGACTATCGACAGATACTCGATACCTGCCCACCTGCCTACCGGCTCGCTGCCGGTAATCACACCGAGAGGAGTTCGGTGACCCCGTGAATCCAGCCCACAAATATTCTCAACCCGACTCCGAGCGGCGCACGCTCGTAGATTGCGTGCGCTACTGGACCGAGTTGCAGCCCGACCGGCTTGCCTTCAGCTACCTGCTTGACGGGGAGACTGACGAGGCGCGGTACAGCTACGAGGAACTTGATACGGTTTCCCGTTCGATCGCGGCCCACCTGATGGAACGTGGCATGCAGGGAAAGCGGCTTTTGCTCTGTTATCCTCCAGGCCCGGAATTTGTGACCGCCTTTTTTGGCTGCCAGTATGCCGGTGCGACCGCTATCCCGGCTTATCCCCCACGGCGAAACCGCAAGACCGCCCGTATCGAGGGTATCGCATCGGATGCCAAGGCGGACATGGTACTGACCAAACGTCGGATCCTCGACGGAATCGGTGGAAAACTGGAAAAGACTTCCAGCCTGTTCCATCTCGACTGGGTCGCCACGGACGAGATTCCTCTTCAGCAGGCCGACGACTGGAAGAGCCCCGAGGTTTCCCCCTCGGACCTGGCGGTGCTGCAATACACGTCCGGTTCCACCGGCAGTCCCAAGGGCGTCATGCTCAGCCACGAGATTATGGTCAACCACCTGGGGATGATCTGTGATGCCTTCGATCTTCCCGTCGACGAGCCCTGCATGTCGTGGCTGCCAGCTTATCACGACATGGGACTGGTGGGAGGCATCCTGGCTCCATTGTACGGGGGAATTCCCAACTACCTGATGTCTCCCCTGGCTTTCATGCAGAAACCGGCTCGCTGGCTGCAGGGGATCAGCACCTTCGGAGTGACCACCACCGGCGGCCCCAATTTTGCCTACGCCCTTTGTGTCCAGCAGGTGACCGAGGAGCAGATGGAGGGAATGGATCTTTCCCGCTGGTCCCTGGCCTACAACGGGGCGGAGCCGATCCGGGCCTCGACACTGGAGAACTTCTGCGAGAAGTTTTCCAGTGTCGGTTTTCGTCCGGAAGTCTTTTACCCTTGTTACGGGATGGCCGAATCCACGTTGCTCGTGACGGGCGGCACGCGGGGCGGACTCCCCGTGCAGCGCACCTTTGACGATGAGTCGTTGCATGAACACCGTGTCGTGCCCGTCTCGCCGGACGCTGAATCCGCACGGACATTAATCGGTTGTGGACAGGTCCTGCCGGACGAGGAGGTCGTGATCGTCGACCCGAAGACCTACAAGCACCTTCCCCCGGGCCAGGTTGGCGAGATCTGGGTGGATAGCCCCGGTGTCGGCCTGGGTTACTGGGACCGGCTGGAAGAAACAGAACAGACATTCAAGGCCAAGTTGTCGGACAGCGGCGGGGGACCTTACCTGAGAACAGGAGACCTTGGTTTCCTCAAGGACAACCAGCTCTACGTGACCGGTCGACTCAAGGACCTGATCATTGTCCGTGGAGTGAACCGCTATCCGCATGACATCGAGCTGACCGTGGAACAGTCCAGCACACGCCTGCAGGCGGGAGCAGTGGGTGCTTTTGCCGTTGATATCGGGGACCAGGAACGGCTGGTCATCGTCAGTGAGGTGGAGCGAACACGCTCGAAAGACTGGGCTGATGTGATCCAGAAGATCCGCCACGATGTCTCGGCCGAACATGACCTGCCCCCTGATGGGATCGTGCTGGTCCGTTTCGGTTCGATCCCCAAGACCTCCAGTGGCAAGATTCAGCGTCATCTCTGTCGCCGCTGTTTCATCGAGAACTCGCTCAAAGTGATTTCCGAATGGTATGCCTGGGAGGAGTCGGATGAGCCGCTGGTGGCACCCTCCCTCGAGGGTACTGCTGCTGAGGAACTGGTCGAAGTGAATGGGGAGATCGCCGAGGTGGTGATGGAGCATGTCAGGCAGGTGGCACGTGAGCGAGCTGGCTCCCTGTCACTGCATACGAATATCGTTAACGACCTGGGGCTGGATTCACTGGAACGCCTGCAGATCGCAAATGCCCTGGAAGAGACCTTCCAGGGTAGATTCCCCGAGGATGTCCTGCAGGATGCGGAGACCGTGGCGGAAGTGGCACTCGCGATCGAGCAGCATTTCGGTACCGATGCCCTGCTCCAGAGAGCAACTCCTGCCGTTGACAGCAAGGACAGGAAAGTACGTCCTCGGGACGCGGAGATCCCCGAGGAGGACTACCTGTTCGGCAAGATGCCGGAATACCTGCAGCTGAAACAGAACATGCAGTTGCTCGACCGATCCGGATTGCCCAATCCATTTTTCATGGTCCACGAGGAATTGACACGGGACACGACCGTTATCGACGGTCGTTCCCTGCTGAGCTTCTCCAGCTACAACTACCTTGGCATGTCAGGGGACCCGGTTGTCTCGGAGGCTTCCCAGCAGGCGATTTCACAATACGGTACAAGTGTCTCGGCCAGTCGCCTGGTGTCGGGAGAGAAGACCATCCATGGTGAACTGGAACAGGCGATTGCGGATTTCATCGGGGTGGAAAATGCGATCCTCTACGTTGGAGGCCATGCCACCAACGAGTCAACCATCGGCCACCTTTTTGGCCCGGGTGACTTGATCCTGCACGATGCCCTGGCTCACAACAGTATTATCCAGGGAGCGATCCTCTCGGGTGCCCGTCGCCGGCCCTTTGCTCATAACGACTGGCAGGAACTGGATGACATCCTGTCCGAAATTCGCCATGAATATCGCCGTGTGCTGGTGGCGGTAGAGGGTGTCTACAGCATGGATGGGGATTTCCCGGACCTGCCCCGTTTTATCGAGGTGAAGGATCGACACCGGGCCTTGCTGATGGTGGACGAAGCCCATTCGATCGGCACGATGGGAGCCCACGGCAGGGGGATCAGCGAACACTTTGGTATCGATCCTCGCCAGGTAGAACTCTGGATGGGAACCCTGAGCAAGGCTTTCGGAAGTTGTGGGGGTTACATTGCCGGTTGCCCGGAAATGGTGGAGTACCTGAAATATACCTCTCCCGGTTTCGTCTACAGTGTCGGCATGCCACCTGGAAACGTGGCGGCTGCCCTTGCCTCGCTGCGAGTACTCGAGGAAGAACCACAACGCGTGGCGGACCTGCAGGCCCGCAGCCGGCTTTTCCTGAGCGAGGCACGCCGGGTCGGGCTTGATACCGGCCTCGGGAACAACACGCCGGTCGTGCCAATTATCATTGGCAATTCACTCCACGCCCTGCAACTCTCTCACCAGCTCTTCCAACGCAATATCAACGTGCAACCGATTCTCTACCCGGCGGTAGAGGAAACGGCGGCACGCCTGCGTTTCTTTATCACCTCCTGCCACAGCGAGCAGCAGATCATCGACACGGTGGCTGCCGTTGCTGAAGAACTGGAAAAGATCGATCCGGCTTATCTCGCCCCTGCATCCACTCCCAGCGACCAGGTCGCTCCTGTCACCGAGACAGGGTCGAGTGTTTCCTGAGTCGACATCCCTGGCCCCGCGCAAGTTGGGCTTGCGATGAAATAGGGATGCGATAAGAATGCCACCCTCTTGCCGCGGAGCACATCCCCGCTGGGTGTGAAAACGTGCTCCGCCGGGAATACCTCTGCCGGTTGTGGCATCTTGCTGAACGAATGATAACAGGGAGTCTCTTTTGCTGACTGAATCGGAAGTGCAACAGAGTTACCGGCAGCTCGTGTACCGGAACGATATTGATAAGACAGCAATCGACCGTGCAGAGAACCTGCTCGACGAGCTGCGCCCGGAAAGTCCACTCCGAATGCGGCTCTGGAACGAACTCCAGGAGCTTCGCAAGCTCAAAATCGATTCCAGCATGTCGTGACCCCGAAGGGGAATCGTACAAAAAAAGCTGCTTCCACTCGGGAAGCAGCTTTTTCTATTCATGCTGCGAGTAACCTGGCCTAGCGGTTGAGCGTGCAACCGAAGGTGATGCCATAAATCGTGGCGGAATTGGAATTCTGTGCCATGTTGCCGCCGCGACCGATCCCCTTGCCAAATTCAAGGAGTTCGAAACCGAATCGCAGGGAGAAGTCCCGCGTCACCTCGTAGGCTGCCTCGGCACGGATTTCACCACCGACAACAAACTCGGTGTCATTCGCGTAACTCGTGAGTAACTGAACGGTCTCTGAATCCACGTCGTTTTCCGTGCCGACATCGACCAGTGTCACCGTGGTAAATTCTCGTCCTTCGAAATTCTGCAGGTTCGCCATGATGAAAGTCTTGAACTCGCCGGAGATCAACCAGCGGCCTCGCTTGTTGTACCAGCGGGCACCGATCTGGCCACCGACCATGTTGTTGGCAATGTTGGACCGCGTGGAGATCAACTCTTCGATGGCGGCATCATCCGGTGCCGGACTGTCCGGATCATTGGGGTCAGGGATCTGGGGTACCGGGTTTCCCTCGTCGTCGTAACGGTTGTACTCGTCATCGAGAAAGAAGTCGGTGAAGCGTCCCATGCGGAAACCCACAAAGGGCTCCACGATGGAACCGTTGTTCTTTGGTGCACGGCGAAATGTCTTGTTGATTTCAAAATTGGAAAGCGTGGCGACGTTGAGGCTGTCATAGAGGAAGTAATCCCGTGCCCCGGTGACCCGGTTATTATTGTCCTGCGGGGGGTCAATCGCTTCATCTGCAGGCGAACCCTCGACGTACCGATTATTCCTTTCCTGGCGAATGGATTCCTTAACATTCGGCCCGTTGACATCCATCACCGAGAAATACCAGCCGTGATTCTGGCTCGTCATGTAACCAAAGTCGTAGCGGTTTCCCCAGGACCGGTCAGACCGCGGGAAACTCGCTTCCGAGTGCGGTCGTGTGGTGCGGAAATAGGTTCGGTCATATGTGAAAAACCAGCCGGTATTCGCCTGGAATCCATCAATGAAGTCCTCTGTTTGCAGAGGGGAAAAGAATTGGTAGTCGGCGTGGAACTCCCCAGGTTCTATATCCATCAGGGGAATTAGTCGCTGGGCACTTGCGGTTGAACAAAGGCCACACGCAACAAGAACTACCAGCAGGCAATCTCGAATCGGCTTGATGTGCATCGTCAGATTCCTGTGTTTCAGGCATTAACTGCGCAGCAGTTGCATGGCGCCATGCAATGGGGGTATGGTCATACCCCTGCTTTCCGCTGCGGGTTATATCGGATCTGCCTGTCACGGGAATTGAGTAAGAACGGTAATCCTTAACGAAAAAATGGGTCGTTACACGTGTCGACCTGTCAAACTGGGTAAGTAACACTTGTGGCGGGGACCCTTGAACTCATTATTGCCTCGGAGATTCCCTCTCGCTTATAATTTCCAGACAATCTCCTGCCCTGGCAACCTTGATCAACGGGTCTTCTGGTCACCAGGTCCAAACGCAAGGAATCGACAATGAAGAGCCAACATGCCTGCAAGACGGTCCTGCTTCTGCTGGGGTGCTACCTGCTCGTGGGAACGCTTGACAGTCGCCAGTCAGAACGGCACCTGGGTGCGGATGAAAAGCCCACCAGTGCGAATTCCAAGCCGGCCAGGGAAGCACCGCGACAGGTCTACATGCGTGTGAAGCGGGACGAGCAGGGCAAGCCGCTGGCGCTGCAGACATCGATTGTCAGCTTTGTCTCCAGCCGCGGACGGAAGCGGGCCGTGAATGTCGACCTGATCGGGGCCGTGCATGTTGGTGACCAGGCTTACTACGAGGGGCTCAACAAGAAATTCCAGGACTATGAAGTCGTGCTCTACGAGCTGGTTGCCCCGGAGGGGACACGTATTCCCAAGGGAGGACGCCAGGGAGGAGGGGGCGCGATCGGCGGCATCCAGAACGGGATGAAGTCGCTACTGGACCTGTCCCACCAGCTCAACCATATCGACTACACCGTCAAGAACCTGGTGCATGCGGACATGTCACCCGAGGAGTTTTCCAAGGCGATGGAAGATCGTGGTGAGAGCTGGTTGCAGATGTACTTTCGCACGATCGGCTACAGCATGGCGACACAGGCGGGCAAGAGTGGAGGGACGAGTGACGCTTCGCTGCTGCTGGCACTCTTCTCTCGGGACCGCACCCGCCAGATGAAGATTATCCTGGCAGGGCAATTCGAGGAGCAGGAGGGGATGATCGGAGCCCTGGAAGGTCCAGACGGTTCGGCGATCATCACGGCCCGCAATGGCAAGTGCTTCGAGGTTCTGGAAAAACAGATTCAGGATGGCAGGAAACGGATTGCCGTCTTTTATGGTGCGGGCCACCTTCACGACATGGAACAACGCCTGGTTCGCGATTTCAAGCTCAAGCGATCGGAAGAGAGCTGGGTGGATGCCTGGAGCCTGGCTCCGGCGAAATAGCTTTCAGCGGGAACCGGCGGCAGGATGCCAGGAGCGTATTATTGTGGGACGTCTTTCGGTCAACGAGCTGACAACCTATCGCTGGTCATTTGAGGAGGACGTTCACTTCTACCTGGAGACGGGAATCGAGGGGATTGGCGTCTGGCGAGACAAGCTCGTTGACTTTGGCGAGGAAAAAAGTGCCGAACTGATCAGCGAGAGTGGGATCGCGGTTTCCTGCCTGCTCTGGGCCGGGGGCTTTACCGGGAGTGACGGCCGACGGTTTTCTGACAGTATCGAGGATGCCCGGCAGGCGATCGAAATGGCAGCGTCGATTGGATCTCCGGCGCTGGTGCTCCATAGCGGCGGACGGGGTGGCCACACGCTGCGGCATGCGGGGCGGTTACTGGAAACGGCTCTTGCGGAACTGCTTCCGGTGGCCCACGTGGCAGGTGTTCGGCTGGCACTGGAACCGATGGCCCCGGCCGCGGCAATCGACTGGACCGTGCAGACCGACCTGCAGGAAACGCTCGATCTGGTCCGCCGGGTCGACAGCCCTGCCCTGGGGATCGTCCTCGATACCTATCACTGGACCCATCTTCCCCAGCTGGAACCACTGCTACCGGAGCTTGTCGATGTCCTGGCCCTTGTCCACCTGGCCGATGCCCGCACCTTTCCCAACGCCGAACAGCAGCGTTGTCCGCTGGGACGTGGCCGCCGGCCTCTTCGCCGGGTTGTCGAGTTGCTCGAGGAGCTGGGATACCAGGGTTGGTACGATGTCAAGCTGATGGGAGAGGAAATCGAGGCATCGGACTATCGCTCTTTGCTCTCCGAATCGGCCGACCTGTTCCGGCAATGGACCTCCCCGGCAACACTTAGCGAGCATTGACCGAGAGTTTATTTCTCTGCCTGCTTTTCTGGAATCATCTCCACGCACAGCAGCCGGTCGCTTCCCCGCACGTAAAGCAACCCATGTGAGAGAATCGGGGCGGCCCAGCAGGGATATTTCAGCAGCAAGGGGGATCCCAGGCCCAGCGGGTCAGGCCGTGCATCCGGAGCCTGGAAGAGATACTCTCCGACCGGTTCAAACTGTTTCGGGTTGGCCTTGAAGAGGATCAAGGACCCATACTCCCCAAGGCAGAAGAAGTGTCCGTCGGCATACAGCAACGAGGTCCGCGTCAGCCGCGGAACGCTCCAGCTGACCTTGCCGGTTTTCCATTCCACGCACCGCAGTTCCGCATTCTGCGTGTGCCTGCCACTGGAGGCATAGATATAGCCATCCAGGTAGACCGGCGTGTTCCAGTGTGTCTCCAGCATTTTCTGGCGGGTCGATACCTTGTCTTTCCAGATCACCTCGTAACCTCCTGGCCTGACCTTGAGCAAGGAGGCTCCGGTGCCGTAAGTTTCCGAAATAAGTACTTCATCCCCCACCACCACCGGCGTGGCGGCATTCACGCTTTCCAGGATGCTGGCGCGCCAAGGGTAATGGAAATCAATTTTCCCGCTTGCCGGTTCAAATCCCACCAGGCCACCACGGGCAAACATGAAACCCCAGCGGCGGTCCCCGATGGTGGTTACCAGCGGGCTGGCATAGCCGGCCAGTTCATCCGATACCTGGTATTTTACCTCCCCGGTGTACTTGTCGAAGGCAACAATTCCACTCCCGTTTCCTTCCACCAGGTCAATTTGTCCCGGGGGAATTCCCTGGGCTTCCTTGGGGCTCCCTCCGACCATCACCAGCAGCAGGTCTCCCTCGATAACCGGGGTGCTGCCAACCCCGAAGAAATTCTGGACGACCCCGAATCGCTCGTTGATCTCATGCTGCCAGACGAGGGCGCCGTCACTTGCCCGCAGGCAGATCAACGTCCCTTCCACGCCATAGATGTAGACACGGTTTCCCTCGACCACCGGGCTGCAGCGGGGGCCGGCATCGTAGCCGAAAAGATCGGCGTACTCGGTCGAGTAATCAAACTGCCAGAGCAACTTGCCGGTCTCGGCATTGTGGCAGTTGACAAGCGTCACCTCGTCGACCTGGTCAAACTGGAAGTAACGGCCCTTGCTGACCGAACCGATGCCGTAGCTTGTTCCCAGTTCCGCCTGCCAGAGGATCTTCAGTTTTCCCTCCGACCAGTCAGTAATAATTCCCTTCTCCGGGGAGGAGCTGTTCCGGTTGGGACCGAGAAAGCTTGGCCAGTCGCTTCCCTCACTTCGGGTGGAAATGTCCTCCAGGACATCGTCTTCCCCCCGCGGCGCCGGCACGCGTTTCTTCTTCAGCAGCGCCACGTTGAATGTCTCGTTCAACGGAGGTCCCTCCACGCCCTCGCTTCTCGTTTCGGGCTTTTCGCCCTGCCCCAGGTCGCTTTTTTCCGGGTTCACGGTTGTCGCCAGGTTGGCCGGTTCCTGTTCAGCCGTTTTTCCACCACTGCTCGAAGTCGTACAGCCAGTGGCTGTCCAGAGGCAGGTCAGAAGGAGCAGGGAAAGGGGGCGTGACATGGCAGGTATCCCATCAAGCGGAGAGATCTTTCATATCCGGGTAGCTGGATATTATAACAACGAACAGGAAAATCGCGACGTGACAGGGGAATCGTCCATGCTGATCATCAATGACCGGATCGCCATCCCGCTCCGTGAACTGAAATTCCGATACTCTCGCAGCCAGGGGCCAGGTGGCCAGAACGTTAACAAGGTCAACACCAAGGTCATGCTTCGCTGGCCCGTGAGACCGGGTGAAATGATGCCCGACGATGTCTGCCAGCGGATTCAGGACGTTTACCACCGCCGTATCAACAAGAAGGGGGAACTGGTCCTTACCAGCTCACGTTTCCGTGACCAGTCACGAAACGTGGCCGATTGCCTGGAAAAACTGAGAGCCCTGGTTGAGAAAGTGGCCAGTCCGCCACGACCCCGTCGGCCCACGCGACCGACACGG
>CEWR01146105.1_pt1 | contig 10728 bp, 9 predicted proteins | sample 356321 | NCBI WGS metagenome assembly CEWR01 (sample SAMEA2621551, study PRJEB7988) | marine metagenome | biome: marine biome (ENVO:00000447); feature: mesopelagic zone (ENVO:00000213); material: "saline water (ENVO:00002010), including plankton (ENVO:xxxxxxxx)" | depth 790 m
GCATGAGAACAAGGAAAAGATGTTCGAGTTTCCCCGTTACGTGATCAAGGCGGGCGAGATCATCGTGGATGATGGCGAGATCCGCCAGTCGCGGATTGGAAAAACCCTTCATATTGCCCCGGAATATGACCCGGGGATCGAGACAGATATTGCCGAGTGGTTTGAGCAGTATTACTCGATCCGTTTCCGGAACTATCCCGTGGCCGATGATTATGTTGATGGCTTTCAGGAGGTGCCCTGCCGGGCGACCCCGGATGACTAGTGGCACGAGGTGGAGCAGGAACATGAATCCCTTGACGCTCGGTGGTGTTGTCTTGTGCGGTGGTGAGAGTCGCCGCATGGGGATGGCAAAGGCGGAACTCCCTTTTGGCAGCGAGCTGCTGATTGAGAGAATCGTGCGATTGCTGCAGGAGGTGGACGTGGTCCAGCAGGTCGTGGTAGTCAGGGCTGCCGATCAGCAACTCCCTTCGCTCCCTGCGGGGGTGCTCTTAACAGAGGATCGCTACCCGGGAAGGGGCCCACTGGAAGGACTCGTCGTGGGACTGCAGGCACTTGCCGGGAAGGTGGATGCTGCCTATGTGACCAGCTGTGATGCGCCGCTGCTGGTGGGAGAGGTGGTAAAAATGTTGTGGGGCCTGCTCCAGGAGAACGACATCGTGGTCCCCACCGAGGAGGGTCGTTACCATCCGCTGGCAGCGATTTACCGGGTTTCGGTTGAGCAGACAGCAGAGAAACTGCTGGCAGAAGATCAGCGACGGCCGGCTTTCCTGTTTGATCGTGCGCAGACATACAAGGTCCCGGTGGAGGATCTGAAAGAAGTGGATCCGGAACTGCGAACTTTCCAGAACGTGAACGAACCACTCGATTATTATCAACTGCTCCAGGATGCAGGCCATCAGATGCCAGCGGCGATTGCCGCACGGCTCAAGCTGGGGCAGGCTCCGTAAAGAGCAGGAACGGACATCGATCATGCTTCTTTCCAGAAATTGAACAACGGCAGACCATGGTCCTCAAACTTCAATACAAGGGTGGCGCAGAGGTACCTCTCGAGGTTGAGGGGATATGTCCGGACACGCTGCGCGGTGAGACAATTCCCGTGATCGAGAAGCGGGAGGTGTTTCATGGCAACGTCCGTGCACCGCTGGCCGAGTTTTTCGCTGTTTCTGGTGACGCCTCCGATGCATGCCACCAGTGGGATGGCGACCTGGCAGGTGTACACTGGATCGGGGCCGGGATGACTGAGGGGACGATTTGCATCAGCGCAGATGGTGGTCGGCATATTGGCAGCGAGATGTCAGGCGGCCAGATTACCGTCGAGGGAAATGCTGGTGACTGGGTCGGAGCGGAAATGAAGGGAGGCTTGATTGAAGTCCGAGGTCGAGCAGGCCACCTGGTCGGATCTGCTTACCGGGGCAGTGCCAAGGGGATGACTGGTGGTACGATCCTGGTACATGGCGATACTGGTAACGAGATTGGTCACTCGATGCGACGGGGACTGCTGGTGGTTGGCGGTGGCACAGGTGACCTGGTTGGATTCAATATGATTGCCGGTACGATCCTCATATGGGGGGAAAGTGGTATCCGGCATGGCGCAGGGATGAGGCGGGGGACGATTGGCTTCATGGGAGACCATCACCCCCAGCCGCTGGTCAGTTTCAAGCAGGGTTGTCGGTTCCGTTCGGAGGCCATGAGCTTGATACTGAAGTACCTCGAGAGACTTGGATTTCCCGTGCCCGCCGAAACCTGGGATGCGGACTTTGATTTGTTTCACGGGGATATGATCGAGGGTGGACGTGGAGAAATGCTACTGAAGGTCATCGAGTGATGGTTGACCAGAAACAATTCCTGGATGTTGTCGACCGGGATGTCGCGGAAGCGCGTTTCCAGGATGCCCTCGTGCTGGATCCACTGGGGCAGGAGCAAGTGCCACTGGAGCAGTCGCTGGGCCGGGTGCTGGCCGATAACGTGTCGGCCGGTGTCGATGTCCCCTCCTTTGACCGATCCAACTATGATGGCTACGCGGTGCGGGCGGATGATACCTACGGGGCGATGGAAGAAAAACCGTGCCAGCTGGCGATCCTGGATGAAGTGATTGCGACTGCCGTGGTTCCCAGCCTGGAAGTTGCAGCGGGAACGGCGATCACTATCGCCACCGGGGGAATGGTACCGCGCGGAGCAGATGCTGTCGTGCTGGTGGAACATACCGACCGGCAGCAGGACCAGTTGCTGGTGCGGCGTGCGGTCACGCCCGGTTTTGGGATCAGTTTTGCCGGCACGGATATCGGGCGTGGTGAGACAGTGCTGTTTGCAGGGACACGTCTAACAAGTCGTGAAACCGGAGTGCTGGCAGCGCTCGGTATTGACCAGGTCCAGGTATTCCGTAGGCCGCGTGTGGGAATTCTCTCGACCGGGGATGAGATCATTGCACCGGGCGAAACGATGAAGGCAGGCATGGTCTTCGATAGCAATGCACGGATTCTTGCCGACGCAGTGAGGGAACTGGGCGGCGATCCGGTGCCGCTGGGGATTGTCCCTGACAATGTTTCCATTGTTCGGGAGACGCTCCAGCAGGCCATTGCCAGTTGTGACCTGGTTGTGCTTTCCGGGGGAACCAGCAAGGGTGCCGGGGATATCTGTTACGAGGTGGTCCAGGAACTCAGGGACCCCGGTATCGTGGCACATGGTGTGGCTCTCAAGCCGGGGAAACCGATCTGCCTGGCCGCAACGGCGGGCAAGGGAGTTGTGATTCTCCCTGGCTTTCCAACCTCGGCAATCTTCACTTTTCACGAGTTCGTGGCTCCCGTGATTCGTGCTCTTGGAGGCCGGGGAGCGGCAGCCACAAAAACAGTCGCGGCGCGACTGGCAGTCAAGGTAAATTCAGAGATTGGCCGCCGGGAGTTCCTGCTTGTCGGCCTGGTCCAGCAGGGGGCGGGGGCCGGCCAGACCGACCAGGCAGCATTTCCGATGGGAAAAGGATCAGGGAGCGTGACCACGTTTAGCCGGGCGGACGGTTTTATTACCATTGATGAGCACCATGAGATCGTGGAAGCGGGCCAGCAGGTGGATGTCCAGTTGCTGAGCCAGGATATCCGTGCAGCCGACCTGGTGGTGATCGGGAGCCACTGTGTCGGCCTGGATGTGCTGCTGGGCGAAATGAATCACCAGGGAATGGCTACAAAGTTGATGTCTGTTGGATCCCAGGCGGGGCTGGAGGCTGCCCGCAGGGGCCAGTGTGACCTGGCGGGCATTCACCTGCTGGATGAAGCATCTGGTGAGTACAACAAACCCTTCCTTGATGAGACCCTGCAGTTGATTCCGGGGTACCTGCGACAGCAGGGTATTCTTTTTCGCAGCGATGACCCCAGGCTGGCGGGAGAGGACCTGGATGAGCTGCGGCAGCGGATCAGGGGTGACGAGGCGCTGAGGATGGTGAATCGCAACCAGGGGAGTGGAACCCGGATCCTGATCGACCAGCTGCTCGACGAAGCACGCCCGGATGGCTACGCCGTTCAGCCACGTAGTCATAACGCGGTCGCGGCGGCTATCGAGCGGGGAAGCGCGGACTGGGGAGTGGGCATCGAACAGGTTGCCAGGGAGAGTACGCTGGGGTTTGTCCCGCTGGCAGAGGAGCACTACGATTTTGTCTGTCCGGCCAGTCGAAGATCGCGACCGGCAGTGGAGACAATCTGCCAGTTGCTCCAGGATGTGGTAATCCGTGACCAACTGGCTTCGCTTGGACTGAAAGCAAAGTGATCCGACTGTCGAGGATCATTGCTGGTAGAGAAAAACATCGACCTCGGCACCCGCTGGCATCCCCTCGCTCTCCTGGTCGATGACCACGAAACCATCCGCGCGAGTGGTGCTGCTGAGAATGGATGCGCCGCTGATAGCCAGCGGTTCCACCATCTCACCCTGGATGGCTACCCGTGCATAGTCAACCCGGCCGATGATGGAGACAAGCTTGCGGGAGAGGGCCAGGCGGCGAATGGGGTAGGGAAAATCAGCAGGCAGGCCTGCCTGCTGCCGGATCGCACGCCCGGCAAAAAAGTCGTAAGCACAAAGACACGAGACCGGGTTTCCTGGCAGCAGGAAAACCGGCCTGCTGTCAATCAGTCCCATGCCGGTTGGACTGCTTGGCCGTATGGCGACCCCGTGAATCGACAGCTCTCCCAGTTCCGCGAGAATCTGGGGAGCATGGTCTTCCAGCCCAACACTGGAACCTCCAGAGACCAGGACAAGGTCTGCTGGTTCCCCGAGGGCCGCAGCAATGGCTTCTGGCTGGTCAGCAATGATACCATCGAAAAGAGGTTCGCCGCCGTCACGGCGGACCAGTGCAGAGAGCATAGGGCTGTTGGCATCCGTCACCCGGTAACCCTCGGGAAGGGAGCCAGCTGGAAGTAGCTCGTCCCCGGTCACCACGATCCGCACGCGAGGAGTGGCAATCACGGGGACTTTTTCCACTCCGATGGAAGAAAGAAGGCCGACATCCTGGGGTCGAAGCCGGCGATTGGCAGGAAGAACCAGTTCCCCCTTGGTAATGTCCTCTCCAGGCTGGCCAACGTGTTTACCAGGTGAGACTTCAGCCAGTAGCTGGACCTGGTCTTCGGTTTCTCCGGCCTGGACCTGCTCAGCCGGGATTACTGAATCGGCACCCTCCGGTATCGGGGCACCCGTCATGATCCGCACGGCGGTGCCGAGCTCAAGGGACATCGTCGGGGCCTGCCCGGGCAAGATCTCTCCCAGCACATCCAGTGACAGGGGGTTGTAGGGAGTGGCACCGGAGCTGTCCTGGGCACGAATGGCGTAGCCGTCCATCATCGAACGAGCGAAGCCGGGGACATTGACCCTGGAGACAATCTCCTGACCCAGGACACGACCGGCGACTTGTGAAACTGGCAGGTCGACGGTGGGCAGGGAACTGGAGTGCTGATCGATCCAGGCAACCGTGTCCTGGACGGTCGAGCGGTGCGTGAACCCGCGCATCCGCACATCATTATTTGCCGGGGAGGGTGTCGTCATGGCTCTGGGTCCCGCGGGATTAGGGGTCAGGGAGCGTCCTCGACGGATTCGGTGTCAATCGAAACACCAGTGACATAACTTCTCCAGGCATCCAGCTGTGTCTGGTTCAGGCTGTTTTCCCTGGTGATCTCGTGACGCAGGTTGATGTCCGTTCCCTCGACACAGACACCAACAGTGAGCCGACCGTTGGGACGATAGCGGAAACGGACCTCAATCGGAGTGTGAGCTGGCAAGTTGGCGGGTAATCCTGTCACCGTGCAGGAACCGATCTGGGTGCAGTCGTCCGGGGAATGACTTTCGCCTTCAACAATGTTCACCAGCACTGATTGTTGCCCGTCCTGCTGCGTCTTGAAAACTCGCCGGGCTGTCACGGGGAGCTGCGTGTTGCGGGGGATGACCACGGCCGTTCGTGACATTCCTGTGTTGGGGTCGCTGCCGGCAACCCCGAGGCTATGCGAGTTGACATTCTGGACGACGATCCGCGGATCCCGGCCATCCTTCTGGTCGATCAGGGCCGCTGCATGCATGGCAGCTCCATGAGCCACTGCTTCATCGGGGGAGATGGAAGTATCCAGGTTCTTACCAGTGAGTTCCTGCAACATGGCGATGACCGCAGGCATGCGAGAGGAACCACCTACCAGGAGCACTCGGTCGATTTCACCCCAGCCCAGGTTTGCCTGTTCCAGGGTTTGCCGGGTGGTAAAGGCAGTACGATCCAGGAGATCCCGGGTCATTTTCTCGAAATTATCGCGGGTGATTTCCACTCGCAGGGCATTCCCCATGTAATCACAGGCGATGTTCGTCGACGTTCGCTGGGTGAGCGTGTGCTTGGCATCCTCGCATTCTCGCCACAGGCGGCCTGCCGTGTTGGCGTCCTCACGTGGATCCATGCCAAACTGCCTGAGAAAAGATTCGGTGGCAAAATCGACGAGTCTCTGGTCCCAGTCCCGGCCACCCAGCAGAACGTCGCCATCCGTTGCCAGAGCCGTGTACTCGTTTCCGTTGAGTCTCATGACCGTGACATCAAAAGTGCCACCCCCGAGGTCGTAGACCAGAATTGTCTGGGGCTGCTTGGCGCGCTCCGGATCGCGCTGAGCGAGTTGCACTCCGTAGGCGATCGCAGCAGCCGTCGGTTCGTTAATGATGTCGAGAACATCGAGACCTGCAATGTAGCCTGCGTCCTGTGTTGATTTGCGACGTACCTCATCAAAGTAGGCGGGCACCGTGACAACAACCTGGGAGAAATCTCCGATCTGCCCGATGGCATCGATGCGCAGCTTGTGCAGGATCCATCCCTGAAGTACCTCCGGTGGATACTGGCGTTCTCCAAGGGTCTTGCTGAAGACCAGTTCCCCGAGTTCCCGCTTGGCACATTCTGCCACGAGGTCAAAATCAGTTCCCTTTGCCTTTACCGCTTCCTTGCCAATGACGATATTCTCGTCCTCAACCAGTAGGACACTGGGCGTGAGCTTGTCCCCCTCGGCGTTATTGAGTGTCACCGGTCGCCCGAGATCATCGATCCAGGCGATAGCAGAGTTGGTGGTGCCAAGGTCGATGCCGACGGCAGGTATGGATAGGTCAGTCATCACTCACCTCAAGCAAGGGCATGGTATTCCCGCGGGGGACCATGCCCGACAGGAGAACTTACTTTATCAGCCCCCCCGGGGACGGACAACGTGACTCAGTACTGCTCACCCATCTCCCGCCAGGCCTCGATGATGGCGCTGTTGTCCTGGTCTGCCAGGCCAAGATCGATTGCCTGCTGCAGGAGAGTGTGGTGCTGGCGTGAGAGGGGAAGGGGGCAGGACGATTCTTTCCCCAGCAGGCGACTGACCAGAGCCTGTCCGAGTAAGCTGGTTCCAATGATACCTGTCATGTTTCATTACCGTTTAACAGACGGCCAGGTCGGATCCGCGGTTCGGTCCAGCCACCAGAGGATAACTCCCATGACCGTCGCAGCAAGAGCGATCCCGCTGAAGACAAGGTACGTCACCAGTTCACTCGTGATCGCACCAGCCAGCGGAGCTCCGAGACCGCCAACACCAAACCCCATCATGAAACTGAATCCATAGCAGACACTCCGTCGGCTGCTGGGAGTGTACTTGGCGATCAGGCTGTTGTAGATCGGCTGGTTCATAAAGTGGACGATCGAGAAGAGGATGGCGGCGACATAACGCATGTTCCCTTCGGCCATTGACATCCAGACAAGGAAGGGGGCATTGGCCAGGCAGATCAGGGTGAGCTGGATTTCCAGTGCCCGGTTTCGAGCAAACCTGCCCGCCAGGTACTGGCCGATGCACCCGCTTAACAGGATCAGGGCCATCATGTAGCTTGCCTGGCCAAGCGGTCCCGGTCCCTCGTTGCTTGCCTGCCCGATGCTCAGGTACCGCCGCAGGTAAGTAAGCACACCGGCATAGATCATTCCCTGCAGGGCGGCCAGGAGTGTGAGTACCAGGAAGGACTTCCAGGCAGCCGCCTCGGGATCGCTCCTTCCCGAGAGCCGCTCCAGTTCCTCTCCCTCTCTCATCAGCTGCTGGGCATCGTCGCTGATCCGGTGACGGCGGAGCAGGAACCAGCCACCCAGCAGGGCACCAGGAAGAGCCAGCAATAGGTAATAGTCTCGCCAGGCAAGGTCCCGGTGAAGGAGGATTCCTGCCAGCAGGGGGGCCATGGCAATTCCAGCAGATCCAACCACACCGTGCATTCCCAGTGCACGAGGCCGGTTCTCGGGTGTCGTGCAATGGGAAATAAGTGTCAGGCCTGCCGGGTGGTAGATGCTGGCGAAAGCACCCATCAGGAACATCATGGTGAACATCAGGGGCAGTCCTAGCTGAAAGCTCACGAGAAAACACGTGAGAGCACAGCCCAGCAGGTAAATGGCGAGCATGCGGGGAGATCCATAGCGATCCACCAGCAGGCCAACAAGCAGGGCACCGACTCCCCAGGGGAGCCGCCAGCAGAAACTGAGCCAGCCGGTGAACATCTTGCCGGCCGCCGGGTCAGATGGAAAATACTCCAGTGCAATGTCGTACTCAACCGATGGCAATGCCAGCTCAAAGACGTGGGCCATGGCGTGAGCACACGAGACAAGCAGGACGAGGCGAAAGGTCTTTCGATTCATCAATCCGCCCGATACTTCATGTTCCCTGGCTCAGCATGGCAAATTGGTCGAGCAATTCGCTGGCTGCACCGCTCTGGATAGCTGCCGCTGCCTGCCCGGCTGCTTCGCCAAGGGAGCCTTCCGGCCTGGCCAGCCAGATGGCAGCTGCTGCGTTAAGAACGACAATATCCCTGGCAGGACCGGGCTGGCCATCCAGGACGGTCCGGATCATGGCAGCACTCCCTGTTGCATCCTCAACCGCGAGGTCATCCAGTGAACAGGATTCGAGTCCGAAATCTTCCGGGGACCACTGCTGTTCACTGATCTGTCCGTTCTCCACAAGCGAGACATTCGTAATGCCATTGAGCGTGATCTCATCGAGGCCATCTGCGCCGCAGACGACAATTGCTCGCCCGGCTCCAAGCAACGAGAGTGCTTCAGCAAGAAGTCCCCGCAGTTCCGCCCGCCCGACTCCCAGCAGTTGGCAGGATGCTCCCGCCGGATTACAGAGGGGACCGAGCATGTTGAAGATCGTGGGGACCGAGAGTGATCGCCGCACCGCGGCAACATGTTTCATCGAGGGGTGCAGGTGAGGAGCATAGCAGAAACAGATCCCCAGCTCATCGAGGCAGGTTTGAACCACTTCCACGGGCGCCTCGACGTTGACTCCCAGTTCCGCCAGCACATCCGCGGATCCGGTCTTGCTGGTGATCTTGCGGTTGCCATGCTTGGCAACCGCAATACCGGCAGCCGCGGTAACGAGAGCCGCGGCGGTACTGATATTAAATGTGCCCGATCCGTCACCACCGGTCCCACAGGTGTCCACCAGCTGCTCCCGGCTGGATTGAATCGGGGTCATGTGCTGACGCATGGCCGCTGCTGCGCCGGCCACCTCGTCCACCGTCTCTCCCTTTTCCCTCAAGCTCAGCAGCAGGCTGGCAACGTGCTCCTCGGCACACCGGCCTTGCATGACCAGGTCGATCACGCCTGCCATTTCTTCCATCGAGAGGTTGTCCCCCCGGTTAACACGGCCAAGGATTTCATCAAGCATGGGAGAAGGATTTCCGGGAGTCAGGAGGGAGGCAGAAGTTCATCATAGAGTAATCGTCGCTACCCATGGAGCAATGACGCTGGGGGAATTTTATTGACCAGCGGTACCTTGCATCCCTAGAATCACGACATCCTGCTTTTCGGCAGCGGAAGTGGGGGCAGGCTCATTTCTTTTTCCTTGCAATTCAGATGGCGACGTGTTTCTCGCTGATTGACCAGCTGGCAGACCACTGATCGCCCCGTTTGACGGTATCCATATTCCATGGCCAGGAAAGTGATCATTGACTGTGATCCGGGGATCGATGATGCCGTGGCATTGTCCATGGCCCTGTTCGATCCACGCCTGGAGGTGCTGGCAGTGACTGCCGTGGCCGGCAACGTGCCTGCCGAGCAGGCCAACAGGAACGTGCAGGCAATCATCGATTATCTCGATCCGCCGCGGATCCCGAGAATCGGCAATACCGGGGAGCAACGCCAGGGGCACCTGGTCGATGCCCGGCACATTCATGGAGAAAATGGACTGGGGAGTGTGGAGCTTCCGGTCTCCTCGCATCACCAGCAGCATCCTGCCGAAAAAGTCATTTGTGACCTGGCACATACCTATCCGGAAGAAATTACCATGATCTGCCTGGGTCCATTAACTAACTTGGCCCGGGCTTTTCAGCGAGAACCCCGGTTGCCCGGCCTGCTGGATCAGCTGGTGATCATGGGTGGCAGCGTCAGTGGTATTGGAAATGTTACCCCCGCAGCTGAGTTCAATATCTACTGTGACCCGGCCAGTGCGAGAACCGTTTTTAGGGCGCCGGTGGCCAAGACGCTGGTGCCGCTGGATGTAACACGACAGGTCTTTTTTGGCATGGACCTGCTCAACCAGTTGCCATCGGAATCAACCCGGGCAGGTTGGCTGCTGTTGCAGATTCTTCCCCAGATGTTTCGTTCCTATCACCAGCTGCTGGGCCAGGAAGTGCTCAACCTGCATGATGCCGTGGCAATGCTGGCTGTTACCGAACCTGAACTATTCGAGATGGAATCCATGGCCGGGGATGTGGAAGTACAGGGTGAGCTGTCAGTAGGGGCAACGGTTTTTGACAGGAGATCAAACCAGGTCTGGCAGGAGAACATGGATGTTGCCTGTACCGTGGATGCAACGGTTGCAGGGCAGCGAATTATCAAGTCCCTGGAGAAGGCGGGAGAACGATCCTGAAACGTTGCCAGTTTACTTACTGGGAAGGTTCAAATGTCCTGCGTGCGCCCAGCGTCAGCTGGATCTTGGTGGCCTTGCGATTTCGGATCACCAGCAGCTCCACCGACTTCCCGACCTCTGAAAAGCTGACCAGGTTGGAGAGATGGTTGTCATCCTCGATGCGGATCCCGTCGTAGGCAAGGATCACATCGTTGACATGAAGCTCTGCAGCATCTGCAGGAGAATTGGCAGTGATTCCGGTCACTCGCACACCCTGGGCATGGGAAAGGCCGAGCTGGCGAGCAGTCTCGTTGCGAAAACGATGGTCCATGCGAACTCCAAGGTATGCACGCTGAATATGACCATGCTCAACCAG
>CEWR01158589.1_pt1 | contig 10728 bp, 6 predicted proteins | sample 356321 | NCBI WGS metagenome assembly CEWR01 (sample SAMEA2621551, study PRJEB7988) | marine metagenome | biome: marine biome (ENVO:00000447); feature: mesopelagic zone (ENVO:00000213); material: "saline water (ENVO:00002010), including plankton (ENVO:xxxxxxxx)" | depth 790 m
CTACCTAAAAACCCAGCGGAGAAAGTCAACCCGAATTCATCACCTAAATTTTCAATCCACTCTAAAGAGACAAAGAAATCCTCATATACTATAATGTCATAATCACGAAGATCAATATTAAGTATACCGTCTTTAATTTGACTAACAATTATGATGTTATCTTTCAAAATATTTTTATTGGGTAATCCATTTTTAAAATCATAAAAATTGAGCCTCAACTTAATACTATCATACTCATTTCTAACAATACAAAAATTGAAATCTTCAATGTATGTTGGGCTTTTCTTAATTTTAATTTTTATACCGACTTCATTACCTAAATTATTTGATGTGAATCCAGCGCTAATTTTTTTAGAAGTAGTTTTATTTCCAAGAATTTTTTCTTTTAATTTTCTACTTGAAACAACAACTTCTTGTAATTCAGTAATTTCTTCTTCCAGTTGAATAATAGGATTATTGAGAATTATATTTTTAAATTTAGAAACTTTAAAAATCAGAGTTTTATAACCGATTGATGAAAATTTCAATGTATCATTATCGTATTTTTCATTCAGTTCAATTTGAAAGCCTCCTTTATTATTAGAGACAGTTCCAATGTTTTTTCCAACAACCCCTATATTAATAAAAGGTATAATCTCTTTAGAATTCTTATCTACTATGCTTCCTGAATAAGTTTCTTGAGAATATGCTGCCGATGAGAGAAGAAGCAGTAATAATGTAATTATTTCTTTCATTATAATTGATTATTGCCGCTAATGTACTTGTTGGTCGCGTAAATACGACTTACATTGTGTTAAACGAAGTTAGTGTTTTTTTAGGGATAAATTCAAGTGTTATAGCCTGACTATTTCACATTAAAACTTAGCATTTTTTTATCCTCAATAAAACAATCAATCGTATCATTTATTTGTATGGGACCAACACCTGCTGGTGTTCCTGTATAAATAAGATCTCCAATTTTTAACGTAAAAAATTGAGATACGTATGCTATAATCTGATTAAAGTTGAACAACATATCTTTAGTATTACCAACTTGTTTGGTCTCACCATTTATTTGGATACTAAAATCTAAATTATTAATGTCATTAAACTGATCAATGGTAGTAAATTGGCTCGTAGGAGCAGAGCCATCAAATGCTTTTGCTTTTTCCCAAGGCATTCCTTGTTCTTTACATTGTTGTTGTAAATCGCGTGCTGTAAAATCTACACCAACACCAATTTCGTTGTAATACTTGTGCGCAAACTTTTCTTCAATGTGTTTACCCAAACGGTTAATCTTAATTACAACTTCTATTTCATGGTGTATATCTTTAGAAAAACTTGGATATACAAAAGGATTTTTTTTAGGAAGTAAAGCAGTGTCTGGTTTCAAAAAGAATACCGGTTCCTTAGGAACCGGGTTATTCAATTCTTTTGCGTGATCTGCATAGTTTCTTCCAATACAAATAATCTTCATGTTAATATGAGTTAAACTTGTTTTTAAGCATGCTTAATTTATCCTCTATAGGTTGATTTTTAGCTGGTTGTTTCTTTTTTACTACAATTCTCTTAGGTTTTACTTTCTGTGGCTGTGGTTTAGTAGGAGTCATTGTAGCTTTAATGTCTTTCATTACCTTTTTAGTGTATAAAGGGAAATCACCATTTATCATCCAGCTATAGTAACCAGGTTCTTTTTCTAATACTGCTGTAACTGCTTTTCCTTTATGTTTACCAAAATTAAAAACGATAATGTTTTCATCATTGTAAACAAAACGGCCTAATAAATCAGCATTTCTTGTCATTTGAGAAAACTCACTCAAAAACTCAGTGTCTCCACTTAGTTCTATATATTTTTCAATTTGAGCTTCTAAAATTTCATAAGTAGCTGAAGTGTCAGCTTCAGCACTATGTGCATTTGTTAAATCTTTAGCACAATAAAACTTGTAAGCTGCAACTAAAGTACGTTGTTCCATTTTATGGAAAATGTTTTGTACATCAACCAACTTTCTATCGTTAACATTAAAATCAATTCCTGCTCTTAAAAATTCTTCAGCCAATAAAGGAACATCAAATCTGTTTGAGTTAAATCCTGCTAAATCACAATCTTTAATAAACGTATTTATGTCACTTGCTATTTCTTTAAAAGTAGCTTTGTCTTTTATTTTTTCTTCTGTAATTCCATGAATCTCTACCGATTCATGAGAAATAGGGATGGTAGGGTTTACCAGCTCTGTTTTAATTTCTTTATCGCCATTAGGCAATATTTTTACAATTGATATTTCTACAATTCTATCTGTAGCAATGTTTAAACCTGTTGTTTCTAAATCAAAGAAAGCCAATGGTCTTGTTAACTTTAAATTCATCTATATTATTCTTTTATATTATGGTGTTACAATAAATTGTTTCGACATTGAAGTTATAAAATTACTTCTACCTGCAATGGTAATGTTTTCTGGCGGAAATTGATAGCCTGTTGCTGTTATTGTTATCGTGTAATTTCCCTGTGGTAGTGCGATTATAATCCCTCCATTTATAGAGTTTGGGGTGTAGTTCCTTTCCTCTTTAGTGAGGTTATTTTCAATAACTACAAAAGCATCTTTTATTATATCATTTGTAGTGGATGAAATAATATTTGCTTTGATTATTGTTTCTCTTCTACTTATTTCATTAAAAGTAACTTTATAAATATCTTGAAACCCTTTACTGTCTTTTCTCCATGAAGAAATATAAGCATGCCTTTGATCCTCAGTAAAAGAAATACAAACATTATCTCTAGCATTATTTAAAGGATAGCCTAAGTTTTCAGCTTTACTCCATTCATTAGTGTTTGGGTTCCAAGTCGATTTAAAATAGTCATATCCTCCCATACTGTTTCGCCCTTTAGATGAGAAGTAGAGTGTGGTGCCATCATAAAATAAGTTTGGAAAATCTTCATCATATTTAGTGTTGATATTACTCCCTAAATTTTGTGGTAAAGCCCATTCTCCTGTAGGTAATTTACGTGTCATATAAATATCTTTTCCTCCTAAACCTTCGTTACGAATACTAGCAAAAAATAAAGTATTACCATCTGCAGAAACTGTTGCAGAACTTTCAAACCCCTTTGAGTTAACAGCTATACCCATTTTAACCTTCTTCTTAAATTTAAAATCAACGATATCTGCTTCATAAATGTCTCCAGTATTTTTTATGTCATCAAAATATATGAAGAGTTTATCAGCGTTATATGATAATCCAACAACTTGATCATCATAAGTTGAATTTACAAGTGGGCTACCTTTTTTAGCTTTAACGAACTCTCCATTTATAACTTTACTAGAATAAATTGAAGAAGGGTAGTATCCGTCAAATTCTTTTACCCCATTTTTTCTTCTGGAAGTGAAAACCATAAAAGATTCGTTAGGAGTTACAAAAGAGTAGTAGTCTGGATATTCAGTATTTATTTTCTCACCAAGATTTTCAAAAGAAACATTGATTGGAGATATTATTAGTTTTTGAGAATTTTTTATTAGTTGAATCTGTCGATCTACTTCCTCGACTTTAGTTCCTTTGCCTGCTTCCTTATAATTATTATATGTAGTTAATGCTTTGTCTAATTTTAAATTATAATGATAAGCCATTCCTAAATAGAATTCAGCATCAACATTGGATTTAAACTGAACAGCCTTTTCTAAATACTTTATGGCATCAGACTTGCCATTATCTGTAAATAGTATACATAAACCTGCATTGTATGGGTAGTCTATATTTTTTGGGTCTTTCTCAATAAGTTTTGAATATATTTTAATTGCATCAATATAATTGCCAAATTTAAAGTGCTCATATGCTTCATCACCCTCTTTTTTTTGAGCAATACTTGTAGTTGTAAATACAAGAGATAATAAGAGGATGAAATATGTTTTTATTTTATTCAAAAAATATAATTTTTATTTACGAATAGACAATCTTAATACTAAGATTACTTAACAGTAATTTTTACATATTGAAATTCACTATACTTACTAGTATTTTTAAAATCTCCTCTATATGCTGGTCCACTAACAATTGCATTTATTTTATTAACTACAATATTATCAGAGCTAACACCTTTTGATTTAAGATAATCCATTATTATAGTTTTAGCTTTCTCACCCCTTGATGTCGCTAATTTGTTGTTTGAACCAAATGCAGTTGTAGGAACTTTAGAAGCACTAGATTCAATATCTATATAAATCTTATGATTAGAAGAATTATCTATAGCCTTATTAATTAGTGAAATAAACGCTGCATCTTCTATATTAAACTTATTAGAATTGTAGGTGTAAACTTCTTTATAGGTTCCTAGTGTTGGCCTAGAAGAAGTATCGTTATCAGTACTTGCAATAACTTTATCAACTTTAATCGTATCTGATTTATTTATTCCTAGTTTATTACTTGATAAGTTAAGTACTTGATACGTCTCCGCATCTTTTTCAAATTGTGATAAAATAATTTTCACATCGGTCTCTGATGTAGTTTTAGGTAGACTTAAATAGGTGATTTGTTTTTCATAATTAGGAGCTTCAACTATTAATTCGTGATCTCCTGTTTCTTCAGTCACTACTTTAAATTTACCTTCAGCTGTTTTAATCGGTCCTAAAAGGCTTCCTGTATCTACTTTTTTAATCGAAATTTCACCATCATTAATAGGAGAATTGTCTAAACTAGCCAATATCCCATTGATAGTGTTTGTTATTATTACTGGACAGTCCATACATACATCATAGATGTCCATTCCTCCATGTCCACCGGATCTGGCAGAAGCGAAAAATCCATTAATTCCTGCATTGTCAATAATAAAATAAACATCATCAGATGCTGAATTAACTGGTATTCCCATGTTTTCCGCTGCAGTCCAATTTCCGTCAACTAATTTACTTTTATAAATGTCATATCCACCAATTCCTTCATGTCCTTTAGAGGAGAAGTATAAAGTGTTACCATCACTAGAGATGTATGGTGAATCTTCATCAAGTTGGGAGTTAATTGATTCACTTAAAAGTTCAGCTTCGCCCCAATTTCCTTCACTCGTTTTTATAGATTTATAAATATCTTTCCCACCCAAACCATCTTTTCTATTTGACACAAAAAATAAAGTATTGCCATCATCTGAAATACTAATACTAGGAATGTTGTATTTACTTGTATTAATGTTCTTATCTAATTCTACAAGTTTAGACCAATTACCATCTTCTAAAACTGATTTCCAAATAATATCATTTTTATACGTGTATAATGTTTTACCATCCGAAGAATATATTACACCAGCATCATGTTTTTTTGAATTCAAATTGTTTGGCATGTACTTTTTAATCTCTTTATCATCCGTTAAAACGACCCAAGTATTATTAACTTTTTTAGCAATGTATATATTTTCATAAGGCAATAAATCTTTATCTAATTTATTAGAATTTGATGTTTCTCTTCTTGAGGTAAACAATAAGATATTGTCATCTTTTTTTAATACAGGGGCATATTCCCCAAATGATGAGTTTATTTTACTCCCTAAGTTTGAGGTAACAATATTTTCATTTTTATTAACTAAATATTTATTAGCTATATCATTTACTTTTACAAAATAGATTGCTTTTTTCATTAATTCTTGACCATCTTTTGAGCTTGTTTTAATAAAAGGTTTAAAGTTATTAAAGGCCTCTTTTGACTTATCAAATTCACCATTAAGATGGTAAGACCTTCCTAAATAGTAATATATTTCGGGAATAGTATCTTCAGTTGAATTTTGTATTGATGCTTCAAAAAAAGGGATTCCCTTCTCTCTTTCAACATCAGAAAAGTAATAACTCAAGCCACCTTCAAAATGATAAGTCTCATTTGTAGCATTCATTTCTACTAAATGCTTATAAGATTTCTGAGCGTCTCTATAATCTTCGTTTGCTAATTGTTTGCGAGCAACCTTATATAATTTTTTTTCAACTTTAGTTGGTTTTTGAGCGTAACAAGTTGGCGTTATTAATAGAGCGCTTAAAATCAGCGTAAATATATTTTTCATAAAATTTTTATTTTATTGTAATTGTAACGTATTGGTATTTCTTATAAGAATCTTTATTCTGATAATCACTATTATATTTTGGTCCATTTACACTAGACTTAATGGTGTTGAAAATAATGTTATCCTTATTAATTCCTTTATTGATTAAAGACGAAATAATTTTACTTTTAGCAGCCTCAGCTCTTTTCTCAGCTAAATTATTATTAGAACCGTATCTTTTTGTTGGCACATGAGAGGCGCTGGTTTTAATACTCACATAGATGTTTCCTGTTGACCTTTCTTTTAAAATGGTATTAATTACATTAAGGTATTTTGGATGCTCAGTATTTATACTCTCATTATTGTAATTAAAAAATTCTTGATACGATGCAATTTCAACTCCAACAAGTTTATTTATTCTAGCTTCAATATCATCTAGCTGGTTATCGTGAAATTTACTCCAATCCTCAGTGGTAATTAACTCAAGTGCCGTTAATTCAGCTTTCAATTTAGTCAATTCTGCTTCATTCTTAAAGTTCCAATCTTCACTATTATTTTCTTTTAATCTAGCAATTTCTGCTTTTAGTTTCGCTATACGTGCTCTACCAATTGTAGCATTAGTATGAGGATAGTCTTCAGGTTTACTAAAGTTTAAGATGATTTTTCTTTTTAATTCACTGTATACTGCTGGAGTCGTAATGTCTTCTTCGTTAGTATAGGTATCAGCAAAATACGTAATGTGATATTGTGATGATGGTTGAAGTATCGCACTGAAGTTACCATCTTCTTTTCTAGGTTTCAGTTTAATAGGAGCTTCGCTAGAACCTTTTTTTGTAATTGTAACAAGTGCATTTTCAGGTAACGTATCATAACCATGTACTTCAATTGTTCCAGCTAAAAGTGAAATAGATTTGGCTGTTTCATCTTCTAATGATATTCTATAGATATCTTTCTCTCCAAAGCCACCTTTTTGGTAAGAAGAATAATAACCTTTTTTTCCATCGGCAGAAGTAACAAAGAATAAATCATTATCTGTTGAATTTACAGGATATCCCATGTTAACGGGTTTAGACCAGTTTCCATTAGCATCTAATTTTGATGAAAATACATCATAACCACCAATACTATTATGTCCATTAGAGCTAAAATACATTGTCTTTCCATCAGGATGAATAAATACACCATCTTCATCAGCTGTAGTATTTATTGTGTTTCCAACATTCTTAGGTGCTTCCCAACTTCCGTTAGCAAGTTGATTACAAACATAGATGTCTTTTCCTCCAGTTCCATTTTTCCGATCACTCACAAAGTATAATGACTTACCATCAGGTGATAGGTGAGCATGAGTTTCTTGAGATTTTTTATTAATATTAGAATCTAAACTTGTTGGGTATGACCATTCTCCATCTTCCATTAAATTTGATTGATAAATGTTTCCATCCCCTTTATTATCTTGATATAAATACATTGTTTTTCCATCCATTGAAATATTTACAATTGCTTCATGGCCAGTTGTAGTTATATTAATAGTTTCGGGTTTAGACCAAACTCCATCGTATTTACTGGAAACATAAATATCTTCATAAAATTTACCGTCAGAAATTTCGGTAATGTATAAATTCGAACTGTCATTTCTTATTCTTCTGGATGTAAAATAGATAGTTGATTCATCAAAAAGAATAGCAGGGCTATAATCTTCATACTTTGAGTTGATCACATCACCCATGTTAGTAATCTTTGTTTTAACTGGATTTGAAATTGCAATTTTTGCATTAGCACAATATTCTTTTTGTCGATCTATGTCTGTGTATAAATTATGACTTTTAGAAATTCCATTTCTAAAAGTTTCATAATTAGATGTAGCTTCATCTAATTTATAATTAAGGTGTTGAGCTCTTGCTAAATAATAATAGACTTCAACTGGCGCTTTTTTCTCTGAGTGAGCAAAAGGATCGTAATTAGCACTTACATTTTTAGCAGCTGTAGTTAAATAATCTAAAGCTTTACCTTTTTGATTGGTAGACTCTATATAGCATAAACCAACCTTGTAATTTAAGTTACTATTAGTAGGTTGCTCTTCCTGGAGCTCTAACCAAAGTGGTAGTGCAGCATAATACGTTTTCTCTTCTATTAAAGTGTTTGCTTCTAAGAATTTTGCTTTAAAAGATTCATCTTGTGCGAAAAGATTTATTGTTGATATAAAACAACAAGCTATTAAAGCTATTTTTTTTATGTTTGTCATCATCATCTTATTGTAATAGTAACGTATTGATGTTTTTCATATATTTCAGGGTCTGTAGCCTCTTCAGTTTTGTATTCGGGGCCATTTACACTAGAATCTACTTCTTTAAAGATAATATATTTTGCACTAACTCCCTTAGACATTAACTCATTTTTAATATGACGTTGTGCATCTATAGCTCTTTTATAAGCTAAAGCATCATTTGTCCTAAATGTTTTACTAGGCACTTTGGAAGCACTAGACTTGATTGAAATCACTAATCTTCTTGTCCTTTTAGCTCGCTTTACAGACTCTTCTACCATGTTAATATAAGTAGGATTCCTTCTGTCTATTTTGTTTTTATTGTAACCAAAATATTGAGTGTAACTATATTCTTCAAGGTTTAGTTCCTCTTCTTTAACTATTGGTTTTGTAACTATAGGTTTTATCGTATCTAACATTTTTATAGGAGGTGTTGGAAGAGTAGGTTCAGCTATAGTTACTGTTGAGTCTCCAAAAATGACATCATCTAAATTAATTGCTCTATTAATCTCTTGGTATTTTGAGGAAGCAGGGATGTATAAATCTTCTTCCTTTCTATATTTTAATGTAGAATATACGATATGGTAATCTTTACCTGGTTCTAAGATGGCACAGAACTTACCATCTCTTTTTCTAGGGCTATAAATTTTTGGTTGTTCATCCGAATTTATAGTAGTAACAATAACTTCTGCATCATCAGGTAATTCTTTCATTCCAATAACTGCCATATAACCTTTTAATAAGGTTAGTGGTTTTTCTTCGGCTTCTTCTAATTCAATTTGATAAATATCCTTTTCGCCCAATCCACCTTCTTTAAAAGAAGAAAAGTATCCTCTTTTACCATCTGTAGATGTTACAAAGAAAATATCATCATCTGTTGAATTTACAGGATATCCCATATTAATTGGTGTTGTCCATTTTCCAACAGAATCTAAAGTAGAGTAAAAAATATCATAATCTCCAATACTGTTTTTACCATTAGAACTAAAATACATTGTTTTGCCATCTGGATGGATAAAAACACCATCTTCATCATAAGGACTATTGATAACATTACCTAGATTTTGAGCTTTAGCCCAGTCACCATTTGGTAATTTTTTACAAAAATAAATGTCTTTACCTCCTTGGCCATCAGGTCTATTACTGGTGAAGTATAATGAATTTCCATTTGGAGTAATGTGTGCATGGGTTTCTCTTGATTCCAAATTTACATTTGATCCAATTTTTTCAGGTTCAGACCAAAATTCTCCATTTTTTTTGCTGGTATAAATATTACCATCTCCACTATCATCTCTAAACATAAATAATGTTTGACCATCAGTAGAAATATTAATAACAGCTTCATGGCCATCAGTAGAAATATTTAATAATTCGGGTTCAGACCAAGTACTATCGTATTTATGAGAAACATAGATGTCTTCAAAATAGTTTCCGTCAATAAAGTCAACATAATAGAGGTTTGAACTGTCTTTCCGTAACCTTCTCGATGTGAAATAAATTGATGATTCATCAACAGCAATAACTGGGCTATAATCTCCATAAGCAGAGTTTATTGTTCCTCCCATATTAGTAATTGTTGTTTTTACAGGATTAGCTACAGCAACTTTAGCATTATTAGATTGTTTCAAACCTAAATCTGCTTTTTTATATAAATAATGTTTTTTTGTCGCAACTTTCTTAAAAGTTTTATAATAAGAAGTAGCCTTATCTAGGTTATAACTGATATGATGAATGTTTGCTAAGTACAAATAAGCATCTAATGGAGCTTTTTTTTCTGAAGCAGAAAATGGATCGTAATTCTTAGTTGTATTTGCAATTGCTCGTTCAAAATATGCTAATGATTTCTTTTTATCATTAGCAGAACTTATATAACAAATGCCAACTTTGTAATTTAAGTTGGCATTAGATGGTGCTGATTCCTGCAATTTTAACCAAAGAGGAAGCGCAACTTTGTATTGATTTTCTTCAATCAAAGTATTCGCTTCCTTAAATTTTTGTTTAAACGTTTCGTCTTGTGCGTAAGCTCCTAGAAGACTACAGCTAAAGAGAATGATGAAACAATTTTTTTTCATAGTTAAATATTAATTAAAAGCAAGTTACTTACTTTTATAATTCTCTGTTTACGTCAAATTGCTCTAAATAATCAGCGACTCTTCTTACAAACATTCCTCCTAAAGCTCCATCAACAACTCTGTGATCGTAAGCATGTGATAAGAACATTTTATGTCGGATTGCAATTGCATCTCCAGAAGGCGTTTCAATTACTGCAGGTTTCTTTTGAATTGCTCCAACAGCCATAATTGCTACCTGTGGTTGATTAATAATTGGTGTTCCCATTACGTTTCCAAACGAGCCAACATTTGTCATTGTATATGTTCCTCCTGCAATATCATCTGGTACAAGTGCATTATTTCTTGCTCTGTTCGCTAGATCGTTAACAGCTTTAGTCATTCCAACTAAATTTAATTGATCTGCATTT
>CEWR01155250.1_pt1 | contig 10710 bp, 4 predicted proteins | sample 356321 | NCBI WGS metagenome assembly CEWR01 (sample SAMEA2621551, study PRJEB7988) | marine metagenome | biome: marine biome (ENVO:00000447); feature: mesopelagic zone (ENVO:00000213); material: "saline water (ENVO:00002010), including plankton (ENVO:xxxxxxxx)" | depth 790 m
TTCATTACAGAATAATAAATCAACACCCGAGCCAACAACAGAAACCATTGCATCTCTAAAATACTTTACCATCGATGGATCAGAGAATGTTAATGCTGTTTTCACCCCGCTATCTTCAGCCATCTTCTTAGCATACTGCATAGCATCTATTCCATTTTCAGAAGTCACCAAATAACCTTCAATATATAGGTATTCAGAATCCTTAAGTGCACCTTCCATTATTTCTGCTCTTGAGTAAGATCCAGTTATTCCTAAAAAGGTATTCATTGTTCTTGATGCATCCTCTGCAGTCATTACTAAACATTTCCCAGTAATTCCTTCTTCTAGCGTTTCGCTATTAAGATTTGAATCTACACCATTATCTTTTAAATCATCCTTATAGAATTCTCCTAAAGCATCTCTTGCTACTTTACAAGAGTAATAACTAGAACCTCCAAACTGGCTAACTGCAATAATTGAGTTTGCTGCAGAACCTCCACACTGTTTATTACTATTGTTCATATTAATAGCATTTGAGATTCTCGCTTGAGACTCTTCATCTACCAATGTCATCAATCCTTTTTCTATCTTGTGGTCAGTCAAGAACTTATCATCAACTTCAGTTACGATATCAACTAAAGCATTACCTATACCGTATACATTGTATTTTTTGCTCATTGTGTACTTAATTAAATATTTTAATTTTTTTACAAATATAGTTGTATAATCTAAAAGTTAGTACTAATATTGCAACCGATTTGATATTTATATCATTCCTCCTTAGCTCAGTTGGTTAGAGCATCTGACTGTTAATCAGAGGGTCCAAGGTTCGAGTCCTTGAGGGGGAGCAACAAGAAAAAGCCTTACTATTTTAGTAAGGCTTTTTTTATGGATTAAAATCAAACTACTCTACCAACTCTCTTTCATAATACGCAGCAGCATTTTTCCTCAAATTGTAATTATTAGCCATTACTTCACCATAGGCGCCAGTAGTTCTAATAACCACCAAATTATTACGTTCCAATTCCTGAAGCATCAACGATTTCCCAAAACAATCGGAAGATTCGCAAATAGGCCCTACAACATCATATCTATTAATAGTCTCAGAAACAAAAGTTAAGGGTTCTATTTTATGATAAGCTTGATACAATGCTGGTCGCAACAACTCTGTCATACCTGCATCTACTATTGCAAAATTAGTATTTACCCCTTTCTTTACGTAAATCACTTTAGTTATTAAACTTCCGCTTTGTGCAACAATAGATCTTCCTAATTCAAAATGTACTTTTTGATCAGACCTCAGCGCCAAGAAATCATTAAACACCTTAAAGTAATTTTTAAAATCGGGAATCAAATTATCATCTGGATGCTCATAATCAACACCCAATCCACCACCTACATTAATATGATCGACTATAATTTTGCGATCATAAAACCATTCTTGTATTTCATTTACTCGAATGCACAAACTTTTAAAAACAGAAAGGTCCGTAATCTGAGAACCGATATGAAAATGCAATCCAACCAACTCAATAAAATCGCAATTTTCTAATGCCTTTACAACATCCTCTAATTCCCAAATATTAATCCCGAATTTATTCTCTTCTAATCCTGTTGTAATATAATGGTGGGTATTTGCATTTACATTTGGATTTATCCTCAATGCTATTTTAGCAACCTTCCCTTTCTTTTCTGCCAACTCGTTAATTACCTCAATTTCGGGTAACGACTCGCAATTAAAACAAAAGATATCATGCTCTAAACCTATATTAATTTCTTCATCCGTTTTACCTACCCCAGCAAATGCGATATCTGATGATTTAAAACCAGTATCTATGGCTCTTAAAATTTCATTTCCACTAACACAATCAGCACCCAAGTCATGTTTTGAAATTAAATTCAATAGCTCATCATTAGAATTTGCTTTCAACGCATAATGCACCTTATAATCGTAAGCATCAGCTTCTTTTGAGATCTCATTTAATGTGGCATCCAACAAATTTAAATCATAGTAATAAAAAGGCGTTGGCATACTTTTAAACTGTTCTATTTTTTCTCTACTAAACATCTTAAAATAATTTTTCGTTTAATGATAGTAATGCTTCTTTTTTGTCTGAAGTGTTAATTAAAATTGACACATTATGCTTACTTCCTCCATAAGAAATCATTCTCACAGGAATATTTCCTAAGGCATTAAATATCACTTGCGCATAACCTTTACTCTCTGCAATAAAATTACCAACCACACAAACAATGGTAAGGTCTTTATCAATTTCTATAGCTCCATAATTGGCTAAATCATTTGTTATTTTATCAAGTTCAGTACACTCATCTATCGTTACAGAAACAGCCACTTCGGAGGTTGTTACCATATCAATTGAAGTTTTATAGGCTTCAAAAATTTCAAAAACTCTTCTTAAAAATCCATGAGCTAACAACATCCTGTCAGAATTAATTTTTATAGCAGTAATATTATCTTTAGCTGCAATCGCTTTTATACCTGTCCCATTTTGCTGAGCATCAATTAAAGTTCCTGGAGCTTTAGGTTCCATTGTATTTTTTAATCTTACCGGAATATTGGCTCTTTTGGCGGGCACCACACTTGAGGGGTGCAATATTTTAGCTCCAAAGTAAGCCAACTCTGCAGCCTCATCGAAAGATATATTGGGTAAAGGATATGTATTCTCAACCACTCGCGGATCATTATTATGCATCCCATCAATATCCGTCCATATTTGAATTTCATCTGCGCTAACTCCAACTCCGATTAAAGAAGCCGAGTAATCACTCCCTCCTCTTTTTAAATTATCAATTTCTCCAAAAGAGTTTCTACAGATATAACCTTGAGTAATAAAATTATTTGCTGTTGGATATTTCGCTAATTCTCTTGCAACATTTTCTTTAATATAAAACTGATCAGGCTCTCCTTCTTTGTCCGTTCGCATAAAATTTAATGCAGGAATTAACTCACAAGAAACATTAAGTTCTTGTGTTAACAGCTGAAAAAGAGCAGTAGAAATTAATTCTCCTTGAGCCAAAATAGTTTTCTCTTCAAAGGCTGTAAAATCATCTTGTGTAAATGATCTAATGAATTTAAAATGCTCCTCAATTAACGCCTTACCCTTTTGCTTGAATTCTTCCCCGTTAAAAAGTTCATTGACTACACAATAGTATTTATCTTCTAGCTGTTTAATATTTTCAATAGCTACTTCATCATTTCCATACAACAAGTCAACAATTGCTGATAGCGCATTTGTTGTTCCTGACATTGCCGACAATACAATTATTTTCGGTTCCTTACTATCAATTAAATTCACCACTTCACGCATTCGTTCTGCCGAGCCTACTGATGTTCCTCCAAATTTTAACACTTTCATTTTTATTAATTTTTAAGCATAAAAAAAGGCTTACCGTTTTGGGTAAGCCTCTCAAATATTATTAAATATCTATATCAGTCTACCCATTGCAATTACTGCTTGGTTTATTAGACTTCTTTATAGATTTGTTATTCATCATTGTGCTGGTAAAAGTAGTAATTAAAATATGAAATTCTAATTAAACTTTACGCAACTATTTACTAAACAGAACGTTAAACGGTTTACAATTAAATAAGTTGCAGTTAAATTAGAACTCGACTAGTCCTTTTTTACGACTTTGGACACGAATTTTCCATCCGGATTCAAATAAACCAAAAAGTAAATTCCTGAAGGATAATTAGAAATATCTATTGCTAATTTATTATTTAAAACGGTTTGCTTAAAAACAGGTTTTCCTAAAACATCTATCAACCTAATACTAGCTCCAGATAATTTATTGTCTCCTAAATCTATATTCAAAACACTTTCTGTAGGGTTAGGATAAATCCTAATTTCAGTTAATACTGACTCTTTTTCTTTTACTTGAACAAATATTGCGGTATCTCCCATAAATACAGAAACTCCCCCAGAAATATTCCCAATAACGACATCTAACATGTTGTCATTATTAATATCTGCCATACCTACTGACGAGCTAGTTCCTTCAAAAATATTTTGAAATGAAGAATCGACAGAAAAAGTTCCGGTTAAATTTCCTTCTATATCCCCAAATTTATAAATGAATCCATTCTCTGCTCCTGCTAACATTTTATAACTCCCAGCATCATCATAAATCATCGGAACACTATTCCCTCTGAAATCAGTATATCTTTTGGTGTTAGCCTCTCCTAAAGTATTTGTAATTAAGTTAAATACAGGTAAAGAAGTTGACCCTGTATTTTCAAAGTAACTGAAATAGCCATCCTCTCTACCAACAACCATATCTAAAAGTCCATCTCTATTTAAATCTACTAATTGTGGTGCAGCATTATTACCTACATCAATATTTAGATATTGAGCTTGTGACAACACAAAATTTGCAACATTTCCAGCACCAGCTATATTTTCAAAATAATGGAGATAACCCAGATAATCACCAAGAATCATATCCTCATCGCCATCGCCATCTACATCTCCAAAAGTTGGTGCCAACCCAAATGTTTTTCTATTCAGAGGTAGATCTAAATTTAGGCTAGAAACATTAACAAAGTTAGAATCTACGAGTTCAAATCTAGGAACAGTAAGCGTTCCAATATTTTCATATAACCAGAGTGACGAAACGTACTGTTCAGTTACAGCAGAGTTAAACTCTCCATAATTACCAATAAGAAGATCCTTTTTTCCATCTAAGTTATAATCAAAAAACACAGGATGAGATCCAGATCCAACATCAATCATTTCTTCTTGCAGAAAAGAATTCGTTAAAAAATTAAATTCAGGTCTATCAGTATGTCTTCCATTTAAATAACACCAAACATTCAATGTATTTTCACTTAACGACATCCCATTTGTAGCGCTTATCAAATCTTTTACCCCATCATTATTAACATCAATGTAATATCCAGATGGAAAATGCTCTAAATCAACAGCAATTGTATTCGAATATGTTTCTGGGAAATTACCTTTCTGAGTTGAAATTGAGGAGGCGGTGTAGTCAGGTGATGCATCACTATTTATAAGTAACAACAGATTGCTATACGAATTACCTCCCAACACTAAATCTTTAGTCCCATTAGAATCAATATCTAGCATAAATAATGAAGAACCTCCTAAATGTTTATCTCCTCCATTTAGTTTTTCAGGATTATTAATGTTATTCGAACAAGTATCATTAAAGGTTACTTTATTCTGGTTTGGAAATTCTTTTATATATCCCCAGCATCTATTTCTAAGCTGAAAATCTAAACTATCGCATGATCCATACTTTTCAATCGAGAGGTTCTTATGATACTCAATCCTATTCCCGATAATACTTAGGAATAATAGATCTAAATCACCATCACTATCAACATCCTCTATTGCTGGAATATCCGAACCGTTTATAAAAATATTTACATAACTAGCTGTCGTCATATCAGGCAGCATATCTGAAAAAATCTGATCCGTCTTTAAAGCGAATGACAATTCAGAAGAGGAAGTATTTTGAAAAACCTGAACACCCCCAAAATGACCTGTGAAAATATCCATTTTACCATCACAGTTATAATCCCTAAGCAAAACCCAATCTTTCATCCCTTTCGGGAAAGATCTTGAATAACGGGGAGCATAGACATAAGAAACCTGATTAGGTATCCCTGAATTAATAAATGTAGAAACCTTACTATTAGACCTATCAAAAACAAACAAGTCTTTTATCCCATCTAAATCAAGGTCAATTTCAGAAAACTGAACAGAATTAAAACCTCCTACCCAAGGAGTCTCCAGGGTGTCACCAACACTATTAAGTAAAATGATATTATTTGTTCTTACAAAACTATTTTGCGATATAACAACACCCAAAGGATATAGTCCAACAAGAAAAAACAAAAACTTCATACAATATTTAGCCATTAAGCGCTTAATGTTGAACTATAATTTTTTCAGAATTAATTTGGCTTGCTCCTTCAATTCGAACTTGATAAATTCCATTTGACCAACGTTCCGTATTCACTTCTAAATGATGAGTATTCATTTCCTCATTAAAAATTAATTCACCTATCATATTATAAACAGAAACAATAGTACTATTAACTATTCCACCACTTAGATTGATTACGAAGTTATTTTTAGCTGGGTTTGGATAAACATTTAATTTACTGACAACTACAGACTCATCAACTCCTACAGGTCCATGATCAATTCTATTAACAGTTTCCGCATCATAATCAACATACCAAATTTTTCCATCTGGTCCAATTTTAACACCCATTACTCCCGTTGCTCCAGTAGAAATTATATGCAACTGAGTTGCTGGCATAGTTGATATATCATATATAATAATTTGACCATTACTATAATCACTAACAATCATTCTATCTTCAATAATATCTATTCCAGAAGGCTCAACCAAACCAGTTGTAACAACATCCTCAGTATTAAATCCTGTTACATTTGCATACTCTGCAAGTGGCTCTGTTTGATTAAAAGATGGCGTACCGCCAACAGTACCAGTACCAATTTCAAGTCTAAAAACTCTCTTATTCCCATAATCAACAGCATACACCCAGCCATCACTAACAACCAAATGACTACTCACTTTGTTCGCTGGATCTTTCAGAAGATTAACACCTGTATATCTATGAACAATCCCATCACCATGATAATCGTTACCAGGACCGTGATCCACAGCAAAATCATAACGAACTAAATCATTACTATTTCCATCGTTAACCCAAAAAGCATTCGCAGTCTCATTTGCAATACCCTGTCCATAAGGAGTTTCGTGTAACATATCTAAATGACTTCCATTTGTTCCAGGACCAGCATTTTCGCCAAAAACTGCTAAATCACTTGACCATAATGAAGGACCTGTAAAAGGATTCCCTCCAGAACTAGCATTACTATTTGCATTCCAAACCCCTTGAGAAGTACCAAAATTTCCATTACCACTAAATGCCAATGCAGTTGGTAAAGCCATAAAATGCCAAGCATTACCATCTATTTTCCGCAAGTCAGTTTGACCAACCTCTCCAGCATTACTATAAATAGTTACACTTCCACCTGCTGCTCGAGTTCTTTTATTAACAACCCATAATTCTTTTCTCGTTAAATCTGGATGAAAATCTAAATCTGTAGGATTATCTAATTGATCAGATGAATTCCCAATTTCAGTTATAAGAGGATGCTTTCCAATGTAAGATTCTATAACGTTTGGAATTCCAGAAACAATACTTACTAAATATGTTATCGTATCATTCGCTCCATTTAAATCACCATTTCCTCCATTAACATTGGAAGTCCAAACTTTTAAGGTATGCGGTCCTAAAGGAGCATTCCATTGTGTTGGATGAGTAAAATTAGCTGATTGAGCGTTGGCAACACTAAGGCCAGTTAATGGCATAGTTTCAGTTGGACTGTTCCCCACTTTATAATTAATATCTAAAGAAGTAATAACAGTTTGTCCTTCATTTACAAGAACCCCTTTCACATCTTTCAATCCTTGACTATCATATAAAACAGGAGTGGAAACACTAGAAATTCCAGCATCGAATACAGGTGGTAGAGTTGCACAAAAAGTTGAAGTTAAAACACCTGTGCCAGATGGCTGAAAGTCATCCGTATTAAAACCATTTACTTTTACCTGAAATCCAAAACCCGCATCATTATAATCATCTACATATATAATATCAAAACAAGCATTTTCAGCTAAACACCAAGGCCCTTCATTAATAGTTGTATTGTTAGCATATCCTCCAGGCGTTTGATTCTGAGCTCCAGCACCGCCACAACCTACAGCTGTGTTTCCTCCCGAAAAAATGGGACTTGTACCACAAGTATTTCCAGTAGGGACTAACTCCCAATAACCTTCATATCCATATTGATCCACTACTACACTTACTCTAACCTCAACTTCCCCTGGATTACATTGAGCACTAGCAGATAATCCTCCAATACACATCAGTAATGAAGCTAATATATTTTTAATAAGACTTGATAATTTCATAAGTATTGAATTTAATATCCCTCTAAATTACCCTAAAAAAACACTTCCCGACAGCTTAAGCACTATCCATATGGGATTCCTATTGACAAAAAAGCTACCTCTATGCGAGAGGTCGTTCAATAAAATCAGAAGGAACAGTAATTTAAAGCCTTAAATAAACATATAAACTTTCGCCCTTTGCCATTGATTATCTTTTACTCAATCTTACAATTTGTCAAGCTTAAGACGTTTAAAAAGTCAACTGACTAAACCAAAATTGAGCAGCACAACAATGTAAACATTCTACCGTTGAAAACTAACGAGGATTGCAAAAGCACCTTTATATAACATCTCTAATTTTAAACCGTTATAATTCTAATTGTTATAGCCCTATTTATTTGAAACACTTTATATACATAGTAGCTCTCTTTTGCACCTTAAACATTAATGTTTCTGGACAAAAAACAAGTATTTACACGCATGATTTAGCCACTTACAATTCTGCTCTCGAACTTTACGACAAAGAAAAATTTAGTGCTGCACAAGACAAATTTGCAACAGTTTTAAAAACAGTTGACGAAAAAAAATCTGAAGTTGCAGTCAGTTCGATGTATTATCACGCCATTTGCGGATTAGAATTATTTAACATCAATGCCGAAAATTTACTGATTGAATTTATTTACGCTTACCCTGAAAGTCCAAAAGTTAAATTGGCGTATTTTCATTTAGGACGTTATAAATTTAGAAAAAAGAAATACAAAGAAGCACTAAAATGGTTTGAAAAAATAGATATCTATGATTTAACAAACGAAGAGTTAGCTGAGTACTATTTTAAAACTGGATACAGTCATTTTAAAGAAGATAGCTTAAAAAAGGCTTCTCCTGCGTTTTACGAAATAAAAGATACAGAAAACAAATTTGCTTCAGCATCTAAATATTATTACGCTCACATCTCATACTTGCAAAAGAAATATGAGTCAGCCTTACAGACATTTAAAAAATTAGAGGATGACGAAAAATTTGCGCCTATCGTACCATATTATATTACTCAGATTTATTATTTACAAAAAAAGTATGATGAGGTTATTAAATATGCGCCTTCTCTTTTAGAGAAATCAATACCAAAAAGATCAGCAGAAATGGCACGTTTATTAGGCGAGTCGTATTACAATACAAATAAATATAGTGAAGCTATTCCATACTTAAAACGCTACCACAAAGAGAAACCTTATGGAGCTAGCCGTTCTGACAAATACCAATTGGGTTATGCTTATTATAAAAGTGATAGTTGCGATTTAGCCATAAAATGGTTAAAAAAATCAATTAAAGAAAATGATAGTTTATCACAAGCTGCACATTATAATATGGCGGAATGTTATTTAAAAACAAATCAAAAAAGATACGCACAAAGTTCTTTTAGAGTAGCATCTAGCATAGATGCTGATCCGCAAATAAAAGAAGATGCACTCTTTAGTTTTGCTAAAATTTCATACGAGCTATCTATACATCCATACAATAATGCTATTGTAGCATTTGAAGAATTTATTAATACGTATCCTAACTCTACAAAGCTTAACAATGCTTATGAATTTTTGATTGCGGTATACTACACGACTAAGAATTATAAAGCGGCCTTAAATTCATTAGAAAACATTAATTTTTTAGATCTAAAACTGCAAGAGGCTTATCAAAAAATTGCACATTATAGAGCTCTTGAATTGTTTAACAACCGAAAGTACCCTGAAGCGATTTCACATTTCAACAAGTCGGATATCTACTTAATTAGTAAAAAAGTAAAAGCAGATAATAGTTACTGGAGAGCAGAAACAAACTATAGATTAAACAATTATCAACTGGCAATTGGTGAATTTAAAAACTACATATTTGAGCCCGAAGCAATAGCTGCTGACAACGTAAACAAAGCACATTATAGTATTGGTTATTCTTATTTCAAATTAAAAGAATACAGCAACGCCAATCAATGGTTTAGAAAATACATCCAAAACTCAGAAAATGAGAATAGCAAAACAAAAAATGATGCTTTAAATAGAGTGGCAGATTGTTTTTTCATTAACAAACAATATAAAGCAGCTATAGAGTACTACGACAAAGCGGCAATGTTAGGTGTTGACAAAGTAGATTACTCACTTTACCAAAGCGCAGTAACAAACGGTGTTATTGGAAACTATAAAGACAAAGAGAGTTTATTACAAACCCTCATAAATAGAAATGAGAAATCTCACTTATTAGATGATGCCATTTTTCAATTGGGAAAAACACAAGAAATTGAAAATCAAACAGACGCTGCATTAGCCAATTTTCAATTATTAATTAAAGATCATCCAAACAGCCCTTACTTAAGTGAAGCATTAATTAAAGAAGGCTTAATTTTTTACAACAAAAAAGATGACAGTAGCGCATTAATTGCTTTTGAAAGAGTCATTAGAGATTACCCTAATACTGACGAATCAACAGAAGCGTTAAAACAAATTAAAAAAATACATATTGATAAAGGTGAACTTGCAGCTTATGAAGCATACTTAGCAAGCATTGGAGGAGCAGATTCTTCTTCTCAAGTTATGGATGCTGATTATTATGAAGTTGCTGAGAATAGTTACATGAGTGGTGATTGTGAAAAAGCAACAACTGACTTAACAAACTACTTAGAGAAATACCCCAACGGTACATCTATTTTGAATGCACATTTCTATAGAGCAGATTGCGAACATCGTTCTGGTTTCGAAAACGAAGCGT
>CEWR01159002.1_pt1 | contig 10701 bp, 5 predicted proteins | sample 356321 | NCBI WGS metagenome assembly CEWR01 (sample SAMEA2621551, study PRJEB7988) | marine metagenome | biome: marine biome (ENVO:00000447); feature: mesopelagic zone (ENVO:00000213); material: "saline water (ENVO:00002010), including plankton (ENVO:xxxxxxxx)" | depth 790 m
TGGTAGCTGTATGAAAATAATCTTGAGTAGCAGTTGCAATTGCAAAATCTCCTAATTTAGAAATTTCTGGAGCTAATAGACCTCCATTTAAAATTCCATTACTAGACATTGTTTTTGTAATCTGTATACTAAATTCCGTAGTTTCGTTTTTGTCATTCACCAAAATCACTGGACTTCCCAAACTACTTGTATTCGTTATATTGTTCCAATAATTCCCGTTTACATCAGCACCTAAAGTACTATTTCCATTGGCTTCATCATTCTTTCCAAAATCAAAAAACAACTCATTTTCTAAAACTTCAGAAGACGGATATAAATCCACATTATAGTCTTCTATTTCAACAATTCCAATATAGCCATAACTCCCTTGTGAATAAGAAACTGCTAGTGTAATGATTCCTTCTTCTGAAGGGGCTATTGATTCTGATACATAAACAGTATCATTATTACCATCATAGCCATCAGAACCTATATCAAATCCTGAAGTTTGCAAGCTTCCTATAACTTGATTTTCTCCCGTGAACGTGTATGTTGAAGTTCTATTTTCTGAATTATGATATCGAGATGCAAACAGCTTAAATTTATAAGAATGCGTTGGATCAAGTCCCGACATAGTGACTTCACCCGTTTTTCCAGTACAATAAAAATAATCTCCTGTTGCAGTTCCTATAGCAAAATCTCCTATCAAAGCAGAACTCGGATCTGTTAGTGGTGCCGTATTTCCCGCAGCATTAAAATTTGCAGAAACACTTACTTTAATAGCAGTAGCTACATTTGTACTTGTTAGTAATATTATTGTTTTTAATGGATAATTGGTCGCATACGCATCTGTAACGTTGTTCCAATAATTGCTGTTTATGTCTGGAGAAGCCGTTGTACTGGAAGCTTGTCCAAAATCTATAAAAAATGATTGTTCTTGGGCATTAGTTGTAACTATATAAAACAATAGCGTCAAAAAAAGTATTATAAATTTCATAATGTTGAAGATTATTTAGTGTTTTTAATTTCAATTTTCATTGCATTCATATAGGCAAATCCACCTTTTTCTATCCTAACTTGAACATCAATAGTTCCATCTTTTAAAGGATTTACATATTGTGAAGTAAAGACACTCGTATCATTTCCATGGTACAAATCAGATTCATTATTTGGAGGTATTCCGCTTGTCTGTAAGATACCACTCGAAATATTTTCTCCTCGAATAGCGTAAAAAGACTCCCTTGCTAGTTGCGTATTTCTAGAACCAAAAATGGAAAATCTATACTCTTTATTTACATCCAACCCCACCAATGAAATCGAGGCATGGCTATCTCCATTTATATAAAAATAATCTTGAGTAGCAGTTGCTATCGCAATTTTCCCTAAATGCTCCTCCGAAGGCTCTAAAAGACCACCATTGTTTATTCCGTTTTTCCCCATAGAAATATTCAATTTTAGTGTTGCTCCCTCCGAATTATTACTAATATCTGATAAAACGATTTGTGACCCGCTTTTGGAATCTGTCATATTATTCCAATAATCCCCATTGACATCGATTACATTGGTCACATTTCCATTTACAACATCATTAGGCCCAAAATCAATTAAAATTATTTCTTGTGCTGAAGAGTTTATTACACCCGCTAACAAAAGGATTAAAATTACCTTTTTCTTGAATTGTATACTTTCCATAAAACTCTATTTTATTGTTTGATAATTGTGTGCTTAGACACCGATGATTTACTATGGATATTTAGAATATAAATTCCAGAATTCAATGTTGACATATCGATTTTTTCACGAAATACGTAGGTACGCATAAGTTTTCCAGTAAGACTAATCAGTTCTATACTCACAATTGGCTCTATACCTTTCTGCTCGATATATAGATACTCTTTTATTGGATTTGGAAAAAAAGCGTATTTCAAATTATTTGAATTTGTTGCAACTTTTAACGAACCGGAGAACTCCTCTATTCTCATGGCATTGACATAGGCAAACCCTCCCGTATTTACGGAAACAATTACTTGAGTTTCTCCTAACGAATTGGGCGTTATATTATCCGAAACATACACGCTACTATCGTTTCCGTTTTCTGAAGAACTCCCTATACCCAAACCAGAACCACTTGTTTGCAATGATCCTGAAGTATTATTTTCTCCTACAAATTCATAATTCGAAATACGAGTAGAGCTTGAATTTCTAGATCCGAAAACAGAAAATTGATACGTAAATAAAGGGTTCAATCCTGAAAACTTTAACACCCCTGAAGTTCCTGAAACATAAAAATAATCCTGGGTTGCATTGGGAACAGCAAAACTACCTAACAAATCAACTTCTGGAAATAATAAGGCTCCGTTTTGAATTCCATTGGCAGAAAAATCTGAAAGAACCTCTACTGAGATCCCTGAAGACTCACTTCGTGTGTTCACCAACCCGTTTTGAGTTTGATTTATTGCATACCCATCTGTGATATTATTCCAATAATAAGGATATAAAGTAGTATTACCGTTATAACCATCATCTACACCAAAGTCGACATAGATAGACTGAGTTGCTGTTGAAAGGACTTTCTCTTCTAAAGGATCACACAAATTCCCAATGCCGTTTTCATTAACATCTAATTGATTTGCGTTTTGTATATCTACACAATTATCAACGGAATCGGAAATACCATCTCCATCAACATCAAATGTTGGAGTTGCGTTTTTACAACCAAAATCACCTATATCATTCCCCGATTGGTTGAGAGTCGTAATTTGATCCCCCAATAGAAAAGCAGTAGCACCTAAAGCACCTTCGGCATCACAAAATGTATTCCCATAAAGGTCTAACGTTTTGATATTATTCAAATTAAAAGGAATGTGATCCTCCCATTTTGTAAAGTGGTTGTTACGAATGTTTATATAATCATGAATTGCTTCCCCGTCTGTTACAGGTCCTTCTATAGAAACAATCCCTTCTTTTAATAAGTTAGGATTCATGACTTGTAAAAAACAATCATGAAATGTATTATTTTGTAACACCAGTTTATCTGCATGATAACTAATCAAAGTAATATCCTCATACCTGTATGAGATTGCATTGGCTCCTGTACCTTCAAAAAGGTTGTTTTCAATAGTCCCAGAAGTTGCACCTAACAGCAAACCATATCTCCTATTGTATCTAAATATAGAATTTCTGATGATAAAATTATTGGCACCTTTAGATCTATCAAAAACCAAATATTTAATATTTCCACCATATAAATCACCATCAGGAACATCAGTAATTGAGGGAATTTCTTGACCAAGATATGCACCTGTACCGACTAATGTTAGTGTTCTATTTGATCGTAAATCTTCAATAGTAGGATCCGGATTTACATCTACTTTGGCATTGTCTATATTATTCGTTATTCTTCCTGTATAGATTTCTTTTTTCTGATCAAAAGAAAAAATTGAGATCGTATCACCAGCTCTATAATGATAGGTATGAGAAAGAGAATAGGTAGAGGTTTGTTGGAAAATTTTCAATGTATTTCCTGTAGGCGGCTCTAAAATACCAGCTCCTCTTGGTGAAAAATTCAATCCATCATCACCATTAGCTTCTATCAAACAGTTCTCTACCAAAGCTCCTTGATAAGTATTTGAGCCAATAATTCCATCCCTAACTCCGGACTGAAGGCGATTTGTATTCGGTTTGATGTATATTTTATTATTGATCAATCCTAAATTTTCGCTATCTCCAACATAAAACACAGCATTGTATGCACTATAAATTCTAGCATTCATAATGGTTACATTCTTAGTGGTAGGTAATGAATGTGTATTTCCAAGGATACCAATGACCAATAAAACAAATTTATCCCCTGCTTCAATAACAGGATTAGTACCCGCAATAAAATTAGCTAAATAACCAGTATAGACTAGTGTTTGTTCGTTATAAGACCAGTTATAAGCGTTATAAGTGTTGTTTACATCTCTTTTTTGAGCACCTGACCCATCCTTATTTTTAATCAAAAAACCTTGTTTGGTTCTTATACCTCCATCAGACTCCATAGAAAAATCCTCATTAATCGGTCGGTAACCCGTATCTAATTTAACGGTTACCTTCTTTGTTGACATATCAAAGCTTTGAATAGTACCTTGTGTAAAAGGTAACGGGTCGTAATCTAACGTGTAATTCTTGAAAATAATATTTTCACAATCATTTGCTCTGAACAAAGGTATTTCAGATTTCAAGACCAAATCGGCTCCTTTACCATCAATGATAACATTACTTCTGCCGTCTATCCAGATTAAAGGATCTGTAAAATCATTTGGGGGCTCAATAATGTAAGTTCTACTCTCAAATTCAATTAAGGTTGGTGTGCTTGAATCTAGTGCATTCACTGCCGCTTGAATAGCATCAAAATCTGACATTCCTAGTTTGCTATAGTCTACAACTCGAATAGAATTAGGGGTAGGAAAATCTAACAACGGGGTAGGGGTTGCTTGTATAAGTTGTCCAACAGCAAGTACTATAACAAAAAGGATATGTCTCATAGTAAGTCTCATTATTTTTTTAATAGGTATTTCCAATTCACTTCTTTTCCAGGCAATTTCACATACTGATCTGATTTAGGTGCTATCATATTTTCACCAAACACTTCTTTGAAATATGTATCAAATTCAGAAGAATAACTATAAGTTAAACGATCCGTTCTAAAGGGAGCGTCTGTAATCCACTCAGAAGGATCAACAGAAAGAATCTCCTCTCCTCTTCTTTTAACTGAAACAGACACCTTCCCAATTGTCATAGGTGAAAAATGAACATTAATTCCAGCAATCCCATCTCCAATCTTTATACCGTTGCAAAAGACCTCAGCCGCTTCTTTTAACAAAGTAACTACCTCAATTTTATCTTCAGCTTCTCCTGGAACGACACTATGTTTTTGATAGACATCTATGTCAAATAATAATGGTTTTATTTTAAAAGGATATTTTTTATAAAAAACTACTGCTACTTCTGTTTCTGGAATTTTTCTATTCTGTATCCATACGTCTTTATAGTATTTTAACAAGACTGCAAATCCAAAATTATGATTGATTTCGGGGGCTAAATGATGACCTTCTGGATAATCATTCCAGGTCACAAAATTGATCATATCGGCATCATTATCCACGGCTTCCTGTAATAAAGTCCTATAAGTTCGGGATAAATCTAAAACCTGAGCATGCCTCTCAACCTCCGTTGGCTTCATTCCTGTCAGGTAATCAAAATTATGAATCATATTACCGTAATGATTAGACATTTTTGCTTTCTCATACAACTTAGATGTATAATAATCTGGATATACAGTTTGCGTATACGTTCTCTTTTCTATCTTACATCTTTTTGCCAAATTTTTCATTGATTCAGAAATTTCCAACCCTCTTGTCCATCCCCAAATAGCAGGATAATTTTTCAAAACAGCATCCATGTACTCTTTTTTTTCAGGCCAACGTACATGGTATACATAAGCGATATCAATACCTGCTTTTTTAGAAATATTGTAATATGCATTTGCAGCACCATCAATAAACTGAGGACTTTTGTATGCCAGCCAATGTTTTCCTTGTAAGCCTTGATAAATACCATCTGGAACCCACAAAAAGAATACATACCTACCATCAGGACTTTTTAGCCACTTTGTTGATTTCTTGGTTTTGGAAACCAAATATTTTATATGTTTACTTAAAAAATCTTCAATATCTACCTGAGTATAATCCTCCCAAACATTTGGAACACAAATAGAAATACTAAATTTAAAATCAATATTTTTCTTTTCAGCAACTTTAAAATAGGCCAAAATAATTTGATCCATTTTAATTAATAATTCTTCATTACCATCTGCTGGGTAAAAAAACTGAAAACCATCTACACCCAACTTCAATGCAGTTCTCATTTCGAATTCAACCGTTTTTTCAAGACTTTTTTTATTTCCCAACAAAGAAATCATCGTAGCATATTGTTGACTACCACCTAGGTTAGATATTTTACCATCCGCATTGTAATACGATTTTGGTTTTTGGCGCGTATCAAAACCTTTGGCATAAATTAAGTGGGTCATATTATGTGCTACTACCATTTTTTTCGAAAACAATGGTAAAGACAAAACTTCTTCTGATGGTGCATTTCTAGCTTGAGAGTAGCCACTAAAAACCACATTGTATATCAGAAAAAAAAGTGATAATTTATTTTTCATAATTATTTGTTTTTCGCTAAAAACTGAATTGCAATACCACCTCCCATAATTAAATCTATATCAATTGTATCTTTACTAGTAACTGTTTTTTTAACAATATCTAAGGCCATTGGATTCGTTAACAAATCAGTGCTTTTAGCATCCTTATAGATAACTGCAGTATATTCTTTATCCTTTTCTAAAAAATCTAATTTGATGTTTTTAGTATACTTATTTTCAGCTGTAGCTGCTCCTAAATACCAATTCTCAGAATTTCTATCCTTCCTTACAATCACCAAGTTTTCGGAAATTTTACCATCAATGACTTTGGTCGTTTCCCAGTCTACAGGCACGTCTTTCACAAATTGAAATGCAGGGCTGTTTTCATAATTCTCTGGTAAATCCGCAGCCATATGAAGTGGGCTATAAATCAAAACATATACAGACAATTGTTTCGCCAAAGTCATGTTAGATCTATTATTTGGTTTCCCTTTTATAGTAATATCAAAAATACCTGGAGTAAAATCAAATGGACCTGCCAAGCCTCTTGTAAATGGGATTGTTAACACATGAGATATTGGATTTCCTCCATTAGCATCCCAAGCATCAAACTCCATTCCTCTTGCTCCTTCACGGGACATCATATTTGGATATGTTCTTCTAACACCTGTTGGCTTTATAGGCTCGTGTACATCCATTACTATCTTATGTTTGGCCGCAGTTTTTAAAATCTCTCTGTAATGATTTACACCATATTGTCCATGATGCCATTCCGTTTTATTCATCTTATCACCAACATATCCAGATTTCACGTATTTTATACCATACTTCTCATAATAAGAAAAGGCTGCTTCCGCTTGTGCTTGGTAACTTTCCGTATTTCCAGCAGTTTCATGATGTCCAATAATACTCACTTTCTTTCTTTTAGCATATTTAGACAATTTCTTTATGTCAAAATCTGGATATGCTGCCGAGTAGTCAAAATCATCAAAACTGTTTGGCCATTTATCCCAACCAATATTCCATCCTTCTACCAACACTCCATCAAAACCATGTTTGGCAGCAAAATCTATATATTCCTTTGTGTTTTTAGTTGTTGCACCATGCTTTGGCCCTGAACTCCAGCTATATTTCTCTACATGCATCGCCCACCAAATACCAATATATTTTGAAGGTTTTGCCCAAGAAACATCTCCTAATGCATTGGGTTCATTCAAATTTAAAATCAGATATGAAGTAATTAAATCTGTTGATTTTTCGGCAATCTGTAAGGTTCTCCATGGTGTTTTAAACGATTCAGAAAGTTTTACTTTGATTCCATCAGACCAAGGCACCAAATTTGCTTTTAATCTTCCTTTACCTCTAGACTCTAAAGTCATACTCGCAAAGTTTGTCAATGCAGCTTCATGGATACTCAAAGCGATTCCATTTCCTTCCATGGTAAAAGGAGTATGTACAATATGCAAATCACTTATTTTTGATTTTTGGTGTAAATTCTCATAGCGCATAGCATCATAAGCAGGAATCCACCAACCTTCATAATCTTGGACAAAATTAAACTCAGAAAGTTCATCTGTAATTTCTATTTCTGCTATTCCTTTTTGTTTTGGCATTGTATAACGAAAAGCAACTCCGTCCTCAAAAACTTTAAAAGTAATCTTAAATTGTATTTTTGAAGATTGTTCTTGCAACGTCACTTCAAGCTGATTGTAATTGTTTCGAATTAACTTTTCTTCTCCCCAAGGTTGGATCCAAGTTTCATCAAAAGAACTATTTTTAGAATCGATCAATACCAAATTAGAACCTAAAGAGGGGTAGTGCGTAAATTCTAATCCCAAACGACTCCAATCAACAATTTTCGTTTTATTATGTGCAACGGAATACATAGGCATACCATGAACTAATTTAAAAGAAACACGATTTGTATTTGCGGGTGAATTTACAGATTTCTGGGCTTCAATTTCAGTGGTTGAAGTACATATAAAAGCCAAAAAGAAGAAGCATTGAAAAATAATTTTCATGTTTTTATGAGTTTAAATTTATGTTGAATAACATATAGAGGTAGCTCTAGATGTATAAAATAATTAATTATTATAGCCTGGATTTTGTTCTAAAGAAGGAAATATTAATCTTTCTCTTAAAGGAATTGGATACCAAAAAGTGGTATTCCCTTTTGTTGTAAGTGAGTTTTGAACACGTTCTATATTTGCTCTATACTGATATGCGTCTGAAACTAACAATGGATCTTTAGAAGTCACCGAATTCAAATACCTTCCTGTACGAATTAAGTCATAACGTCTGTGCATTTCGAAACACAATTCACGAGAGCGTTCTTCCATAATTTCATCAATCAAATTTACTTCCAAATACTCAGCGTCTAAAGCATCTCTTCTAGCAGTATCATCTTCTGCTGCTCTCAACCTCAACTCAGATAATAATTGACGTGCACGTGTTTCAGAACCTGTAGCTCTAAAGTCAGCTTCTGCAAGAAGTAGCAATAACTCACCATAGCGCATCAAAGGCATATCCCAGTCTACTGTAAATTTATCAATATCTACTTGTCCAGGAACAGGGCGTCTCCATTTAGAAACTGTATATTTCCAATGTTCTGTTTTGTTCCATCCCCATTCAAAATCAGGATCTATAAGGTCTAATTTTTGAAATTCTAATCCTTCTATCGTTTCAAAATCGCCATCATTTAGTAGTCCTTTAGAAACATTTTTTATACGAATATCTTCGGCAGCATAGAGATAAAAAGTTTCTCCATAAGGAACTGCACGGCCGTACAATCCTCCTCCAACTTCAAAATTCCCCGTTGGCAACATCCATTCTACAGATCTGTTGTATTCATCAGGGCTAAAAGAAACTGCAAAAATAAATTCCTTTTCTTGTTCCGCCACTCCTGCTGACATAAACATACGATCGTATTTAGGCGTTAACGTATACGCGCCATATACTTGCTCTGCTAATTCAACAGCCAATTGAAATCGTGTTTTTCCATTATTTTTTGCAATATCATCTGATCCATCTACCCAGTCAAATGCATTTAAATTCACATTCCCATTTTGAGACCAATCAAAATCTGAATCTGCATAACTCTCATTTGCCGATCCTAAATACAAATTTAATTTTGCTTGAAAAACCCTTACTATATGTTTACCTACTCTAAAACTACTTTCATTTTTATCAACTTCTAAATTGGCAAGCGCAAAGTTCCAATCATTTTCAATTCCTTGTACTACTTCTTCAATTGTATTTCTACGAATTTCAGTTGGCAATTGGATATTGGTCAAATAAGGAACTCCTCCAAATAACATCATCAAATTGTAATGAAAAAAGCCACGCATAAAAGTAGCTTCAGCAAGCATACTTTTTTTCTTTGCGGTTGTTTCAGCATCTGTTGCTTCAATATCCCCAACGTTCTCTATAAATAAATTCGCAGCCGCAATTCCCTGGTATAGCGCACTCCAAGTAGCGGTAGTTTGATCATTATCACTTGTCAATTCCATTACTGAAAGCGTTATCCAAGCGGGTGATTCACAAGCACCTCCTACAATTAATTCATCTGTATTAGACTCTGTCATCCATTCCATACCACGAAACCAAGTACCCGATTCTCCTTTACCTTCTCCTGGTATTGGAGAAGCCATTAACTTATACAAACCGTATAAACCGGGTTGCGCAGTTTCTAATGTGGAGTATAAGTTAGATTCTGAAACTCCTGTAAAAATTTTTTCTTCTAAAAAAGAATCATCACAAGCAACAAATAAGCATATAGATATGATTGCTACGTATTTAAATAGTATATTTTTCATCTTAGTGTGTTTTTAAAAGTTTAATTTGATTCCTGTAAAAATCCCCATTGCTCTTGGATAAGAAATATTTTCATAACCTCTTGCAAAAGAGTACCAAGATGATACTTCAGGATCAAACCCTGAATAATTAGTCAATGTAAATACATTGGTTGCGCCTGCATACAGGTACACACTTTTTATACTTTTTGACTTGAAGTGATCAAAGGTATATCCAAGATTAATAGATTGAATTCTTAAGAAAGAAGCATCCTCTACATAATAAGAAGAGGACTCTCCAAGAGAAGAAGCATCGGTTCCGATTGCAGGCCCTTTAAACATGCCGTCTTCATCAGGTATTGCAGCATCAAAATAAGCTTGCGAAACATTTCCATAGGTATTATTATAAGATGACAATACACCTTTTCCTGCAAAAAACACTTCGTTCCCAACAGAGAAATTCATATTCATACTAAAAATAAATTTACCCATAACAATGGTATTGGCAAATCCACCTGATATATCTGGCTGATTGCTACCCAATACTTTTTGATCAGAAATGGGGTTGATTACACCATCACCGTCCAAATCTTGAAATTTCATATCTCCTGGTTTCGGCAAAGCGTTAAAGGCAGGCACAGGCAATATGTTTTTTCCATTGCTATCTAGTAGTAGCGCTCCATTTTCATCAAAATCTGTTGGTTGGTATACACCTTGATACACATAGCCGTACAAACTTCCAAA
>CEWR01078457.1_pt1 | contig 10674 bp, 9 predicted proteins | sample 356321 | NCBI WGS metagenome assembly CEWR01 (sample SAMEA2621551, study PRJEB7988) | marine metagenome | biome: marine biome (ENVO:00000447); feature: mesopelagic zone (ENVO:00000213); material: "saline water (ENVO:00002010), including plankton (ENVO:xxxxxxxx)" | depth 790 m
TTCCTCTAAAACATAGGAGGTACCTGATGCAGTAACCTTGTGCTCCTCCATCGCTTCCAACAGGGCAGCCTGTGTTTTTGGAGGTGTGCGGTTAATCTCGTCTGCCAGGATGATATTTCCAAAGATCGGCCCCTTAAAAAATCGAAACCCTCTTTTCCCTGTTGATTGATCTTCATCAATGACCTCTGTTCCAGTAATGTCGCTAGGCATAAGATCGGGAGTGAACTGGATCCGCTTGAATTTCAATTCCAAAAGTTCAGCAATTGATTTGATCATCAGTGTTTTCGCCAAGCCCGGTACACCAACCAGGAGAGTGTGTCCTTTGCAGAATAAAGCAATTAGTATATGATCCAGAACGCTGACTTGACCAATAATTGATTTCCCAATTTCTGAAAGAAAATGGGTGCGGGCTTCAGTCAATTTTTCAAGTAAGTGTAAATCTTTTTGTTCTTTCATATTATTCCCTGTTTTGATATTTACATTCAAAAACTAAAGAGGGAAAATTACGAGCCCCTTGTCCCTTTTACAATCTTATTGTCTTGCTCTCCCAATAAAGATTTGAGAAATTCATGTTCATGTTCAACGTTAAAACAAATGAAAAAGTTCACTGGATAGGCTTGACCCGTAATGAAATGAGGGAACATGTTGCAAAGCTGGGACAACCACATTTCCGAGCAGATCAAATTTACAACTGGATTTATTCCGGGAAAATTAAATCATTTCAATCCATGGCAAATATTCCCAAATCCTTCCGCACAGTTTTGGGCCAAACATCGGGGATTCATCCCCTCTCTTTAGTTAAAATAACCGGTGAGGATTCCTCGCTTACCAGGAAATTTCTCTTCAGGCTGTCCACCGGTGAGATGATTGAATCCGTTTTAATGCAGGAAGGAAACCGAATAACTGTATGCTTATCTTCCCAGGTGGGGTGTGCAATGGATTGCGATTTCTGTGCTACAGCGAAAATGGGATTCCAAAAAAATCTCTCTGTTGGGGAAATTGTAGATCAATTTCTATTTTTGCAGCAAGAATCTGAAAAAAAAATTACCAATGTTGTATTTATGGGAATGGGAGAACCTTTCCTGAATTATGCCCGAGTGATAAAAGCTGCTGATCTGTTAAATCAATCAGATGGAATTGATTTAGGCGCACGCAGGATTACAATCTCGACTGTGGGGATTATTCCAAGAATAAAGCAGTTTTCCAAAGAGGGTCATCGCTATAAGTTAGCTATCAGCTTGAATGGAACAACCCAGAATCAACGATTACAAACAATGCCTGCGGCAAAAAAATATCCCATTCATAAGCTGATAGATGCGGCAAAAAACTACTATGAAACAGCAAAACGGTTTCCCACTTTCGAATATGTACTGATGAACAATCTTAATGATAGAACTACTGATGCTGAAAATCTCATTAAATTGATTGGAAATCTCCCTTGTAAAGTGAATCTAATTCCCTACAATGAAATTGGAGGAACTTATAAGCGTCCATCACATGACCGGTTAACACGTTTTATCAATGCACTGAAAAATGTACCGTTTACCGTGACTGTTCGTTGGAGCAATGGTACTGAAATTGATGCTGGTTGCGGCCAATTAGCCGTGAATGCAGGAGGTAGTGTTCAATCATAAACAAAAAACTCATATCAATGGCTGGGTCTATCCGTTCGTATTCAGGATTTCAAGGGAAGAAAGCAGTAATCTTAGGCTCAGGACTTGGTAGTTTACCAGATCAATTCGAAAACAAAACTATTATTCCTTACGAAAAAGTTCCTGGATATCCCAAACCCTCTGTGAAGGGACACTCTGGAGAATTTGTTGTTGGCACTCTGAATGGTGAAGAAATTCTGGCAGCAAAAGGAAGGTTCCATTATTACGAAGGGTTTGACTTCTCAGAAATTACATTGCCTATCCGTTTATTGCATGAGCTCGGTATTTCATTTGTTATAATCACAAATTCCGCTGGTTCATTACGTAAGGACTACCATCCTGGAACATTGATGGCTATGAATGGTCATCTTGACTGCACATTTATTGAGGGACCTGAATTACCAACAATAAATAAAAAACCACGTTTTTATAATTCTGAAATATTAGCATTAGCAAAAAAATGCTCTCTTGAAACTGGTGTTCAAATAAAAGAGGGAGTTTATTGCTGGACATTAGGGCCAGCTTACGAAACGCCGGATGAAGTTAAGTTCATACAAAACCTCGGTGGAGATGCGGTAGGAATGAGCACGGTACCTGAAATAAAAATGGCAGGAGAACTTGGAATTAGTTCATTGGGAATTTCCTGTTTGACAAATTACGCTGCAGGAATTACAAAAAATTCTTTATCCCATGATGAAGTGATAGAGACCGCTGATAAAGTAAAAAATCAATTTTCAAAACTAGTCGCAAAAATTTTGATTGAAGAAGACACAAATTAAAATCTATTTGTGAAAAAAGAAAGATTGTATAATTCAAAAAAACTGGATGATATTTACTCCCATATAAGAGGAGATTTAGAAAGGATTTAAGAAAATTTACTATGACAAAAAAGCACCAGAAAAATGATTTAACAGTTAATGTAAGATCAGAAATCTTTGAGATTCAGGATACCATAATTGAAACCCGGAGAGATATTCATAAATATCCGGAATTAGGTTTTGAAGTACACCGTACAGCTGGAATTGTTTCAGACCGTTTGAATTCATTTGGAATTGACGTTCAAACCGGAATAGGGAAAACCGGGGTTGTCGGGACTCTTCAGGGAGAAAAAGACGGTGCCACCATTGCGTTGCGTGCAGATATGGATGCACTGCCAATCCAGGAAACAAGTGACATCCCATACAAGTCAGTTCACGATGGGGTTATGCATGCCTGTGGACACGATGGTCATACAGCCATGCTTTTAGGGGCAGCAGAAATTATTTCAAAATTTCAGGATACCCTCAACGGTACTGTAAAATTCATTTTCCAGCCGGCTGAAGAAGGAGGAGGAGGCGCCCGTTTTATGATTGAAGATGGATGTTTGGATGGAGTTGATGAGATCTACGGAATTCATGTTTGGAGTTATCAAAAATACGGAACAATCGGTGTTAAAGAAGGCCCAACTTTAGCTGCAGCAGATGCATTTACAATAACAATTAAGGGGAAAGGTGGACATGGAGCAGCTCCTCAGGGAACAGTTGATGCCATTGTAGTTGCTTCCCATCTTGTGACAGCCCTGCAAACCATCGTAAGCAGGAATACAAATCCTCTGGAAAGTACAGCGCTTACTGTGGGAAAAATTTCAGGAGGACACAACTTCAACGTTATCGCTGATACGGTTGAACTCAAAGGTACTGCCCGTGCCTATACTGAAGAAAATAGGCAAATGATCAAGAAACGATTAAATGAAATAATTGAAGGAGTAGGAAGTACGTATGGTGCAAAAATTGAAATGGATTATTGGGATGGATATCCACCTACTGTAAATCATAAAGTACCGGTGGAAAGATTAGTTAGATCTGCAGAAAAAATTGTTGGAGAAGGAGTAGGATTCCCATATTTATCTATGGGTGGAGAAGATTTCAGCTATTACACGCAGAAAATTCCCGGCTGTTTTTTCTTTGTAGGATCAACCCCTCCGGACCAAAAACCAATGAGCGTGCCTCACCATTGTTCACATTTTAATATTGATGAACGGGCGCTTCTTGTTGGTTCAAGCATTTATGTACAATTAATTGAGGATTTATTAATAAAATAAATTTAATATCCTTCCGTTGCGTTTTCACCGCGGGGATCAGCGCCACCGTAAAACCCCTTCTCCCCTATCATTATTCCATTGGCCTGCCCAATAGTGCCCCAGCGATAAGACCGGATGATGTGACCACGATTAATTAGATTCTGTTCTACATCTTTGGACAAGCTTCTTTGCTCCACAATAATTGCATCAGGTAACCACTGTGAATGGACTCGTGGGACAGAAACCGCTTCCTGAATATCCATCCCGTGAATTGCAACATTTAGAATAATTTGCATGACTGTAGTGATGATGGTAGACCCACCGGGAGTACCAATGATCAAAAAAGGCTCACCGTTCTTTAGAACAATTGTTGGAGTCATGGAGCTCAATGGCCGTTTGTAAGGCTGAATAGCATTGGCTTCATTTCCAATGAGCCCGAAGATATTCGGTGACCCGGGTTTTGCTGAAAAATCATCCATTTCATTGTTCAAAAAGAATCCAGCACCCTCTACTAATACACCACAGCCAAAGCCAGTATTCAATGTGGTGGTGACACTCACTGCATTCCCATTCTTGTCAATAACGGAATAATGGGTTGTCTCTCGGCTTTCATAAGCTAAAGGATCGCCTGCTTTTACAACCGAACTTTTTGTCGCTTTTTCCATGGAAATATTCTGAATTCTCTCGAAAGCATATTCTTTTGAAACCAGCATTGATACCGGCACTTCCCAGAAATCCGGGTCACCCATGTGTTCAGCACGATCCGCATAGGCCCTGCGTTCAATTTCCGTGAGAAGGTGAATATAATCGGATGAATTCCAGCCTAAAGTATCCAAAGGATATTGTTCTAACATGTTGAGCATTTGGATCAGGAGAACTCCTCCAGAACTTGGAGGTCCCATAGAAATAAAGTCTAAACCCTTGAAATCTCCGGTAACAACAGTGCGATAAACTGAATGATAATTATCCAAATCTTCTTTTGTAATGAAACCATTGCCTTCGGCCATTTCTCTTTCAATCAATTGAGCAGTTTTCCCTTCATAAAACCCGGCGCGCCCTTTTCTGGAAATCAGCTTCAAAGTCCTGGCTAAATCTCTCTGGACTAACTTATCTCCTGCTCTCCATGGTTCACCGTTCTTTTTAATAAAAACGGCTTTTGCTCCGTCGTCATTTATAAAAAAGTCGTGGAAAATATTCAAAACTTGGGCAAACCCATATGAGATGGGAAAACCCCGCTCTGCCAATTGAATGGCAGGAAGCAGCAATTGACGCAGGGAAATATTCCCCGAACCGTGATCTCTCCAGATTTTTAATAATCCATCTACTGATCCCGGTGTACCTGCTGCCAGGTGAGAATAAAGAGAAAGGCCGTGAACCACATTGCTGGAATCATCCAGATACATATCGCGGTGTGCCATACTTGGTGCCATCTCACGAAAATCCAGGCTAAATGATTCTCCGTAGGCCGTGTGAGCTACTAAAAAACCTCCTCCGCCAATATTTCCGGCCTGGGGATGTGTTACCGCCAACGTAAATCCAGTGGCCACCGCTGCATCTATTGCATTACCGCCTTTTTTTAATATGTTAACTCCAGCATCTGAGGCCAATCTGCTGGCAGATACCACCATACCATTTTTTGCATATTCCGGTTCTGCATGGGAATATTGAATGAGACACAGAAAAATGATTGTCCAAAATATTTTTTTACATTCTATCTTCTTCATTTCAGTACTGATTTATAAGGATAAACTCAATGGATATAATCCAAAGACAAAGCAAACTAAATCCGCATAGTTTGCAACATATTTTATTATTATCACTCTTTTTATCTTTTATATTAACCCTTGTTTTATTTTTAACAGAAAGGAATTAAATAAAAATTGGACAATGGCTCACTTCAGATACGGATGGCAATAAATAGTCTGGTCTATAGCATACCGCCGATTTTACAGCAATCAGGAAGATTTTCGTAAACTATAGGATCCGCCTCTGTATTATTGGCTTGATAACCAAGAGCAGAAACCACTTTTTCTATGGCAGCTAACTCAATAATCGATGCCTTGTAAGTTACATGGCCAACTTTTGTATTTAAATCAACGTCAAACTTGCTGATACCGTCAACTTTGGCCATTCCTGATTCAATAGTTTTTTTACACATACCACATTGAACGGTACTCAGTGTCACGTCAGCGTGTTTTTCTCCTTCACTGCTACAGGCCATAATTCCAAATAATAGTCCCCATAAAGCGAATATGTTTACTTTCTTCATTTTACACTCCTTGTTAAATAGAAATATTCGAAGAATTTTATTTAACCAGTTTTTCTGTTGCTCAATGACAACTACCGTACCATCCCTGACATATTTTTTAATTTGGGTATAAAGTTTCACCTTCACTTTTAGCAATTATCGCAGCTCCAATGCTGTCGCTGGTTACATTGACCATAGTTCTAAACATATCCAAAGGGCGGTCCACTGCCAGCATAGTTCCCACAATAATAGCAACATCAGGATGATCTCCAAGGCCAACGGAATCTAATACCACAAAGATCATTACCAATCCTGCGGATGGAATGGCTGCTGCACCTACAGATGCTAAAAAGGCTGTCAATACAATGACAAATTGTTGTGCAATGTTCAAGTCGAAACCGATTGCCTGGGAAATAAATAACACTCCAGCGCACTCGTATAAGGCGGTGCCATCCATATTGATGGTTGCACCCAAAGGCAGAACAAAACTGGTTGTTTTATTCGAAACTCCCACTTCATTTTCAACACAATCCATTGTAACAGGAAGAGTCGCTCCAGATGAACTGGTAGAGAATGCCGTCATGAATGCCGGGGCCATGGCTTTAAAATGCTTGATTGGACTGATCCGCGTAAAAAGATAGAAAATGACCGGCAGTGTAATCATCCAGTGGATCAGCAAGCCTGTTACAATTGTGATCATATACATCCCCACAGCTTTGAATAATTCAAAACCGGAAGTGGCCACTGCTTTGGTAATTAAACCAAAAACACCAATGGGTAATAAAGCAATAATGCCATGGGTGAGTTTCATCATGGCTTGAAAGCCATAATCGAAAAAATGTGTCAGCATTTCCTGGGGTCTTCCAGATAACCGGGTGATTGCGAAGCCAAAAACGATGGACCAAAAAATTACACCTAACATGTCGCCGTCAGCCATGGCTGCAATCGGATTCAATGGAATCATTCGAATGATAATTTCTCCAAGAGATGATGGCTTTTGCAAAGAACTTGGATCAAAAGACTGGCTTGAACTTGCATATTCGAGACCAACCCCTGGTTGAATGATATTGGTCAAAATTAATCCAACAAGGATTGCAAAAATGGACGTCGCAAAATAGTATACAAATGTTTTGGAGCCTATTCTACCTAATGTACGGCTGTCACCCAAGCTGGCAACACCACTGGTGATAGAAAACAGAATTAATGGAACAATGATCATTTTTAATAAACGCATGAATATTGTTCCCAGCGGTGCAACAAATAACGAATTTTCACCGAATACAAGTGCAAATATGGTTCCCAGGGCCATAGCGATGAGAACTTGCCAGTGAAGTTTCAGTTTAAACATAAATACCCTTTAGTTAGAACCATACACGAGTTAAAGGTACTGCAAATTGTGGAAATAAAAAAAGCCCGAAAGAAATCAGTTCACACAGGAATCAAGCATCTGATATCACTTCCTGATTACAAAAACAGTCAATGACTTAGGGGCTGCTGATGCCAATAACAAGGTATTACTAATATACATATAAGAACGGAAAATTTTGGTGTCTATGGCGATTGGGCAGGCCTCTTACCATTCCGAATAGAGAAGTTAAGCCAACTTGCACAGATGGTACTGCCCTTTTGAGAGTGGGAGAGCATGTGGATGCCACTTTTTATACCTAGATTTAAAATGTTATGTTGTCGAGATTGACATTTCCACCAGAGAGTATAACCCCAATATTTTTGGAGTTCAGATCCGAACTTTTATTAATGAGTGCAGCGAAGGCAACTGCTGAGGATGGTTCAATGACAATCTTTAAGCGAGACCAGATCAATTTAAGCGCAGATAAAATTTGATCCTCGGTTACCAAAACAATCTCTTCAATCCCATTTCGAATAATTGGAAAGTTAATATCACCTAATTGGGTTTTTAACCCATCTGCTATGGTATCTGCAGTTTTATTGGTCTCAATTCTGCCAGATTTTAAAGATCTAAAAGCATCATCTGCATTTTCTGGTTCACCACCGTATATTTTACAATTAGGTAATCTTTGCTGTACAGCTAAAATTGTTCCAGCAACTAATCCACCACCGCCAACTGGTGTGAAAATGGCGTCTAGGTTTGAATATTTTTCTAACAACTCAAAAGCCGCTGTCCCCTGCCCCTTAATAACATCTAAATTATTAGAGGGATGAATGAAAGTGGCACCATTTTCTATCGATATTCGTTCAGCATTAGTTTCTCTATCTTTCAAAGTTGGTAGACAAATAGTAACCTCTCCTCCATATCCCTTGACAGCATCAATCTTTACTTTTGGAGCAGATGATGGCATCACAATATATGCTGTTACACCTAAATTATTTGCAGCAAGAGAAAGAGCCTGAGCAAAATTTCCTGAAGAGTGAGTTACAACACCCTTGTCTTTTTGTTCTTCTGATAAGTTAAGAATGGCATTCGTTGCTCCTCTCATTTTAAATGCGCCTATTTTCTGAAAATTTTCACATTTAAAAAACATATTGCAACCGACAATCTCATTTAAAAGAGTAGAAGTCAAAATCGGAGTTTCATGAATGTATGGCTTGATTTTTTTTGCTACATTTTTGATTGTTTTCATAATAGTCTAGAATTTGAAATATGAAAATACAAAAAACAGGCCTGATAAATGATAATACATTTTAGATGTTTAAATTAATAATTACCAACCATTGAAATTCTAGAAACTCTTATAATATAGAGATGGGTACAAACGAAACCCCTGAACTTAAAGAAGTTGTCGACGTCATTGTGTTTTGTGGGCAAAGTGGACAGATAAAAGGATCCGGTGTCTGTTGTGTAAAAGACGCTAAAATGTGTGGGTGTGGCGCACATTCTGGTTCACCAGCCTGCTGCGTGATTCTTGTTGAGGCTCCAGATGACTCAGAGACAACCGACGAAGTAACCCCCAGATGATAAATAGACATTTTTTAATTAATACGCCTGTAACCATTTAATAATCCGTTCAATGGCTTCAATAAGGTTAGCACAGACCGGGATGATATCATCGATTGTCATTGTTTTATCAGTGGGAATTTTCCTGCTGATTTTCAGTGCTTTTCTTCCATCAAAATTGATATAGGCTAAACGAGCATTCAGTTCAGTTGCATCACGTCCAAATTCTGAACCGGATAAAAGAGCTACACCAGTATCCTGTAATAATTGTTCACAAAGTGTAGGTGAATTCGTTATACCCCTTTCAGTTAATTTTTCTCTGAAGTTTTCGAAATCTGGGAATAAATAAAATGCCCCGGATGGAGCACGAACTCGAACCCCGGCTTTAGCTAAACTATTCGCACAGTAAGACCCCACTATTGATAGTAGACGACGGGAGTGAATTAAATATTCGTCAACAGTTTTATAATCAGTATAAGCCTGAACGGCTGCATATTGAATGGGAGTGCTCACACAGGAAAATGTTTCGCTTGAAATAGAAGCTACGACGTTTTTCAGTCCATACAGTTCTCTGGGAAACGCAAAATGTCCCAAACGCCATCCACCAGCTCCGCACCATTTGGATAACCCCGAACTGACGATAGTCCCTTCAGGATAATACCTGGCAATTGATATATGATCTCCTTGGTGATGCATTCGACCATAAATTTCGTCAGATAGAACTAGAACATCATTTTTCCTACACACAGCAGCTAGAGTAGACAATTCTTCGGGGGTGTATGTTCCGCCATCAGGGTTACCTGGATAATTTAGAATTAACATGTGAGGACTTTCAATAGAATGGATTGCAGATTCAAGCTGATCAGGAAGAAGTCTCCAGTTGTTTTCATATTGAGTTTGAATATAATGAATTTCTCGATGGACGATTTGTCCTTGTGGCCCATAGGACACCCAGCAGGGGGAAGGTATTAATGTTGACCCTTCCATTGCCAATTGTAAGGTGAACACCAATTCCTTCGAGCCTGGGCCAATCATGATGCCTTCTGGTTCAAAATCTGTTTTGTCTATTTTTTGATGAAATTCAGCTACAGCCTGGCGTAGAGCATACAATCCTTCTACGGGTAAATAATCTTTTCGATAGGCATTTCCCTCCAAGCTAGAAACGATGGAATCCGGAACAGGAAAGGGTGATTGACCTAAACCAAAACGAAATATTGTTTTCCCGGAAGTTTCCAATTCTCCACAGTATTTATTGATCGCCAGTGTAGCAGACTGTTTCAGGTTTTGTAAGTGAGGATGGATTTTGTGGGGCATAAATGGACAGTAAACTTAAGAAGTTTCCTTTCTGGATTAAATAAAAAAAGGTTCAACTGTACGGCCAATATTGGAATATTAACTGTAAACCCTTGCTGTGATAATATCAAAAAACTAGCGGAGGATGGCTCCTTCAGCTAAAACTATTAAAAACATCCATATATTTTATTCCACTACCAGTGATAAATAAGACAATTTGTTCATCCTTCTGAATTTGTCCGTTTTCCAATAGATTTTCCAAAGCTGCAACAGTTGCCCCGGCTTCCGGAGCAGCAAATACTCCTTCGGTTTTTCCCAATGGAGTCACACCTTTAAGTAATGCATCATCGCTAACAGCGAGAGCATATCCATTACTATCACGAATCGATTGCAAAATAAGAAAGTCGCCTATCGCTGATGGAACACGAAGACCTGAAGCCACAGTATTGGCACCTTCAAAAGGTGGAGCATTATCTAATCCTTCATTAAAAGCACGAACTATGGGAGC
>CEWR01148388.1_pt1 | contig 10657 bp, 10 predicted proteins | sample 356321 | NCBI WGS metagenome assembly CEWR01 (sample SAMEA2621551, study PRJEB7988) | marine metagenome | biome: marine biome (ENVO:00000447); feature: mesopelagic zone (ENVO:00000213); material: "saline water (ENVO:00002010), including plankton (ENVO:xxxxxxxx)" | depth 790 m
GGAAATGCTTGACATTGGCCCGAAAACAGGCTCGTATGTCATTTGAATACGAGTGTCGCCGGGTCCGCCGACGGCACGCAGAGTCCCAGAAAGAGAGCAGATCGATGAACAAGAGCGAATTGATCGCTGCAATCGCCGATCAGGCGGGGGTTTCAAACAAGGATGCAGGCGCCTGCCTGGATGCCTTCTGCGACGTCGTGGCCTCCACGGTCGCCGGCGGCGGCAAGGTGGCAGTGCCCGGTTGGATGTCCTTCGAGCACACGATCCGTGCCGCCCGCACGGCCCGCAACCCGCAGACCGGTGCCGCAATCGACGTGCCCGAAAAGGCCGCCGTCAAGATCAAGGCCGGCGCCAAGCTCAAGAGCGCCGTCGCCACCGGCAGTGCGGCACCCGCCGCAGAGGCACCCGCCGAAGAGGCACCCGCCGCACCAGCCTGGTAGATCGGTTTCCGTTCTCTCTCCCGCCTCGACCGGTCGGTGGCGCAAGGCGCCACCTCGGTCCGAGGCGGTGGGGCTCGTGCCCGGTATGAGATCTGGTGAGCCCATGATGGATCTGTGCGTGCCTGCCTCCCGGTTACGGGATGCCCGGGGGCAACCGTGAGCGGGTCGTTGCCCGCCCCTGACGAGGTCATCCCACACCGGGCACCGTTTCTCTTCCTGACGGCGGTCACGGAGCTCGAGGTTGGGCTTTCGGCCTCGGGCCACTGGCAGCTCACCGGCGACGAGGACTTCTTCGTTGGCCACTTTCCCGGGCGGCCAACGCTTCCCGGGGTCCTGCAGTGTGAGTCGATCGCCCAACTCGGTGCCTATGCACTGCTCAGCGATCCGGCGTTCTCCGGTCGCCTGGCGCTCTTCGGCGGCATCGACAGGGTCCGCTTTCGACGTCAGGTGCTGCCCGGCGACCGCCTCGACCTGCACGTCGACCTGGGGCGGGTGTCCGCACGGGCCGGCAAGGGGTCCGGACGGGCTTCGGTCGACGGCGAGACGGCCTGCGAATGCGAACTGCTCTTCGTGTTCGCCGACTCGGCCTGACGGGTCGCGCTCAGGCGGGGCCCATCACGAGCGTGCCGTTGTGGCCGCCGAACCCGAACGAGTTCGAAAGTGACGGACCCGGCTCCCATGGGGTCGCACCACCGAGTACCAGGTTGATGGGCGGCATCTCCGGGTCAGGAGTGGTGTAGCCGGCAGTCGGGGGGATGAGAGCCTTCTGGAGGCTGAGAGCCAGCGCCACGGCTTCGAGGGCACCGGCCGCCCCCAGGGCGTGTCCAGTGATCCCCTTGGTGGAAGTCACGAGCGGCCCCGGCGTGCCGAAGACCTTCTCCATGGCCCGGGCCTCCGCCATGTCGTTCAATGGGGTGGAGGTGCCGTGTGCGTTGATGTGGCCGATTTCGGCTGCGGTCACCCCGGCCTCCTCCATCGCCAACTCCATGCAGGCGACCGCCCCGGCACCACCGGGCGCCGGCGCCGTGATGTGGTGGGCATCGGCCGTGCTGGCTCCACCGAGCACCTCGGCGATGATCGTGGCACCCCGGTCGATGGCCGTCTCCCACTCCTCGAGGACGAGGATTCCCGCGCCCTCACCCATGACGAAGCCGTCCCGGTCGGCGTCGAAGGGTCGGGAGATACCGGCGGACGAGAAGGCCGTCATGTTGGTGAACCCAGCGAGGGCCGTCGGGACGAAGGCGGCCTCGCTACCTCCGGCGATCATCACGTCGCAGCGACCCGTGGCCACGAGGCGGGCGGCGTTGGCGACGGCGTGGGTGCCGGCCGCGCAGGCAGTGCAACTGTTCTCCGCCGGCCCCTGGAAGCCGTGGCGCATCGAGACGGCTGCGGTGGCGGCGTTGGCCATCATCATCGGCACCAGGAAGGGGGAGACGCGGCGGTCACCCTTGTCGAGTCGGACCTTGATCTGCTCCTCGAGCGTCTGGATGCCTCCGATGCCGGTGCCGATCCACACGCCGGATCGACCGGGATCGGCGGTCAGGTCGCCTGCCTGCTCCAGGGCCATGTGGGCTGCGGCTATTGCGAACTGGGTGCACCGGTCGGCTCGACGGACCTCCTTGGGGTTGTCGAACCAGGGGTCGGGGTCGAAGTCGTGGACGCGCCGGTTGCCCACGGGGGCTGGGCCGCAGAGGCCGTCCCAGAAGGCATCGATACCGATCCCGCAGGGTGCGACGACCCCCAGGCCGGTGACGGCGACGCGCCGTCCCTGCATCAGAGTCCCTGCTTCAGAGCTTGTTGGTGATCATGGCGTAGGCGCCAGCGACGGTCTCGATGCCCTCGAGTTCCGACTCCTCGACGGTCACGTCGAATTCCTCTTCGAGGGCCATGACCAGTTCGACCAGGTCGAGGCTGTCCGCATCGAGGTCGTCCCCGAAGCGGGCTTCGGGAGTGATCTGGGAGGCGTCGACCGAAAGCACTTCCACAGCGCACTTGGTGAATCGTTCGAAATTCGCATCGCTCACCGGGAGCTCCGTTCTCTTGTGGCATCTCTCGATGACCGGGGGTTTCGGGACGGCAATACCCTAGGGCGGGAGGCGCCGCCCCGCGACGATTTCGGGCGGTGCCCACGGGTTCCTTCCTGTCGGGAAGGGCGCTTCAGCCCATGAAGAGCCCACCGTCGACGGGAAGCACGGCGCCGGTGATGTACCCGGCCTCATCCGAGGCGAGGAAGCGGACTGCCGCTGCGATCTCCTCGGGTCGGCCGAGCCGACCGAGCGGAACGGCATCGGCATAGGCGTCCAACTGGTCCTCCGGGAGGGCGCTGAGCATGTCGGTGGCGATGGGGCCGGGGGCGACCACGTTGACGGTCACCCCACGGCTGGCAAATTCCTTGGCGAAGGAGCGGCCGAGGCCGACGAGGCCGGCCTTCGAAGCGGCGTAGTTGGCTTGACCGGCCTGGCCGATGCGTCCCGCGATCGAGGAGACGAACACGATGCGTCCCCAGCGGGCGCGCATCATGCCCTTGACCGCCCGTCGGGCGACCCGGAATCCACCGGTGAGGTTGGCCTCCAGCACATCGGTGAAGTCGTCGTCGGACATGCGCAGGACGAGGCTGTCCCGGGTGATCCCGGCATTCGAGACCAGCACCTCGACGGCTCCGAGTTCCTCTTCGACCCGGGCGAAGGCGGCTTCGACCTGGTCGGCGTCGGTGATGTCGCAGGCCACCGGGAGGAGGCCCGCCTCGAGGACCTCGGGCGGTGCCTCGCCTCGACAGGTCACGGCGACCCGGTCGCCCTGCTCAGCAAAGGTTCGGGCGCACGCCAGGCCGATTCCGCGGTTTCCCCCGGTCACCAGCACGGTTCGTCGGCTCATGAGGTTCCTCGTTCCCTGTTGCTCTCGTGGTTGGTCGGTGGTCGAAGTGGAAGGGGCGTCGTCAAGCAACCTGGAGCCAGGCAATGGGTTGGCTTGAGGTCACTCGCTCGGTGTCGAGGGCCAGCCAGCCCATGAGCATGCCGCCGAACGGCGAGCGGACCTCCTCGTTCCCGATCTTGCCGAGGAGTTGGCCGGCGGACACCGTTCCACCGACGGCGAGATCCTCGATGGGGGTGAATACACCGGCGCAGGGGCTCACCACAAGGCGCTCGGTGGCGAAGAGGTGCTCTCCCTCGTGGAGTTCTGGCGGAGCGGCCTCCGGCGTCGTGGCCAGTTCCTCGAGGAGGCGGTCGAGGTCGTCGGGGGCATTTACGGTGAGGCGCCTCGCCTCCTTGAGGGTGCGCTTGACGAGCCCGGTGAGGACGTTGCCCGGTCCGAGTTCGACGAAGGTGGTAAAGCCGAGGTCGGAGAGGCGTCGGAGCGACTGGTGCCACCGTACCGGCCTAGTCAACTGGGCGTTGAGGAGGCTGCGCCAGGCCTCGGGGTCGTCGTGTTCGAGGGCGTCCACGTTGGCCACCACGATCCCCTCGGGGAGACGAACGTCGGCCTCGTCGACGGCGACGCGGAGGCGGTCTCCGGCAGAGGCCATGAAGGGGGTGTGGAACGCCCCCGAGACCTCGAGGTTCGTGACCCGCTTGGCGCCCGCTTCCCTGGCGGCCTCGCCGGCAGCGGTGACGGCGTCGGGGTCGCCGGCGATCACGACCTGTCCGGGGGCGTTGAAGTTGGCCACCCAGACATCGCCGGCCGTGGCCTCGCATGCCGCCTCGACGCCCTCGTCGTCGAGTCCGAGGATGGCGGCCATCGTGCCGACCCGCTCGCCGGCCGCCGCCTGCATCGCCTCACCGCGTTCGACCACGAGGCCGATGGCCCCGCCGAAATCGAGGGCGCCGGCGGCGGTCAGGGCGCTGTACTCGCCGAGGCTGTGACCGGCGTGGCCGGCGGCGTCGACTCCCACCCGCTCGACGGCGTCGAGGATGACCATGCTGGTCAGGAAGGTTGCCAACTGAGCGTTGCGGGTCTGGCGGAGTTCGTCGGCGTCGGCGTCCAGCAGCAGGTGGGCCAGGTCCCGGCCGGCCTCCTCGGATGCCTCCTCCACCAACTCCCAGGAGGGGTGCTCCCGCCAGGCTGCGCCCATGCCGGGCTGCTGGCTGCCCTGGCCCGAGTAGGTGAAGACGATCATCGACGAGTTCCTCCTGCGCCACCGACGGCGCGGCGGCCATTGTGGCCCACTTGGCGCCCGATTTGTGGCCAGATCGGAGGATCCCACGAGTGGCGTCAGGCACCATCTGGTGCCGTTGGGGGCGTCGCTAGGCTGCCCGCCACGCCCGGGTGGCGAAACTGGCAGACGCGGAGGATTCAAAATCCTCTGGCCGCAAGGCCTTGCGGGTTCGATTCCCGCCCCGGGCACACAGGCATTTCGCGGACTTCTCCTGCCCATTCGCGGCAGGGGCCCGGGGGACGTACAGGTCCATCCGTCGCACCGGCCTGCGTAGACTGCCCGGCCCATGGCACGACCCCTGATCGAACGACGCTTGAGCGAGATTGGCGAGCGACTGCGCCGCCTGCGTGCCGATGTGGCGGTCACTGAGGAGCAACTCGCCCACCTCTCTGGCGAGGCCGACGACGCCAGGGTGCGCCACCTCGTCTCCGAGACCCCGTTGTCCGAGCGTGAGCGTCGTGACGCCGACGGCCAGGTGACTGCCATGGCCAGACACCGGGAGGACCTTCTCGCCGAGGTTCTCCGACTCGAGATCACCCAGGATGAGTTGCTCGACCGCATGACCGTTGAGGGCTGAGATGCCAGAGGAGGTGCGCGTCGCACTCGCCGAGGACGACGCGATCATCCGCCTCGACCTGAGGGAGACCCTCGAGGAGGAGGGCTACACGGTCGTCGGCGACACTGGTCGGGGTGACGAGATGCTCGAACTGGTCGCCGCTACCGACCCCGAGGTGGTCATACTCGACATCAAGATGCCGGGCATGGACGGCATCGAGGTGGCCCGCTGCATCGCCGAGTCGCACGACGCCGCCGTGGTGATCCTCACGGCCTTCAGCCAGCGCGAGCTCATCGACCAGGCCATCGAGGCTGGGGCGCTGGCCTACCTCGTCAAGCCGTTCCAGCGCAGTGAGCTCGTCCCTGCCGTCGAGATCGCACGTGCCCGTCACCGTGAGATGAGGGCCATCACCGACCAGGCGCAGACTCTCGCCGATCGGCTCGAGGCCCGCAAGACGATCGACCGGGCGAGGGGAGTGCTGATGGACGAGGTCGGCCTCAGCGAGACCGACGCCTTCCGATTCATCCAGCAGGCCGCCATGAACGAACGGGCCAACATGGCCGACGTGGCGAGGCAGGTCCTCGAGGACGGGCGACGGCCCGAGTCGTAATCCGGGCCGTCAGTGCTCCGGAGTAGGGTCGGCGACGTGCCCCGACCGCTGCTCCTCATCGACGGCAACTCCCTGACCTACCGGGCCTTCTTCGCCCTACCCACCGACCTCATGACGGCCTCGGGACAGGTCACGAATGCCGTCACCGGCTTCTGCGCCATGCTCGTCACCCTGCTCCGGGAGCACGAGCCCGATGGGGTGGCGGTGGCGTTCGACCTGCCGGGCGCCACCTTCCGGCACGAGCGCCTGCCCTCCTACAAGGCCAACCGGGAGAAGCAGCCCGACATCCTGTACGAGCAGTTGGCCCTGGTTCGGGACCTGGTCGAGGCGCTGGGGCTCCGGGTGGTCGAGGCCGAGGGCTTCGAGGCCGACGACGTACTCGCCACCCTCGCCACCACAGCCCGGGATGCCGGGCGGGACGCGATCATCGTCACCGGTGATCGGGACAGCTATCAGTTGGTCGAGGATCCCCATGTCCGGGTGCTCTACAACAAGCGGGGCGTCTCCGACTACGCCCTCTACGACGAGGCCGGCATCGAGGAGCGCACGGGCGTTCGCCCGGATGACTACGTGCACTACGCGGCCCTCCGGGGCGACCCGTCCGACAACCTGCCGGGTGTCCCGGGGGTGGGCGAGAAGACGGCGGCCAAGTTGGTCAATGCCCACGACGGGCTCGACGGGATCTTCGAGGCGGCCGCCGAGCAGACGCCGAAACTACGCCAGAACCTCGAGGAGAACGAGGAGAGGGTGCGCCTCAACGTCGAGTTGATGGTGCTGGTGCGTGACGTGCCGCTCGGGTTGACGGCCGACGACCTCGAGCGGCGCCCGGCCGACGTCGATCGGGCCGTCGGCCTCTTCGACCTCCTGGAGTTGCGCACCGCCCGGGTCCGCCTGGGTGAACTGCTCGACGCCGACTTCTCCTCGGATGGAGCCGGTGGATCCGAGGGTGTCAGTGGAGCGCGTGGTGGGGGAGACATCGAGGTCGTCGTCCAACGGCCAGCCGACGCGGCGTCGGCATGCTCGGCCCTCGCCGGACTGTTGTCGACCCCGATCGCCCTACATGGCGGCGAAGGGGACTCTGGTGAGGGTTCGCTGGCGGACGGCCTGGCCCTGTCGGCTGGTGACGGTGCCGTCGTCTGGCTCGAACGGGACCTCCTCGAGGCTCCGGAGGTTGCCGGGGTGCTCACTGGCCTCCTGGGCGTCGGGGGGCCTGGCATCGCCTTCCATGATGGGAAGCCGCTGGTCAAGGCGCTGCGGCGCCTGGGCATCGACGCTTGCGCGCCGATCCTCGACACGCGCCTTGCCGCCTACCTGCTGGACCCGGCCGACCCCGGCTTCGGCCTCGAGCAGCTCCTCGAACGCCACACCGAAAGTCGGCTTCCTGAAGCGGGTGCCGCCGAGGGGCAGCTCGACCTCGGAGGCGACACGATCGCGAGCGCCGATGCCGCGGCCCTCCGGGCACGGGCGGTCGAACTCCTCGTCGAGCCGATGCTGGCTGCCATCGACGGCCAGGGCATCGCCGGGTTGAACGCTGACGTCGAGCTGCCGCTGGTCCGGGTGCTGGCCAGGATGGAGGAGGTCGGCGTGGGCGTCGACGTGGCCGAACTCACCCGCCTGCGCGACCAGCTCACCACCGAATGCGACCGCCTCCGTTCCGCCATCCATGAGGCTGCCGGGGAGGAGTTCAACGTCAACTCCACCAAGCAGCTCCGGGAGGTCCTGTTCGAGAAGCTCGGGCTGACGCCTGGCAAGAAGACGAAGACCGGCTATTCCACCGATGCGGCCACCCTCGAGAGGCTCCGAGACGACCATCCCGTCGTCGAGCAGCTCCTGGCGTATCGGGAGGTCGAGAAGCTGCGGTCGACCTACGGCGAGGGCCTCCTCGCCGAGGTGGGGGAGGGGGATCGGATCCGGGCCACGTTCAACCAGACCGTCGCCCGCACCGGCCGCCTCAGCTCCGACGCCCCCAACCTCCACAACATCCCGGTACGTACCGAGGCCGGTCGGGCATTCCGACGGGCGTTCGTGCCGGCGGCGGGATTCACCCTCCTCGTCGCCGACTACAACCAGATTGAGTTGCGGTGCATCGCCCACCTGGCCGAGGACCCCGGGCTGATCGCCGCCTTCGAGGCCGGCGACGACGTCCACACGGCGGTGGCAGCGCGAACCTGGGAGGTCGATCCGGAAGACGTGACCCCGGAGTTGCGCTCCCGGGCGAAGATGGTCGCCTACGGCCTTGCGTATGGCATGGAGGCCTATGGCCTCTCGCAGCGGCTGGGGATCCCGGTCGACGAGGCGTCCGAGATCCTCGACGGCTACTTCGTCGCCTTTCCGGCCGTGCGCGAGTACATGGACCGGACGGTGGCCGAGGCCCGCGACCGTGGCTACACGGAGACCCTGTTCGGCCGTCGTCGCCGAATCCCCGAGCTCTCGTCGCCCAACTTCAACATCCGACAGGCCGGTGAGCGCCAGGCGATGAACGCCGGCATCCAGGGCCTGGCGGCCGACATCTTCAAGGTGGCATTGGTCCGCCTCGACCGCCACCTCGAGGACACCGGCATGGCGAGTCGCCTGATCCTGCAGGTCCACGACGAGGTCATCCTCGAGGTCGTTCCCGACGAACAGGAAGATGTGCTCCGGGTCGTCCCGGAGATCCTGTCCGGTGCCTACGACCTACGCGTCGAGCTCGCCGTCGACGTGGCAACCGGAGACACCTGGGCGGACGCCAAGGCGTGAGTGGAGGATCAGGGGCCGACTCCGGCCATTGGTTCGAGGAGGTGGCCGCGCACCTGGGTGAGGCCTACCTTCGCTACTCGTTCACCTATGGCACGGTGCAGGAGGTCGACTTCCTCGTCGAGGCGCTCGAACTCGACGACGGTGCCCGGATCCTCGACGTCGGGTGCGGTCCCGGACGGCACTCCCACGAACTGGCCCGCCGGGGATTCGAGGTGGTGGGCGTCGACATCTCGCAGGCGTTCGTCGACCTCGCGGCGGCCGCAGCGCCCCCCGGTGCGACGTTCGTTCGTGCCGATGCACGGGAAATGTCCTACGAGGCCGACTTCGACGCCGCCATCTCGCTCTGCCAGGGGGCTTTCGGGCTTGCCGGCGGACCGGGTGCGAACACGGAGTCCCCCGATCCCGACGGGGCGATCCTGGGCCGCATCGCCACAGCCGTGCGCCCGGGCGGCCGCCTGGCGCTCAGCGCATTCTCCGCCTACTTCCAGGTGCGCTTCTCCGGAGAGAACGACGACTTCGACGCCGACTCGGGCATCAACCACGAGCGCACCGAGGTCCGGGATCCCACAGGCTCGGTTCGCGGGGCGGACCTCTGGACGAGCTGCTTCACGCCCCGGGAGCTCCGGCTCCTGGCCGATCGGGTGGGCCTGGCGGTCGAAGGGCTCTGGTCGGTCGCGCCGGGCGACTATGGGCGTCGTCCCCCTGACCTCGAGCACCCGGAATTCCTCGTCGTGGCGACCCGATCGTGCTGACCAGAGACCCCTAAGGGGTTTCCCGGCCTCGGGGATAGGCTTTTCCGGTCCGTGCCCCCGGGTGTTGGACTTGACGTTCTAGATTCCTATCCCCTATCCCTGTCCCCGAGAAAAGCCCACTGTGACCAACCTGACTGCAACCGATTCCGCCCTCGCCTCGCCCCCCATGGGCACCTTCGACTCGAATGGCGAGTACACCCCCCGTGAGATCGTCCTCGACGACCTCGGAACGCTCTCCCTGGACGATGCCTACTCGGCCACGATGGTCGACGTCGCCGACGGCCAGATCGTGGAGGGCACCGTCGTACGGGTCGATCGCGACGAGGTCCTGCTGGACATCGGGTACAAGTCGGAAGGCGTCATTCCTCCACGTGAGCTGTCGATCCGCAGTGGGGTGCACCCGGGTGAGATCGTGTCGATCGGTGAGCGCATCGAGGCCATGGTCGTCACCCGCGAGGACAGCGAGGGCCGCCTTGTCCTCTCGAAGAAGCGTGCCCAGTACGAACGCGCCTGGGGCCGGATCGAGGAGATCAAGGAAGGTGACGGCATGGTCGACGGCACCGTGATCGAGGTCGTCAAGGGTGGCCTGATCGTCGACATCGGCCTTCGTGGATTCCTGCCCGCCTCCCTCGTGGAACTGCGTCGGGTGCGCGACCTGCAGCCCTACATGGACACCACCATCCAGGCCAAGATCATCGAGTTGGACAAGAACCGCAACAACGTCGTGTTGTCCCGCCGTGCCTGGCTCGAGGAGACCCAGAAGGATCAGCGCGAGGAATTCCTCGACAATCTGCGCCCCGGCGAGGTTCGGACCGGCGTGGTGTCCAGCGTCGTCAACTTCGGAGCCTTCGTGGACCTGGGTGGCATGGACGGGCTGATCCACGTCTCGGAGCTCTCCTGGAAGCACGTCGACCACCCGGGCAGCGTCGTCACCGTTGGTGACGAGATCGAGGTGCAGGTGCTCGACATCGATCGCGGCCGCGAACGCATCAGCCTTTCGCTCAAGGCCACGCAGCAGGACCCCTGGCAGGAGTTCGTCGAGGGCCACCAGGTCGGCGAGCTGGTCTATGGCCGGATCACGAAGTTGGTCCCGTTCGGTTCCTTCGTCCAGGTTGGAGACGGCATCGAGGGCCTGGTCCACATCTCGGAGATGTCGGCCCACCACATCGAACTCCCCGAACAGGTGGTCACCCCGGGCGAGGAGCTCTGGGTGAAGATCATCGACCTCGACCTGCAGCGCCGTCGCATCAGCCTCTCGATCAAGCAGGCCGCCGAGGGCGGTGTCGTCGCCTCCGAGTGGAGGGACCACTTCGGCGAAGAGGCCTTCGACGTGGATGGCAACTATGTCGGGGGTGGCGAATACACCTCCGAGGATCCGGCGCCCGAGGATGCGGCGCCTGAGGATGTTGT
>CEWR01119747.1_pt1 | contig 10638 bp, 8 predicted proteins | sample 356321 | NCBI WGS metagenome assembly CEWR01 (sample SAMEA2621551, study PRJEB7988) | marine metagenome | biome: marine biome (ENVO:00000447); feature: mesopelagic zone (ENVO:00000213); material: "saline water (ENVO:00002010), including plankton (ENVO:xxxxxxxx)" | depth 790 m
CGGCGCATGTTCCGCGTGTCGCCAATAAGGCGCTCGAATACGCGCACACCGTGAAGCGGCCCGATTCGCAATGGACTTGCTACAGTGGACTGATCGAGCGCTTGCTGGGGCCCCTGGGCGAAGCGGCGATCTGTCAGATCGTACTCGCAAAGGCCAACGAATTTGTGCGGACATCACCGTTGGATGGCGATCGTGATACCCGCCTGGTCTGGCTCTCCGATCAACTGAAGGCGAATGAGTTCTATAAACAGGCGCTACGCCAGTTGGAGCCGGTGACGCACGTGGCCTTGCGCGAGTTCAAGCGTTACGGGATTGTCGGACCCTCGATGGGCGAGTGGAAGAAGGCAATCGACATCCTGATCACGGTCGAAAATACGAACGATGCGCATTACGAACCGTTGGCCCGTGAGGCGCGCGCGCAGGCGTATAAGCTTCAGCTGAAAGATTTTAAGAAGGCGATCGCGCTCTTTTACGAAATCAGCGATCCGCCGCGTACGCTTTGGGAGATCCAGGATTGCTACCTGCGCTGGGACCGGCTCAACGACGCCTGCAACACATTGAAGGAGATTGAATCGATGTTCCCGACACAAGCCGCACGTGCCGCCTGGACACGGACCTCGTATTATCACCGGCAGAAAATTCGACCCAAGACGATTGCTGAGGCACGCCGCATCCTGAAGATTTATCCCAAAACCCGCGAGTCGTCGCAGGCCCACCAGTTGCTGGAACGCTACGGCATTGCGACGGGCGGCGGTGTTCTGGAGGACGGATAGATGATGAGGATATCCGATTTGCACCGGGTTCTGATCCTGGCCGCCATCGCGGCGACGGCTGTCGTTGCGGCACCGGAGAAGCCGGAGCGCGGGAACGAGGAGTATCGTGCGTATTCGCTCTACAAGCGTGCGTTGGGCTATCTCGAGACCAAGAATGATGATCAGGCGGAACAGTTGCTGGCGGACATTCCGCGCTTGTTTCCCAAGACGTCTGTGCGTTTCAGGGCGCGCCTGGCACTGGGCGCCCATTTCGTGCAGACCCGCCGCTTTCCCGAGGCGATCGAGCAATTCCGCGCGCTGAAAGCGTCGGACGAGCCCGATCAGCGTGCCGAGGCGCTGTATCGCATGGGGATTTGTCATTACGAGATGAATGCGTACGACCAGGCCTTTGTTTCCCTGCGACAGGTGACCACGACCTATCCCTGGAGTGTCTGGGCCAACGAATCGTACTACTACATCGGCCTCTGCCATTTTCAACTCAAGCGCTGGACGCGCGCCTACGAGGCCCTGAAGCGAGTCGGCCTCAGCGTCGCTCCCAACCAGGAGCACACGAGCGCGGAAGCCGGGCAGCGACTCTGGATCAAAGTCGCCGATAAGGACCTGGTGTCGGTTCTTCGAACGGATTCCAACGGCGTTCCGGTAACCGTGCAGGTCTTGAGTGGCGATCGCGAAGTTTTGCTCCTGCGGCGCAACAACGAAGAGGCCACCGAGAGTATCGCCTCGATCGAGACCACGCCGGGCGCACCGGTGCCGGACGACGGGCGGCTGCAACTGATCGGAAACGATCTTGTGACGGTGACCTATGTTGACGAGACGACGGGTGACGGCGTGCATGACCATAAGGTCGTGGCCTCGATCCGCATGGTGTCCACAGCCGCGGCGGGATTCACGGATGGCGCATATCGCGATTACGCCGACGGCTTGTTCGGCAACCAGGCGGCCTTTGTCCGCGTCAAGGATCTCGACGAGAACACGACACCGATGCGCGACACGGTTCGGGTGCGTGTTGCAACGGCGTATCGACGCGCGATCGAGGAGACCGCGCCGGACGATTTCGCGTCATCCGAACCGATCGACCCCTACGTTGAGCGCGATGTTGTGTTCGTCAATTTGACGGAGAGCGAGAAACACAGCGGGATCTTTCACGGCATGGTCGTGCCGGCTCTGGTGACGAACGAGGTCGACGGCGTGGCGCTGACGCCCGCGCAGTTGGCGCGGTTGATCAATCAAAAGGACGACATCCTGACGGCGATTGCGGGTGACCGGATTACGATGGAATATGTGGACACGTTGCATCTCGAAGGCGAAGAATCGCGCGCCCTCTCGTATTCCACGATCGTCCTGTCCGCTCGCCGGCAGGACGTCGAAGCCACGCAGTGGGTGGTGCGCGATCAGGATCTTCGCGCGCGGAAGAACATTGTTGAAGCCCAGATCTTTCTGAAGCTCGGCCAGATCTTCAAGGAGGTGGGCTTGCAGGCCAAGGCCGTCGAGAAGGCGTCGCTGGGATTGGACCGCGTGGATGTCGTGATTCGCCAGGGCCTGGATCGCAGTGTCGAACGCGTCCTGGTCGAGGAGGCCTTCAGTATCAAGTGGGATCTGCAACTCGTGCAGGATCGACTGCGCGATGCCGTCACGACCTGTAATGCCCTGCTCAAGCTTTTCCCCGAGTCCACTGTGGCGGACAAGGCGCTACTTAAGATCGGTATCGCGAAGCTGCAGTCAGATTATCCCGACGAATGGGAAGATGCCGCGTCTGTTTTCCGCTCGATTCAGCGCCTGAAGACATCCGACTTGAAGGCCGAGGCCCAGTTCCGCCTGGCGGAGACGCTGGAGAAGATCGGGTACGAACGACAGAAGGACGCCGAGAACCCCACGATCAGTTCGGCGGCTATCGTGGCGTACCGCACCTGTGCGAACCGTTGGCCGGACACGGTATTTGCCGGGCTTGCGCTGGAGAAGATCGTGCAGTTCTACATCGACTCCGAGGATTATACGCGCGCGATCGATATGATGGAGATGGTTTTTCAGGATTTCGAGGATGCGGCGTTTCTGGATGTGATGCTGCTCAAGTGGGCCATCGCCGCACATCGATTGGGCCATCGCCAGATTGCCCTGGAGAAATTACACCGCCTGATCGCGGAGTATTCGGACTCGAAAGTCATTCGCACGGCGGTGCGCTTTCGCGAACGGCTTGAACGTGCCGATGTCGGAATGAAATAATCAACGCGTCGGGCGCGGACCCGTCGAGAGGGAGAATAGACAAGATGCTGCAGTATATTCTGGATGGTGGAGTCATGATGGTGCCGCTGCTGGCGCTTTCGATTCTTGCGGTAGCGGTCATTATCGACCGCCTACGTGTTTTTCGACTGGCCGATGTCGATAACGACGCGATGCGGGAACGAATTCATACTGGTTTGCGCGGCGGGGCCACGGGCGAAGCCGTGCAGGCTTGTCGTGACTTCGAGGGACCGGCCGCGGCCGTGATGCTCGTGGGCCTGCAAGGCTATGACGAGATTAACAGTCGCGGACGCGCGCGCGACGAGGTCGAGACCTTCGTCGCGCAGTCCATGCAGGACTATGCACCCCACGTTCTCGACTTGCTGGAGCAACGCTTGAACATCCTGGCGATGGTTGGAACCGCGGCGCCCTTGATCGGCATGACCGGCACGGTGGTGGGTATGATCATGTCCTTCAATAGCATGGCCCAGGTTGGCGGATTAGATGCCGGTGCCGTGGCAAGCGGTATCTCGCTGGCATTGGTGACGACTGCGGCGGGGCTGATCATCGCAATTCCATCGGTGATTTATCACAACGTCTTCTCGCGCAAAGTGGATCGCCACCGGTTGCAGATCGAGGAATCGGCGAACGCGCTGATCCGATTCATCGCGCTGGAGTCGCGCCCCTAGGCCGCGGCCGAATATCGTGAAGTTACGACCTCCAATTGTCACGCGGGCGAAGCCGACGCCCGAAATCGACATGGTTTCGTTTTCGGATATTGCGTTCCTGCTGATCATCTTCTTTATTTTGACCACCACCTTCGTTCGCAACTACGGTCAGGACCTGGACCTGCCATCGGGCACCCGCGACACGCGCGAGGAGCGCGATGGCGTGACGACAATCACGATTTCACCGGATGAGCTTTACTATAACGACGAGGAAGAGCCGGTGACATTGAAGGATCTCCGGCAACGCCTGCAGGCACAGCAGTTTGCGGCGCGGCCGGCGGCCGAGCGTATCGTACTGGTCGAGAGCGCACCATCGGTGCTCTGTGAGAAGTATTACCGGGTGGTCGCTGCCGTTGCGAACGCGGGCGGTGTGCTGGCGATGCTCGAAGAAGAACGCGAGGGCGAGGGCAAATGAGACTAGCGCAACGCAGCAGGATCCTGCCTCGTGTCCCCCTTGCGCCGATGGGCGATATCGCGTTCCTGCTGATCATTTTTTTCATGGTGACGTCGGTCTTTATCCGGGAAGCCCACCTCGAGGTGACCCTGCCGGAGGCGGCGGAGATCGAGCGCCTGCGCGACGCGCATGTGTCGGTCACCATGGATCGCGACGGGAAGCTGTGGTTACAGGGGGAGCCCTGCGGCGTCCAAGAACTACTGCTGCGACTCGACACCGAACTGGGCACGCGTGTTGACAAGACTGTGATGTTGAAGATCGATAAGGATGTTCACCAGGCGAGTTTTGCGCCCTTGTTGCGCATCCTGAGCGAAACGGGAGCGCGGATCGCCTGGCTGGGGCAGGACCGCCGGTACTAACCAACCCTGCCATGTGAAGGAGAGCCAATGACAAACGAACAGAACGTTGATCCGGGTGATTTGGTGCAGGGCCTTCGTGCGGGGCAGCCGCTGTCCGGTGCGCTGGTCAAGTCCCTCGTCATCCATGGCGCGGTTGTCCTCCTGACGTCGATACCGTATCTGGCCAAAGTGTTGCACTATGGATCCTTCGACATTCGCGCTGCCGCCGCTGTCGAGCAGGCGGTTACGGATGCATCTCCGGCGCCCGCAAAAACCGCAACCGACGCGGAGACGAAGCCGGCCATCCAGGCGGATGACGCTCCGTCTGCGCCGGCCGCCGACATGGATAAACCTGTCGTGCCTGACGCGCCGTCTGCCGGCGAGGTGAGCCGCGAAAAACCCGCCGATTCGAGTATGAATGTCGATGATGAGTATGGCCTCTAGTCGGTGAACATGTGGCCCTACGTCACCAGCGCTTTCTACGCGATTGCGGAACAGGTCCACCGCGCGACGGTCGCGGTGCTGACGGTGTTGGCGCGTGCTGCGGACCGCGTCATGCGGCATGTGCCGTGGGTATGGCGGCTGGCCGGTCTTTCTGCGTTGACCGGCGCGCTGCACCTCTTCGCCGGATTCCGGATCGAGCGCGCCTGGCCGGCCCTTTTCGAAGTTACGGCCGAGCAGCTTAGCGTATTGTCCAGGGCCGGGTGGATCGAGTCGTTGCGGATTGCGGCGGCCTGTTCGGTCGTTTTGGGCGCGTACAGCATCGCCATCGCCCCGCTCGGTATCCTTCGCCGCCGCTGGGTTCTGACACTGTACAAGATCGCTGCGGCGGCCAACGCGGTGCTGTCGGTCGTCTTTCTGCACCTGCTTCTTTCCGGGCCCGGCGTTCTGCTACGGGATGTCCAGGACTTTTCTCGGTTCGTTCGCAACGAGATGTGGCTGGGCGGCCTTGCGATCTGGTTGCCGTTTGGATTTGTTGCCGCGCTGTTCCTGGTGAGCCTGCTCTGCCGCGGGGCGACGCAGGCGATGGACACCGCGGTCGAGGCACCCGATTGGGGGGATCGCTTTTTTGCCGACATTCGCGAAGGCGGCGAGGATCCGCGCTACCGCTCCTCGTCATATTGGGCCGGGTTCCTGCATCTTTTTGTGCTCGTGCTGGTCCCGCTGATGATGCGCGGCTGCGGTTGGGAGGCGCCCTATACCCTGCCCGAAGGCGCCGGCAGCGAGATGATCGTGATGAAGATGAAGAAAATCAAGAAGCCGATCGAACGCGACAAGCTGATCTTGTCGATGGACACCGATATTCTCTACTACCAGCCCGACCCGGACGAGAGCGATATCCTGCGGGAGACGGATGTCGAAACCGAACATGAATACGTGGCGCAGGGCGTCGAGGGGCGCCTGGGCGCGGATGGCGAGGCTGGAGGTTGGCGCAGTGTCTTCAGTGGGCGGGTACGGTTTATCCGGCTCGTATATTCCGGGGGCGACTGGGACCAGGATCTCGCGGCGGGCGCCGATCGCAACATGCTGCGCAAATTCAAGGAGGTCACCGGGTATGCGGTCGCACGCCGGACCGAACAGATTGCCGTCAACCGCCTGCGGTTTTTCCCAAAAGGCGGCGAACCGCCCTTTGTTTTTATGACGGGCATGGGAGGCGTGAATCTGTCGCGGCACGAGGCCCGCGTCCTGCGCGATTACTGCCTGCGTGCCGGTGGAATGATTGTCGCGGACAACGGCGGCGGATCGTTTAACGCCAGTTTCCGGGCAGCCATGCGCCGGGTCTTTCCCGATAAGGAGTGGATCATGTTATCGAACGACGATCCGGTTTTTCGCTATCCTTTTCTGTTTCCTGATGGCGCTCCGCCGCTGTGGCATCACAGTGGGCGCAAGGCCGTCGGGCTGCGGCACAACGGGCGGCTGATCTGCTTCTACCACCAGGGGGACCTGAACGATGCCTGGAAGGACGGACATTCCGGTGTGAGCGACGGGTTGGCCAACCAGGCGTACAAACTCGGAATCAACCTGATCTACTACGCGTTCAAGCACTACACCAGTCGCCAGCGGGACGACGTCGACTGAGGCGACATTCTGCGCCCGTCAGCCCAGGCGGCGGTCAACCGTTCCGAACGGAACGCCGTCAGGCCTTGATGCAGTCCAGCGGCTGAATGTTCTTGCCGCCGCGCGCGAAGTCGAAACCGAGGTTCCACCAACGCCGCGAGATCGTCTCGTACAGACAGCGATAATCGAGAGTGTGGTTCATGTCGCCGTCCTTGCGCAAATCCTTGAGCGAAGGCTGGTGGCCGAAGAAGCCGCCCTTGACCTTGCCGCCCAGGATGAAGTGCGGTGCGCTGGTCCCGTGATCGGTCCCCATGCTGCCGTTCTCCTTCACGCGACGTCCGAACTCGGAGTAGGTCATGACCATCACCTTGTCCCAGAGGCCGGCGACTTTCATGGACGACTTGAACGCCGAGATACCGTCGTTCAACTGCGAGAGTAGTTGTTGGTGACGGTTGGCCTGTCCGGAATGGGTATCGAATCCACCGATCGAAACCTTGATAGCCGCAAAGGGAATCTTCGATACAACCATGTCGGCGACAAGATTCATCTGTTGGCCGAAGCCATCGTTGCCGAATTCCACCGGGTGCTCCGGCGGCTCTTTCATGCGTGCGCGCAGCATTTCAACGGCCTTTGTCAGGTCGTTCTCCACGCCCATGATATGCGCGAGGGCGTCGGTCGGGCCCTTGCCCGTGCTTTCGCGCGTATCCTGCGCGCGTTCGATGAATTCTTTTGCGTCTCGCATAATCAGGCTGCGAATCCCGCGACCGCGCAGCGGGCCGGCATCGCCGCGCCCGATCACGATTCCGTCCGCGACGTTCTCGTCCGGACTCGGGTTCTCCTGGAACATGCGGGTCAACCAGCCTTCACCCATATACTCATCGCTGTTTGCTGCGGTGTGCCAGATGTCGATCGAGCGGAAATGCGAACGGTTCGGGTTTTCATAGCCGCAGCCGAGCGCGACCGCCAGTTCGTCGTTACGCCACGACTGATGGAGACTGGCCAACGCCGGGTGCAATCCGAGTTTTTCGTCAAGGCGCAGCACGCCGTCCCGGTCGAAAGCGATATTTGGCCGAAATTCTTTGTATAGCGGGTCGGCGTATGGAATGACCGTATTCAGCCCGTCATTCCCACCCTTGAGTTCGATCAGGACCAGGATACGGTCCCAGTTGGGTGTTGATTTGAATGCGGAATCGGCTGTGGCGGCAAACAGGGACGGGGCCCAGATTGCCAGTGGTGCCGCGGACAGTGTCTTCATGAAGTCGCGTCGTTCGATCATCGTATTGTCTCCGGTGTTGGCGTCACCCCGTCCGCGAGTCGGGCAGGATGGCTCATTCGCTTATTTTAGTTGAAAAGCGGGGTCGAGCAGAATGGAAGCAACCATATCCGTGCCCATCATCATGTCTTCGATACCGTGGACCGGCGCGATTGGTAGCAACGTCTTCACCAAGCGTTTGCGGCCCTTGCCGTCGAGGCCCTTCTCCTTGATCCAGGTGTCCATGTCCATTGGTTTGAGCGATTTGAACTCCATCGCGACCTGATCCTCGGGCTTCATCTGGTTGTCGAGGGCCTTGTCCACGGCGATGTCCATATCGCCGCTGGACGAATCCATCGAGATCTCCATGTCGTCGCCACCGACCTCCATCATGTCTTCGAGCATGGACTTCTGGCCCTTGAGCAAATGCTCAATTTCGCGGCGCTCGCGGTCGGCACGCAGGCGCGCCAGGCGCCGTTGTTTCTGCCTGTTCTCGAAATTCTTTACGAATGCCTCGTCCGGCCGGGCCAGTACCAGGCGCGAAAGCTGGTGACGAGTAATCAGGGTATTGGCGTCGATCCAGTAGGCACCGCTTTTCCAGCCCGAGACATCCGGCGGTTGAAACAGGTTCTGCCCGAGCATGGTGCCGTACGCGCTGATCTGCTGCGACTGTGCCGGATGCGTTTCGAACATGCGGCAGGCACCGACGACCAGGTCGACCGGCGACTTGATCATGTTTCCGCGGTTCGCGCCGGCGCGAAAGTGATCGGACATCAAGATCGCGCGTGCCAACACCATCATGTCGTACTTGCTGTCGCGGAACTTCTTGGCAATGCTCTTGATCGCTTTCTCATCCATGTCCTCGGAGATGAAGTATTTCCACATCTTCTCCGTCACGAATTCGGCCGTGCGCGGCAGCGCGAGGATGATCTGAACGATGTCGTCTCCGTCAAAATCGCCCGTCTTGCCGATAAACTTCTTCTCGCCAAAGTCGTGCAAGTTCTTTTCGAACTGGAACTTCTTGTTGAGGTTATTCACGCGCCAGCCGGTAAACGCGCGCGCGGCTTCCCGAACATCCTCTTCCGTGTAGACATGACCCTCGCCGAGCGTGAACAACTCCATCAGCTCGCGGGCGAAGTTCTCGTTCGGGTTGCCTTTTACGTTCGAGTTGTTGTCCAGGTAGATGATCATGGCGGCATCTTTTGTCGCCGCCATCACCAGGTCCGCAAAGTTTCCGAGCGCGTTGCTCCGAAACAGCTGGTTCTGTTGAAACATCAACTCCGCGGAATTGACAACGCTGATCTCCGACGTGAAATGGTTGTGCCAGAACAGCACCATGCGTTCGGTCATGGGCGACCGCGTGCGGATCATTTCGTTCCACCACCAGGTTCGCATCTCCGTGATCCGGTTGCGGCGTTGCGCTTCCTGCCGGCGTCGAATGGCTGCGCGTTCGAGTTGCACGTCGGCACCGCGCATGCCTGCCAGGGCGCGCAGGCGCAGGGTAGAGAGACCGCCGACGGGTTCGTCGGCCCAGTAAGGTTTATCGGTCGTCGGCGCGTTTGTTACCGTGCTGAGAATGCTGTCAACCGCTTCTGTCCACGACAGTGCCGTCAGCTTTTCGATATCTTCGGGGGTTGCGCCGAAACCGGTGCGGTTTAAAAGGTGCCGCGCATCATCGAAGCTGATGGCGGAGGCAGACAGGGCGATGAAACAGACGACGGTGGAACAGAGAATGTACCAGCGCTTATACATCAGACACTCCTTGGTTTTGACACTCCCCAGTGCAAAGCTTGTGCAACGACTAGCCGCTGCATTCATTATGGAAAAGCATCCGCGGCTGATTGTCAAGAAATATCAAGAAAACACAGCCGCGCGCAGAATGCTTGAGCGACCGCGGTCCGCCCCTGTAAGATCAAAAGATGCCATATCGATGCTGAATCAACCCCATAGGCCCCCTAGTCCGATCCTTTTGATCGCCCGGTGGCCGGCTCTCGGGCTGGCCGGCCTGCTGCTTCTGGCTGTGGGCTGCGGACGCAAAGAGTCCCCGCGCGTGCCGCTGAACGTGCTTTTGATCAGCATCGACACCTGCCGGGCGGATTACCTGGGTTGTTACGGAGCGGCCGTCAAAACGCCGGCAATCGACGCCCTGGCCGCCGACGGGGTTCTGTTCGAGACCGCGATTGCCCCCGTCCCGATCACCCTGCCGTCGCACGCAACGATGCTGACCGGTACGATTCCGCCCTTTCACGGCGTGCATGACAACAATGATCATCGCCTTGGTAAAGGCGCCACGACGCTGGCCGGACTCTTGAAGCCACGCGGCTACCGCACCGGCGCCATCGTTAGCGCCTTCGTGCTCGACCGACAGTTCGGACTGGACCAGGGGTTTGACACCTATGTGGATCGTTTCGGCGCGACGCGCGATGCGCCAACGGCGGAGCGCGTCGGCACCGAGACGAGCCGGCTCGCCCGGGACTGGCTCGACGGCAATTCCGGTCGCCCGTTCTTCCTGTTCGTCCACTTCTTCGATCCTCATTTTCCCTATGCCGCGCCGGCGCCGTTCGCGGAACGGCATACGGGGCGCCATGCGGCCTACGGCGGCGAGGTTTCGTATGCGGATCATTGCGTGGGCCAGGTGATCGAGCATCTTCGCGAGCGCGGACTCTATGATTCAACACTGATCATCGTCACCTCTGACCACGGCGAGATGCTGGGCGAGCATGGCGAAGATTCGCACGGCTACCTTCTCTACCAGGGCGCGCTGCGCGTCCCGTTGGTTGTGCGATTGCCCCGCGGCGCGTCCGGCACGAGGGTCTCT
>CEWR01136563.1_pt1 | contig 10632 bp, 8 predicted proteins | sample 356321 | NCBI WGS metagenome assembly CEWR01 (sample SAMEA2621551, study PRJEB7988) | marine metagenome | biome: marine biome (ENVO:00000447); feature: mesopelagic zone (ENVO:00000213); material: "saline water (ENVO:00002010), including plankton (ENVO:xxxxxxxx)" | depth 790 m
GATTGATGGCAAGGAACAATCCCTGCCTGTCGACCGCGTTTACCAGTTGCCGGAAGTTTGCCTGCAGGGTCTTACGCCCGACAGCCTTGAGGGTGCATTTCGCGGCGGCCTTTCCGCCATCCGGGAGCTCTTTGCATTGCTGGGCGGTCGCCAGGACCTGGACCTGTATAACAGCGTCGGTTACCTGCCTGGTGCCGATGATTCGACGTGATCGAGCCGGAGCAGGTAAAGCTGGCCAAACTCGTGTACCCTGACCCTCAGTGAGTGATCCAGGAGTTCCCTGGTCCATCGTCGAGCCCGCTCTTCATCTCCCCGCAGAATCAGCCAGGCACCTCCCGCCTGGCGAGCCAGTTTTTCCGCGCCGGCGGGCCAGCCCGGGGGTGACGATGGAAGAGGGAGCAGGGCCGGAGGTTGTTTGTGCAGCTGGTAGGGTCCTGAAAGTGGAAACAGGCAAAACTCCTCCAGGGAGATTCCAGCCACCGGTGGGGATGGCGACAGAGCATGCAGGGAACGATCCTCGATCAATCCCGGGCAGAGAAACACGGGGAGACTCCCCGGGGGATCAAAATTCGCCTGAAATTCCAGCAGGGCAGGCCAGTATTCCTGCCTCGCTTTGATCTGCCAGGTCCGCATCGCTTCCCCGGAAAATACCAGCCCGATGAACAGCGAGCCAAGCAGCAGGGCCAGGTGGAACAGTCGGGATTGCCCAAGCCGCCCGATCAACAATCCCGAGAGTACAATCAACAGGCCGCTTATCCCGATCAGATAGCGCGGAAAAAATAACCGTGCCAGGTCAAACCTCGTCGACAACCAGGCGATGGCCAGAGGGATGACAACCAGCAGGGCCAGCACGATCAACGGCCGATTCTCTCGCATTTCTTTCTCACCACCCTGGCCGGAACGAAGAGCAACCAGGCCCCATCCGAGCAGGGGCACCGCCAGGTAAGGCACCAGCGGAAAAAGAGCCAGGCCATCGAGCACAGAGGGGATCTCGATAAAGTGGGCCCAGTTCGCGCGCCGCGCGGCAACCATCGCCAGGTGAGGGAGCAGCGGAAGGCAGCAGATACCGAGCAGGAGGTGGTCCAGCAGCCATGACCTGGTCGAATCGTGATCCGCCCGGATTCCGCGAACAAGCCACCAGGCCATCATCCCGGCGAGGACCAGGAGCAGAGTGGTGTAGTGCAACATCACCAGCAGGATGGCAGTGCTGAGCCAGCCTGCTCGCCACCAGGTGTGAGCCTGCCGGGAGAGTGAGCCGCAGTATCCCATGCGGCCAAGCAGGCACCAGGCATGCAGCAGACTGACGAGTTGAACCAGGGCATAGGGCCTGGCCTCAACAGCAAACACGACGGACCAGTAATCAGCCACCGCCAGCAGGCCCGAAAGCAGGGCCCCGGACCATCCCCCTCCCAATCGCATCACCACCAGGGGGAGCAGGGCAACCAGGGCCAGGGATGCCAGGCATGAGGGGAGCCGCAGCGTCAGCTCGTCCGTGCCAAGTAATTCAGATGAGAGCCATTCCAGGGTAAAGGCAGCGGGAGCCTGGTTTCCTGCCGCAGCCCTGGGAACCAGCTCCGAGAGACCATCGCTGACTGCCCAGGCAGTATGGAGTTCATCAATCCAGAGTGGATCATCCAGGTGCCGACTGCGAAGCAGCGCAGCGACGGTGACCAGCAACAGCAGCCCCAGGACTCCAAGCCGCCGGGCCATCTTCTCGGGCATCAGGGATAACTCGTTCACGCAGCCGATTGTATCCGAAGCTCCCGGGGGCCGTGGAGATGGACAGCAGCCTCTCCCATGTCACCTGGGATCCTCTTTCTATCGTATTTTTCCCGGGTAACGGTCTGGCAGGATCTCGGCAAGGCGCTCAACGCGGGTCTCGATTCCCAGCAGAACTCGTCGGCGGCGTGCTGACAGATCTGACCCTGGAGGCCGGGCAATCCCGGGCAACGCCGGTGTCGACCAGGAGCTGACATCAGCGGACATGACATCCTCAGATTCAGATCGAACGGGACCGGGGGGAGCAGCAATGTCCACCGGCTGACGAATCGATTCATGCTCCTCCTCAGCAGCAGGCATGCAGGCCAGGGCATACAGGCTGCTTACCGAGAAAACCACCACCAGGAGGATACCAGCATGCTTGAGGATCTCGAGCAGTTCGGATCGTCGAAGTCCAAATCGGGGAGGCTCAGGATGATCCCGGCTGATATTTTTTTCTGGTTCGGATTGAACCATACAATGGTCCTGACGGTCATTGCCAAGGGGAAATAACGGGAGCGACTCTACCGGCTTGTATCGGCCAGCTGACCCGGTTGGCTGCAGTCCACCCCACTTCCAGGTTCGTGTGTATTGCCACAAAACATGTCATCTGGGATACTCTGCCGCTGATTCAAAATGACCATGCGGATGACGACCCGGAAACCCGTTTTTTCCTTCACTCGGGCTATTCGTCCTCTTTTTTCCCAGATTCGAGGGATCTCAAGAACAATGTCGGCTGATCGCTCTTCGGTTCACGACCACCTTGTGGAATTGCTCAAGCAACGCATCCTGTTGCTTGACGGCGCTGCCGGTACCACCATTTTTGCGATGGGGCTGGACGAGGAAGCAATCCGTGGAGAGCGTTTTCGAGATCATGACAGGGACCTGAAGAACTTTGTTGACCTGATTGCCCTGACACACCCCGAACGGCTGGTGGAAATGCACTGCCAGTTCCTGGAGGCGGGATCGGACATCATTGAAACCAACACGTTTGGTTCCAGCCCGGTCGGGCTGGAGGATTTTGGACTCGTTCACCTTGTTGAGGAACTCAATACCCGGGCGGTCGAGTGTGCTCGGGAGGCAGCGGACAGGTACACCAGCCTGACACCGGAAAAACCACGTTTTGTGGCTGGTTCCATCGGCCCCACCACGCAAACCGCCTCGATCTCACCACGGGTGGAGGATCCCGGCTACCGGTCAATCACCTTTGACCAGCACGTGGAATCCTATTACCAGCAAGTCTCCTCACTGGTCCGTGCGGGAGTCGACATCCTCTTTCCAGAAACCACCTTCGACACGCTCAATCTCAAGGCCTGCCTGTTTGCTATCGAGAAGTACTTCGAGGACGAGGGAATCCGGATCCCGGTGATGGCCTCGGTCACGATCACCGATGAAGCCGGTCGCACGCTCTCGGGCCAGACCATCGAGGCTTTCTGGAACTCGGTCTCCCACGCCAACCTGTTGAGCATCGGTATCAACTGTGCCCTCGGCCCCGCCAGCATGCGGCCCTACGTGGAGGAGCTTTCACGGATTGCCCCAACCTACACCAGCTGCCACCCGAATGCCGGATTGCCAAACGAGTTTGGTGGATTTGATGAGTCGGCCGGGGAGATGGCCGAGTCGATGCAGGAGTTCGTTGACAATGGCTGGGTGAACATCGTCGGCGGCTGCTGTGGGACCACGCCAGAGTACATCCGCCGCTTTGCAGAGATGATCGAGGACCGTCCACCTCGCTCCCTGCCAGTGCCAGAAGCAGACACCCGCCTGAGTGGCCAGGAGGCACTCACACTCCGTCCTGACAGCAACTTCACGATGATTGGTGAGAGAACGAATGTCACCGGCTCACTCCGATTCGCCCGGCTCATTCGCGAGGAAAACTACGAACAAGCGTTGGAGATCGCCCGCCTGCAGATCATCGGTGGGGCAACGATCATTGACATCAACGTCGATGATGCCCTGCTTGACGGTCCCGCTGTGATGACGCGGTTCCTGAACCTGATTGCCGCCGAACCGGACATCGCCAGGGTTCCGTTGATGATTGACAGTTCCCGCTGGTCCGTCATCGAAGCCGGGCTCAAGTGCGTGCAGGGCAAGGCGATCGTCAACTCGATCAGCCTCAAGGATGGAGAGGAGCTGTTCCTGGAACGGGCCCGGCTGATACGACGCTACGGAGCCGCGGTCGTGGTGATGGCTTTTGATGAACAGGGCCAGGCAACGCACATCGATGACAAGCTGAGGATCTGCAGTCGAGCGTTCAAGCTGCTCACCGACCAGGTGGGGTTCCCGCCGGAGGACATCATCTTTGATCCAAACATCCTCACGGTGGCAACCGGAATCGAGGAGCACAATGATTACGCGGTAAATTTCATCGAGGCAACTCGACAGATCAAGCAGGGCTTCCCCGGTGCGCGGGTTTCCGGGGGTGTCAGCAATATCTCCTTTTCCTTCCGCGGCAATAACACTATCCGGGAAGCAATGCATGCTTCCTTCCTCTACCACGCAATCTCCGCAGGTCTGGACATGGGCATCGTCAATGCCGGCCAACTGGAAGTCTACGACCAGATTCCAGCAGAGTTACTCGAACACGTCGAGGATGTGCTGTTGAATCGTCGCCCGGATGCCACCGACCGCCTGCTTGAACTGGCAACCACCATCGAACAGACCGGCCCACGGGTGGTCCAACAGGACCTCTCCTGGCGTGAGGAAGGTGTCAATGAGCGACTCTCTCACGCACTGATCAAGGGTATTGACAGTTTTATTGAAGAGGACGTGGAAGAGGCCCGACTCGCCAGCACACGGGCACTGGATGTTATCGAGGGGCCGCTGATGGCAGGCATGACGGTCGTTGGCGACCTCTTCGGTGATGGCCGGATGTTCCTGCCCCAGGTGGTCAAGAGTGCCCGGGTGATGAAGAAAGCGGTCAACGTGCTGCTCCCCTACATGGATGCCGAGTCCGATGAGCAGGGCACCGTCGCCAGCCGTCCCAGAATCCTGATGGCAACGGTCAAGGGTGACGTCCACGACATTGGCAAGAATATCGTTGGAGTGGTGCTGGGCTGCAACAACTACGAGGTCATGGACCTGGGAGTGATGGTCTCTTGCCAGCAGATCCTGGAAACCGCCGTGGCCGAAAAGGTCGACATGATTGGACTCTCGGGGCTGATCACGCCAAGCCTGGACGAGATGATCCACGTGGCAGGGGAAATGCAGAGGCAGGGGTTCACTCTTCCGCTGCTCATCGGTGGAGCAACAACCAGTGCACGGCACACCGCGATCAAGATCGCCCCACAATACGAGTCACCCTGTCTCCACGTGATCGATGCCTCCCGCTGTGTCGGTGTTGTCGATCAATTGATGAGTGAGGAACATCGCCAGAGCATGATCCAGGACAACAGCAGCCACCAGCAGGAACTCCGGGAGAGTTACCAGCAGCGGAATATCACGCTGGTCCCCTACGAGCAGGCACTGGCAGAACGCTTTGCCACCGACTGGGCGACCGTCGATATCCCGCAGCCGGAATTCACCGGCACCCGGGTGCTGAAGAACATCTCCCTTGGGGAACTTGTCCCCTTGATCGACTGGAACCCGTTCTTCATGGCCTGGGAATTACCTGGCCGGTATCCCGCCATCCTGCAGGATCCTGGCAAGGGCGAAGCTGCTCGTGATCTGCTGGAGAATGCCCGGCAGTTACTCGATACGATTCTCGCCAGTGACCAGCTCACCGCGCACGCCGTTTACGGTTTCTGGCCCGCTCTTTCCGAGGGGGATGACATCGTCGTTTACGAGGATCCCGATTGCCAGCATGTCCTCTGCCGGCTTCACACGCTTCGCCAGCAATGGCAACGGAGTGGACAGGATTGCTATCGTTCCCTGGCAGACTACATCGCGCCGGCCGATACGGGGCGAGTTGATTACATTGGGGCTTTTGCCCTGACAGCCGGGATCGGTGCCTCGCAGCTGGTGAGCAGGTTTGAGTCCCAGCATGATGATTACAACGCCATCATGGTCAAGGCACTTGCTGACCGGTTGGCCGAGGCACTCGCCGAATGGCTTCACCGAGAAGCTCGCAAGGCCTGGGGTTATGGCCAGCAGGAGACTCTAAGCAACGAGGAGTTGGTTGGTGAAAAGTACCGTGGAATTCGACCCGCCCCGGGTTACCCGGCCCAGCCCGACCACTCCGAGAAAGCAACGATCTTTGACTTGCTTGATGCAGGGACGCAGGTCGGACTGAGCCTGACCGAGAACTTTGCCATGCAACCGGCCGCCAGTATCTCGGGGCTTTACTTCGCTCACCCCGATTCCCGCTACTTTGCCGTCAACCGGATCGACAAGGACCAGCTGGCCGATTATGCCCGCCGCAAGTCGATCTCGATCGAGGATGCCCGCCGCTGGCTCTCGCCAATCCTGGGTGACTGAGTAGCAATAGGCCGGGTCAGTCAATTGACAGAATGACCGGGATCACTACGATGACCGCTAAAGAGGTGGCTACCCACCAGGGTGACACTTCCATCGCAGCAAGACCTGGAATCAGGGAGGATCCTAGAAACATGACCCAGCTAACCGCAGCCAGACAGGGCGAGATTACTCCGGAATGCGAATACGTCGCCCAGCGGGAAGGCATTCCCGTGGAGACGATCCGGGATGAAGTGGCTGCGGGCCGGATGGTGATCCCCGCAAACACAGTCCATTTAGAGGGTTGCCTGGAACCAATGGCGATCGGCGTCGCTGCCAGCTGCAAGATCAACGCCAATATTGGCAACTCCGCTGTCACAAGTGACAGCGACGGCGAACTGGAGAAGCTACACACGGCAGTCCATTTCGGCGCCGATACCGTGATGGATCTCTCGACCGGCAGCGACATCGATACGATTCGCCGCAACATCATTGAAGCCTCCCCGGTCCCGATCGGGACCGTGCCGATCTACCAGATGCTCGAGGAACTTGGGGGGGAGATCGAGGAGATGCGCGCACAGCATTTTCTCGACATGGTGGAACACCAGGCGAAGCAGGGGGTCGATTACATGACGGTTCACTGCGGGGTCCTGCGGGAACACCTGCACATGACCGTCAACCGCGTGACAGGGATTGTCAGCCGGGGTGGCTCGCTGATTGCCAAGTGGATGATGACACATGGCAAACAAAACCCGCTTTATGAACACTTCGATGAGCTCTGCGAGATCATGCGACAGTACGACGTCACCTGGAGCCTGGGAGACGGCCTACGTCCCGGTTCGATTGCGGATGCGAGTGACGAGGCGCAGTTTGCAGAGCTGGAAGTGCTTGGAGAACTGGTGCATCGCGGTCGTGAACTGGGAACCCAGGTGATGGTGGAAGGACCGGGTCATATTCCCATGCATGAAATCGAGATGAACATCCGCAAGCAGGTGGAGATCTGCGATGGGGCGCCGTTTTACGTGCTCGGCCCACTGGTCACCGACATCGCACCGGGTTACGACCACATCACCAGTGGTATTGGTGCGGCACTGGCGGGCTGGTACGGGGCAGCCATGCTCTGCTACGTGACACCCAAGGAACATCTCGGCCTGCCCAACAACGATGACGTCCGCCAGGGAGTGATTGCTTACAAGATCGCTGCCCATGCTGCTGACCTGGCACGCAATCGCCCGGGTGCCCAGGATCGGGACGATGCACTTTCCAGGGCCCGTTTTGCCTTTGACTGGAATGAGCAGTTCCGCCTGTCGCTTGACCCGGAAACGGCCCGCGCATTTCATGATGAGACCCTGCCGCAGGAGAGCTTCAAGAATGCTCACTTCTGCAGCATGTGCGGTCCCAAGTACTGCAGCATGAAGATCAGCGAGGATATTCGAGAGATGGCAGCCAGGGGTGACCTGGTACAGCTCGAGAAGGACGATTGACCGATGCTCGGGGCAACGCTGGATGCCGCTGCATACCTGGAACGGCTGCAACAAGAAGTTGGCCGCGTTTCAACGGACGATCTCTGCCGCTGGTCGAATCTCCTCTTTTCTGCCTGGCAGGAGGGAAACTCCGTCTACATTATCGGCAACGGGGGTTCTGCCACCACTGCCAGTCACATGGCGGAAGACCTGGGCAAGAGCACGCTGCTGGAGGCCGATCTGCGTGACGAGTCGCTGCAGCGGCTAAAAGTTCTGAGCCTGACCGATAACGTGGGCTGGATCACTGCCGTTGCCAACGACCTGGATTATGACCAGGTCTACGTCCAGCAACTGATGAACTATGGCACTCCCGGCGACCTGCTGATCGCCATCAGCGGTTCGGGCAACAGCGCCAACATTCTTCATGCCGTTGACTGGGCAAACCGCCACCAGCTCATGACATTCGGGCTGACCGGCTTCGATGGGGGGCTGCTGAAGCAGAGCCAGCAAGATGGCCTTCACGTGGAACTGGAGGACATGGGGATGGTCGAGAGCATCCACCTGTGCCTGTTCCACTGGGTTCTTAACGACCTGTTTGCCCGCATCAACAAGGCCGGACGTTACGGGGACGGGTGAGTTGCCATGTCCTGCTACCTGGGAATCGAGATTGGTGGCACGAAGCTGCAGCTCGGTATTGGCAGCGCCGACGGCACTCCACTCGATGAACTTGTTCGCCTGGACGTCGACTCGCGGGAAGGAGCCGCGGGAATTCTCCGAAGCATCGAAACAGCCGGTCAGCAACTTTGCCAGCAACACCCGGTCGAGGCGATTGGCATCGGTTTTGGCGGGCCGCTGAACGCTGAGAGCGGGATTATTACCTGCAGCCACCAGGTCGACGGCTGGGAGCAGTTCCCGCTTCGGGACTGGTCTAAAGAGAAACTCGGCTCTCCAACGGTGCTGGGAAACGACTGTGATCTGGCCAGCCTGGCCGAGGCACGACTGGGAGCAGGAAAAGAGTACCAGCGACTCTTCTACCTGACCGTGGGAACGGGGATTGGGGGTGGACTGGTGATCGATGGCGAGCTGCAGGGACGTGGCCGCCCGGCGATCTCGGAAATCGGCCACCTCAGGCCATCGCTCACGTCGTGTCATCCAGACCAAACGGTCGAGTCTCGAGCAAGTGGTCCCGGGATCGAAAGCAGAACCAGGGAGCTGCTGGCAAGCAGTGGGCCTGGCAATCCGGACGCTGAGGAGTTGCTCGAAGCGTGCCAGGGGGACACCGGCCGACTGAAAACAAGGGAGATCGCACTGGCCGCCGGGAAAGGAAACCAGGTCGCTGGCCAGGCCATTGCCGAGGCGGCGGAAACGCTTGGCTGGGCCATTGCCCAGGTCGTCACGCTGATCGCTCCGGAGATCATCGTGGTCGGCGGAGGAGTCTCCTTGATGGACCCGCAGCTGCTGCTGGAACCACTCAAAAAACAACTGGAGACATTTGTCTTTCCACCCCTCCGTGGAAGCTACCAGGTTGTCCCTCCCCGGCTGGGAGAGGATGTCGTGGTTCACGGTGCCCTGGTCCTGGCCGCCGACTACCGGAGCTGATCCTCGCTGGCCAGGGGATAATCCAGGATCGACAGGTTTTCTGACTTCTGGATTTCCGCCAGCCGCCGCCAGGCCAGCGTGAGGGCCTGTTCCTTCTGGCTGACCATCTCCGGATCCAGCAGGGACTTGTCAAAATCTCCCTCGACCCGGACCGGCTCGAAGTCCTCATCCACGATGAACTGGGCAAGTACCGGGTTACATCGAATATGCCTCTCCGGTGCCAGGTGCAACAGTTCCGGGTCGAGCATACCGACCACGTAACGGAGGTAGAGATCACTCTCGACAATCTCCTCGACATCCTGGCCACAGACATCACACAGGTAACCCTCGTCACACTTGGCCATCGTGATGTTGTTTCCCGGCCTGGCTATCAAAGGCCAAGCACATCCTCCATGGAATAGATGCCGGGTGGCTGGTCCACCACGAACTTGGCGGCCTGAAGGGCACCCAGTGCATAGCAATCCCGACTGGTCGCCCGCACGGTCAACTCGATCGTCTCCCCGGGCATGCCAAACACGATCGTGTGCTCCCCGGGATGGTCACCCACTCGGAGGGCATGGTAGCCAATTTCATCCTGTGATCTCTCACCGGTGATTCCCTCGCGCCCGTGCACATGTCCCGACTGGCCCATCACCCCGGCAATCAACTGGCCAAACCGCAGGGCAGTACCACTTGGTGCATCCTGCTTGTAGCGATGGTGCTGCTCGATAATGTCAACATCCACACCGGCAGGAACCTGCTTGAGCACTTCACCGGCCATCACAGCGAGTTTCATCGCCAGGTTGACAGCCAGGCTCATGTTGGGAGCCCAGACAATTGGGATCTCGGTGCCCGCTTCCTGGAGCAACTGCTTTTGCTGGTCATCCAGGCCCGTTGTTGCCATCACCAGCGGGAGCTTCTGCTGCTGGCAGGTACGGGTCACCTGCTCGGCAGCCTCGGGGACGGAAAAGTCGATGACAGCTCCCACTTCCACGTCCAGTTTTTCCGTGAGCGGCAGATCTGCCTTTTCGACACCTGCCACCAGGCCCGCATCGTCCCCCAGGCGTGGATGACCCGAGAATTCCAGCGCAGCGACCAGTTGCAGGTCACTATCCTGACTCGCCAGCGCCACCAGCCTCTGTCCCATGCGACCGGCAGCACCATTTACAGCAATCGGTAATACCATCGGTTCCTCACATCCACTCATCATGGCCCCGGGAGACGGTGATCCAGGCGACCGGCCCCACCTCTCAACTGTGTACGGTCAGGACGAAACCGTCAACTGTAGAGGCGGATTGCCTTGATGATCTCTGCCAACTCGTTGCCCACCGAAACCGCACGATTAGCATAAGATGCACGACGCACACCCCGGCTTCCCAGTACCTCGTTAAACTTGTCCTGGTCGGTGGAGTGGTAGGCTACCGTGGCGGTCGGATCCTTG
>CEWR01025648.1_pt1 | contig 10630 bp, 6 predicted proteins | sample 356321 | NCBI WGS metagenome assembly CEWR01 (sample SAMEA2621551, study PRJEB7988) | marine metagenome | biome: marine biome (ENVO:00000447); feature: mesopelagic zone (ENVO:00000213); material: "saline water (ENVO:00002010), including plankton (ENVO:xxxxxxxx)" | depth 790 m
GAATTGACTAAACGGATTTAAAAAAATGACTGATGTTGTAATCAATAAACACAAGCCAACCGCCCACTGTAGCGCCGAACTTTTAGATGAGCTCAAGCATGCTCATTGCGCTCGGCCCTTTGAGCAACTCGGTTGCCAGCGCCATGGGGATATTGTGATCGTTACTAGTTGGCAGCCCAATGCCTGCAGGGTGGAACTGCTACCACTAGACCCAACAAACAATAAAGTCTTAGCGCTAATGGAGTGTCTAGACACTGAGGGTTTATTTCAAACCTCGCTAGAAACTCCCGAGCATCACTTCCGCCTGCGCATTACTTATCGCAATCAAGAAGGTTCAGAAAGCAGCTATACAAAACACGACGCCTATCAATTCCCCGAACAGCGCTTTGACCATCAGCAGTGGGACAGATCGCGTCTATACAACCATCAGGGTGCCCATCTCTGCTCGGTCACCGTCGATGGGATCGAAATTTCCGGCACTCGTTTTGTAGTCTTCGCACCCAATGCCCGCTCGGTCAGTCTAATCGGTGACTTCAACCACTGGAATGGTAGTAACCATCCGATGGCCAGCAGCGAGCATGGTAACTGGCACTTGTTTGTACCTGACATGGATGCCACTCAAGCTTACAAATATGAAATAAAATCTCAGCAAGGTGATGTGCTGCCGCACAAAATCGATCCCTATGGTTTCTCAATTGATCAATTTCCGTCTTTTGCCAGCCGTGTCTATGACCACGACACTTATCAGTGGCAAGACAGTAGTTGGCAAAATCGGCCAGAGATAGACCCTCGCGAAACGCCGATGAGTATTTACGAGGTACAGCTGTGCAGCTGGCGCCGCGATGAAAACAATAAACCGTTAACGTACGCTGAATTAACTCGGCAGTTAATTCCCTATGTAGTAGAAATGGGGTACACCCATCTCGAACTACTGCCTATTACCGAATACCCGTTCGATGGTTCCTGGGGTTATCAGCCGGTTGGGCTTTATGCCCCCACCAGCCGCTTCGGCGACCCCGACGATTTCAAAGCCTTTGTCGACGCTTGCCACCAAGCGGGTATCTCGGTCATTCTCGACTGGGTGCCGGCACACTTTCCGACCGATGGTCACGGCCTTGCCAACTTTGACGGCACGCCACTGTTTGAGTACGAGGATCCTAAGCGCGGCTGGCATAAAGACTGGAACTCACTGATTTATGATTACGGCCGCGAAACGGTGTGCGATTATTTGATCAGTAACGCCGTTTACTGGCTGGACAAATTCCACCTCGACGGCCTGCGCGTCGATGCCGTCGCCTCCATGCTGTACCTTGATTACGCCCGCGACGATGGCGAGTGGATTCCCAATGTCGACGGCGGCAATGAAAATTATGAAGCCATTACCTTTTTGCGCCGCTTAAACGAGCTGGTGTATTTAAACTATCCCAAGACGCTAATGATCGCAGAGGAATCTACGTCTTTTCCCGGTGTTTCAAAGCCGACCTTTGAAGGCGGTTTGGGTTTTGGTTTTAAGTGGAATATGGGTTGGATGAACGATTCTTTGCGTTATATGCAAAAAGATCATATTTATCGCAAGTATCACCACAATGAGCTGACCTTTAGCATGGTCTACGCCTTCGATGAGCACTTTGTACTGCCCCTGTCGCACGACGAAGTGGTGCATGGCAAAAAATCACTCATGGATAAAATGCCCGGTGACGCCTGGCAGAAATTTTCTAATCTACGCGCATTTATGGGCTATATGTACGCGCATCCAGGTAAAAAGCTCAATTTTATGGGCAACGAATTCGCCCAAGGCGCCGAGTGGAATCACTCTCAATCACTCGACTGGCACCTTTTGGAGATCGACTTCCACAAGGGCCAGCAACGCTTAATAAGCGACCTCAATCACCTCTATAAAAATGAGCCAGCGCTTTATGAGCGCGATTTTAGCGGAGATGGTTTTAGTTGGCTGGCTGCCGACGACGCCGAAAACAGCGTCTTATCGATGGTGCGTTTTGGCGCCGACAAGCGCGACCATATGATCGCTATTAGTAACATGACTCCGCAGCCACGCGCCGACTATAATATCGGTGTGCCAAGTGCTGGCGCCTATGCCGTTGTGCTCAACACCGACTCTAGTCATTACGCCGGTAGCGACTTTGTCGTCGGTAATAATTTTAAAGCTGACAACAAGCCCATGCATGGGCAGAGCTTTTCAATACAACTAAATGTCCCAGCCCTGGCGACGATATTTTTGAAGCCAGTGCCAGTCGAAGTACAGCAGATTAAAACCGCGGTCTTAAACAAAAAGCCTGTAAAGGCCAAGGCCAAGACCAAAAACCGTAAAACCAAGAAAAAGTAATGGCCCTATGAGTTTAACCGCTGGAAAATCCTATCCGCTCGGCAGTTCGCTGACCGAGCAAGGTTGTAATTTCGCCCTCTATTCTGAGCATGCTAGCCATGTGGCGGTTTGCCTGTTTGACGATTCTGGCCGTGAAACTGCACGGCATGCCTTAACCGAGTGCCATGGAGGTATTTGGCATGGCCATATCGCTGGTATTACAGCGTCGCAGCACTACAACTATCGCTGCGACGGTCCGGTTGATACGTCTCAGGGACAAATTTATAACCCCAGCAAATTATTAATAGACCCCTATGCCAAGCAGCTATCGGCCAGTCTGGAATTTAACCGCGCCCTACTCTGGTGTGACGAGCACGGCAACAGTGACAGCGCCGACTTTGTGCCTAAATCTATTGTCATAAAAGATGATGGCGAAGTTGAGGGCCAGGGTAAGATTGATGTCGATCCAGATCAGCGTATTATTTACGAACTTCACGTTAAGGGATTTACTCAACTTTTTCCCGGCCTCAATGAGGAGAAACGTGGTAAGTATTTGGGTCTAATCGAGCCCGCTGTTATCGAACACCTGCAACAACTCGGTGTTACCACTTTGCAGCTGATGCCCTGCTTCAGTTTTATGAGTGAAAAACGTCTGAGTGAATTAGGTCTGAGTAATTATTGGGGTTACAATCCAATTAATTTCTTCTGTCCCGATTTACGCTATGCCATTAGCGATCCGGTCGCCGAATTCAAACAAATGGTGGCGGGTTTACATAACGCCGGTTTCGAAGTTATTTTGGATGTGGTTTATAACCACACCGCCGAGGGTCCGCAAGAAGAGAGTTACTGTGCTTTTAAAGGCATCGATAACCGAGTCTATTACCAGTTCAGTCACGCTGAATATCGCAATGACTCGGGCTGTGGCAACACTATCAACAGCAGTCATCCGCAAGTTACCCAGTTGATTCTAGACAGCCTGCGCTATTGGGCAGGGTCTATGGGTTTGGACGGTTTTCGCTTCGATCTCGCACCTATACTTGGTCGCAATGGAGACAATTTCAATCAGCACGCCGGTATATTTGCCGCCATACAACACGACCCATTGCTGAGTCGAAAGTTATTAATCGCCGAGCCCTGGGACATAGGTCCTAATGGCTACCAGTTAGGCAACTTCCCCAGCCATTGGTTTGAAGTTAACGACAAATTTCGCGATTGTAGCCGCGCTTTTTGGCGCGGCGATGAAGGCTTAATTAGCGAGTTTACTACCCGCCTTATGGGCTCGCGAGACCTGTTTGATAAAAACCATCGCAACTGCGCAAACTCGGTTAACTGCATAACCTATCATGACGGTTTCACCTTAGAAGACACCGTAAGTTATCAACATAAACACAACGATGCCAACGGTGAGGATAATAGAGACGGCCACGGTCACAATCTCAGCGGCAACTACGGTGTTGAAGGCGAAACTTGCGACAGTGACATACTCGCTCTGCGTGAACAGCAAAAACGCAATTTGATTTTCACCCTGCTGTTTGCCCGCGGCACCCCGCACTTTCTGGCCGGCGACGAACTGAGCAACTCCCAGCAGGGCAACAACAATGCTTATTGTCAGGACAACAGCATCAGCTGGGTCGATTGGCAACTAGACCCGCGCAAGACCAAATTTCTAACGTTTTGCCGTGAATTAATGGCCCTGCGCAAGAAAATTGGCTCACTCAATCGCCTGGCTTTGCCCGACGAACACTATTATCTGAATGCCCATCATCATGACCTACTCTGGTTAAACTCTGACGGCGAACGCCCCAGTGAGAGCCAGTGGCGCGACCCTGACAACAAATTTTTAGCCCTTCACATCAGTGAAAAGCGCTCTTTTTCCTTCGATGTACACTCTGCTCCTCCGACCATAAACGGTGAACACAATACACTACTGCTATTCAATACCGGCACCGAAGCGATCACCTTTAGCATCCCCTACACAATGAAAGAAGTTCTTTATCGGCGCCTACTAAATACAGCAGAGGGAAAGCCTTTAGATGAAAATCCAGCGGTATTGGTTAATGTTATCGAAGTAGCAGCGCGCTCAACTCAGGTATGGGTTGGAGAGTAGCCCCGTTGAAGTAAATAAAATAATCGGTATTTAATAAACAATTAAGCATGGATGCTTGTGTATTCCTGGCTTGGCATAACTTGCCATCTTCCTTTATTTAAGTCGTAAAAAAGGGAATGAGTACATTAACCGAGCCAATGCTCCTCTAATATGATTTTTTCCCGCTTTTAGCGACTAACCTTAATCCTAAATAATTTAAAGAAGAACAACAAAGCAAGCAATTTGAGCAGTCTTACTATGAAGCCATTAATAACACTCGGCACAGCGACTATTCCCAATAATGGTGGTGAGCTGACTCTGCTTCGACGCGAGAATGAGTTTTCGATTCGACTGTCTGGCACGCGTGGCGAGCTGATGAATAGTCGTATTTATAATTCCGAACAGGAGCTGTCTAAGCTCGGCTGTGCGCATATTAAAAACAAGGACAATTCAGCCGTATTAGTGGGTGGGCTAGGTATGGGTTATACCTTGGCAACAGCACTAGAGTGCGTAAATGAAAAGTCACAGGTCACTGTAGCGGAGCTTATTCCTGAGGTGGTCGAGTGGAATAAAGGGCCGCTCGGTGAATGTGCCGGTAAACCACTAGCGGATAATCGCTGCCAGGTGAAATTAGGCGATATAGCTGAATTAATTAGAAAACAGCAACCGAACTTTGATGCCATATTGCTCGACGTAGATAACGGACCTGATGGCATCACAAAAACGGATAATGATTGGCTCTATTCCAGCAGCGGTTTAGACGCCTTATATAAGAGCTTACGTCCCGGTGGAATGTTAGCGGTGTGGTCTGCACACCCAGATGAGTTGTTCACCAAGAGGCTCAAAAAAACTCGTTTCTCGGTAACAGTTCGCACCGTCAGAGCGAGGCCTGGCAAAGGCAGCCGACACACAATTTTTCTGGCGAAAAAGCCTTAGCGCTAGTCATTGGTTTTTACGACCGTTTGTAAAGTATTAAAAGTACTACTGTGATTCAACAAGAGCTTGGAACCTCATTTTAGCCTGTGCGCTTTAAACAGAGATGTAACAACGTCTGAGCAAAAGCCGTTAACTTTAGCTGGGTCGCAACCAAACCAGCCGCTAGTGCCTAATAAGTACCCATTGAGATCCGTCCACCCCAACTAAAAGGCAAAAAAAAGGCCGGAACACATTAATAAAAATGCACCCCAGCCCGATTTTAGAAGTAACTTAGTAGAACTTAAACAATCGCCAATGCCGGTTTAACAGCGGATTGGGGCGGCGCAGACAGTGTTGCTTGTATCGCAGGCATCAACTGACTCTTGCGTGATATTGCACCAGGTAATAGCATCCATTGGGAAGCAGCCGTTTCGCCGTAGGCGGCACTCGCTAAATCTTGCTCAGCCTGTGAAAACAACACCAGATGAGATTGCTTGCCCTTAGTATCCACAATAGCGAAGAAAATATAATCCAAACCCTGCTTGGCTTTTTCTACTTTCATCTCTGTTAAGAAAGATGCTTGGCGCTCGATCAGCTGTTCTGGCAGCAAAGTTTCGGCAACACCAAAGCCGACCCTTTTATCATTGATTACATAATGTTTGAAATCAAGTTTCAAAATACTATAGGTATCAACATCGGCCAAATCTGATTTAGCTTCCAGCATCGCTGTACCAAAGGCCACGATGTCGTCGATACCGGCGATTTTGGCCAGCTTCTCGGCATATACCTTGTCTTGCGGGCAGGTTGTTGGCGATTCGAAAATCAAGGTGTCAGATAATATCCCCCCTAGTAGCACGCAGGCCGTCGTGCTGCTCATGGTCTTACCCATTTTTTCAAAGCGATCAGCCAAGATAGTAGCGGCACTGCCCCAAGGGCGGATATCCATTGAGATAGCCTTGTTAAAAGTAATCGGCTGATCTTGTATAGCATGGTGATCAATGATCGCAACGATATCGTCATTACAAACATATTTATGCAGCTGCGTCTTCTGGTTGAAATCCACCAAACCGACTTTTTGACCATCTTGCTGGCTGATCATAGCGGGCGCTTCTAAACCGCAATAATCCAATACATAAGCAGTCTCTTTATTTAGCTCGCCGGCACGGCGCGCTTCGCCACCAAACAACTCAGCAGCAGCGATAGCAGAACTAATGGTATCTGTATCGGGGCTTAAATGACCCAGCCATACTAGATTATCGGTTTGATTGTTCTCCGGGGTTTCTAAATCAAAAAAAGCCATAAGATCTCTGCCTAAATAATTCTATTAGTCGTTCCTCGCTTATTAATACAAACTAAAGCGAGTGTAAGTATTGTTCAATTATAACCGAATATGGAATTTCCGTCAGAGCTATCGAACAATGCCGCTAACATGCGGGACATCTATAACGCCTCCATATAGAGGCCTAATGAATCTATCGTGATACCGACGTTTGTCGCCACTGATGCAGCAAAGGCACTGAAAAAACAGCAAAAGCAGATTTTAACGCTAGTAAACTCTTTGATCGCACATAAAAACCCACCATTGCGATGGGTTTTTATGCTGTTACAGAGCAACAGGCTATATTGCGCATTTACCGATAAATAGCGACCTTTATGTAGCAATATAGACTCAATTATTAAAGCTCACGGGTTACTTTGCGAGCTATTGAAGAATCCCTTCGACTCTGCCGCTTATAATTTATCGGAGTCTACTGGGCCATCTTCTTAGGGCTCGCAGGCTCTTTTTTTTGCTTTTGAAGATAATTTTCTAACTGTTCTTTTAACGGGAAAGGCTTATTGTTTATTGTCATATCAGCATTGTGTATGTTGATATCAACAACAAGATTCTGGCCATCCTTGTTAATAAAGCCTTGATCGATATACATCCCCACCATTCCTGCAACCGGGGTTTTCATTACCACCGCATTATCACTCTTAAGTATAAGATCTATATCTACCGCCGATAAAAAATCGATAGGATTTTTGACATCCATAGGGTGAATATTATCGGTAATACCGACAAATTTAACATCGGCCTCGATACTGACATCGCCATCCATAACCTTCAGATTGAGTTCCTGATTAAGCGCTAAGTCTTTTTTGAGTAAAGACGTAAGTATACTTCGGGTCGCTGCTTTCACAGTTTCAGATTCAAAATCGAACTGTCCATCGGTTTGCATTGCCGATTGAAATTCTGGGGCCAGTTGAGCCCACAGTTCAAAAACTTTACTGTCGACATTATTAATCTCTATGGCATAGCCTATCGCGGATATCGGCACTGGTGATGACGATTCAATGTCATTGATATAAAAGCTTTCTTTAAGGCTAATTCTATTGTCATCATCGTAAGACTGTATAACGTCAATACCAGCATCTTTAGCAATAAATGTATGACCACTGAAGTTTATTGCTAACTGGGGAAATTTTATATTGACAGTATTGTTATTAAGAAAGTTATCACGATTTGTTATGTCAAATTCCCCAGCACTGGCCTGAAGATCAAAGCTACTTTCGCTATTACTATAATTCAAGGCTCCTAGCTGCCAGCTACCGGCATAATGTCGCTGAATAAAACTGCCCTCGCCACTTGCAACTATACCCCCAAAATTAAACTGATTATCTGGCTGCTCTATTTTTAATGGGGCTATATTAAGCATGTAATTGGCGCGCCCAGTGAAACCCATAGTCAGTGCAGATATAGCAAAGTCACCGCTAAAATAATCCATCAGTTTAAGCTTTACAACTTCTGTCATACCATTACTGGCGGTGATTGTGGATATATTGTTGCTAATAAGACGGCTGTCGGCATTAAACAATGCTAATTCTAAGCCTTGCCGAGTTATCATAACTGGACCGTGCTGGATCGCTATTTTATTTTCAACCGAAATTACGTTATCTGAGTCTTGTTCGATAGTCAGAATAAAACTGGCATCACTAGTGAATAACCCACGCTGATAGTCTATATCTGATACGGTCATACTCTGATTGCTATTAGCAATTTTTTGTTGATTGCTGAATTCTGCTTTAATCATAGCCTCTGACTGTAGGCTAATGACATAGACGCTAGATATATAGGCGGCGGCCAATACGGCTATAGACAATATTTTCTTATTCACATTACATCCCTTTGATAGAAGATAAATTCTGGCATAGTAGCACTTACAATAACTGTGCAATTTCTCTGTTCGTCTTCAATGCCATTGTTTTTACACTTTTTATAGGCCATAGAAAATACACTGACATAAATTTTATTCATACAACGAGCAACTCTTCCTAGCTATTTTTTTCTCAAAAATACAGCCACGCATATCATTGTTATGGATGTATGTTGAAACAACCCTCACTAATAGTCTTTATCTATTTATCTTGATACAAGAATTATAAAAATCTATACGCTTAATTCTGCAACAATCATTCAGTGACTATATTAATATTTTCGTAGTCGATATTTTCACTGGCACTTAATTATCTTAAGACTGTTATATATTGCTATTAATTCTTTCTCTATGGTCAATCTAACTATTGATGAAAATCATCATCTGAAGTGATCGCTCTAATTTTTTAATGCCGCACGACGTCCGGCTTGATCGATAAAAGTCCACGCAATAAAGCGACTAACTTTTTGACCCTGAGCCATATCGATGGTGCGTAATTCTTCCACGCCCGATTTTTTAAGCACAGCATAGAGCGGCTTAAGGCTTTCTTTTTTCGACACCAGTGAACTGAACCATAAACACTGGTCAGCAAACATAGTGCTCTGCGCAATCATGGTGGTGATAAATTTTACCTCGCCCCCTGGACACCAGAGTTCGGAATTTTGACCGCCAAAATTTAGCGTACTGGAGCTGCCTTTACCTAGATTTTTCCATTTTCGCTGAGTGCCCTGCTGCGCTTCTTCATTAGAGGTGTGAAAGGGCGGGTTACAAAGCGTGAGATGAAAACTGTCCTTGGCTGTGATTATGCCTCGAAAAATGTCACTGCTATTTTTCTGTAACTTTATTGCAATCTTTAACTGATTAAATTTAACAATCTGCTGAGCTAACGTGACCGCTACTGGGTCTATATCGGAGCCAGTAAAGCTCCAGCCATATTCGCTTTGACCGGTGAGCGGATATACCAGGTTCGCACCCGTGCCTATATCCAGAACCTTAATAGCACGGCCATGCGGCACCTGGTTGTTATTGTCTAGAGCAAGCAAGTCGGCCAGATAGTGCAGATAGTCAACTCGGCCAGGTATAGGCGGACAAAGATAATTTTCCGGTATATCCCAAAACTTAATATTGTAGTGCGTGTGCAGCAGCGCACGATTCAAAGCTCGCACTGCATGCGCGTCACTAAAGTCGATACTGGTATGACCCGCTGGATTGCTAGCGATAAAATCGGCCAACTCAGGGCTATGCTTGATCAGGCGTTTAAAATCATAGCCGTCAGTATGCTGATTGCGCGGATGCAGTTTAGACTTAGCGGTTTTTCTAAAGGAGCGAGTCAAAGAGGTGCCTGTCGGGATTTGATGCGAGAAAGGATGTTAGCCGAGGATTATATCAGTTCCTTTTGATCGGATTACCATCCAGTGGGATAGGCTAATACCTCAATAGGCATCATATTGTTACGCTGACCATGATTAAAAGCCCACTATTCAGAACTAACAATAGGGTTAACTATGAAACGTATCTTTTTGTTCCTAATAACCAATATCGCCATTATGTTGGTACTGAGCATCACTTTAAGACTGCTGGGTGTAGACAGCATATTGGCCGAGAATAGCTCGGACTTGAACATTGAAGCGCTGGTTATTTTCTCTGGCGTAATAGGTTTTGGCGGGTCGTTTATTTCGCTGCTCATTTCCAAATGGATGGTCAAGCGCATGACCGGTGCGGAGGTAATCAATGAACCTAAAAATAAGCCTGAACAGTGGCTGTTCGATACCGTAGCCAAGCAGTCAAAAATTGTTGGCATTAAAGCCCCTGAATTGGCGATTTTTCCATCAAATGACATGAATGCCTTTGCCACCGGCGCCAGCAAAAAAAAAGCCTTGGTCGCTGTGTCAAAAGGTCTGCTCAACAACATGACCCAGAGCGAGATTGAGGCCGTAATCGGCCATGAGCTAAGCCACGTCGCCAATGGCGATATGGTCACTTTGACTCTGATTCAAGGCGTGGTGAATACTTTTGTGGTATTTCTCTCCAGGGTTATTGGCCATGTGGTTGACCGAATAATTCTCAAGAACAATCAGGGGCATGGCATCGGCTATTTTGTTGCAGTTATAG
>CEWR01158620.1_pt1 | contig 10629 bp, 8 predicted proteins | sample 356321 | NCBI WGS metagenome assembly CEWR01 (sample SAMEA2621551, study PRJEB7988) | marine metagenome | biome: marine biome (ENVO:00000447); feature: mesopelagic zone (ENVO:00000213); material: "saline water (ENVO:00002010), including plankton (ENVO:xxxxxxxx)" | depth 790 m
ACTTTTGAAAAATTAGCAGTTGCAAGGTATGATATTGGTAAAAACATAACTTCAGCTTGGAATAAGGAAGAACAACCTGATCAATGGAAAAGACTTGTTGATATCATAAAAAACAGGAATCCAAATAAAATAGGAATTAATATCTCTGAAAACTTTGGTATTGCTGACGGTTTGGTGCAAACGGATTATTCTGAATTTAAAAAAGCCTTGCCTATTCAATTTCATAACAAATTGGTATCTGCTGAAAAGTTATCAATAGCTTGGATCGAAACAAGATCAAAAAAAGAAATGGAACTGTATCCCACATTAGTGAAAATCACTCATGATATTATTGATGAAGCTTTTTCAAGTAAAGTAATTACTCCAGGCGAAACTACCACAGACGATGTAGTTTGGTGGATGCGACAAAAAGTAACCGATTTAGGATTAGAAACATGGTTTCATCCAACGGTTGATATCCAACGAAATAATGAAGAATTAAAAAGTCATATTTATTCATTCTCAAAAGGAGCGAAGGAAAAATTAATCATTCCTGGTGATTTATTGCATTGTGATTTTGGGATCACCTATATTGGTTTAAATACCGATTGCCAACAACATGCCTATGTTTTAAAAGAAGAGGAGACAAAGGTTCCTGAATTTCTTTCAGAAGCTTTTAAAAAAGGAAATCGAGTACAGGATATATTTACTTCAAATTTTGTTGAAGGGCAAACAGGTAATCAGATTCTATTACAATCTTTAAAGGGAGCCAAAGAAGAAGGTTTAAAGCCTTCCATTTATACACATCCATTAGGAGTTTATGGACATAGTGCTGGACCCACTATTGGTATGTGGGATTCTCAAGGAGGAGTGCCTGGTTCAGGAGATTATCCTTTGTATTACAATACGGTTTATGCTATTGAATTAAATACCACAGTTGAAATTAAAGAATGGAAAAAAGACATCCGAATCATGTTAGAAGAGGATGGCATCTATGGTGAAAAAGGATTCCGTTATATCAATAGACGACAAGAAAAAATTAAAATTGTAAATCCTAGTTCTAAATAAAGAGACATTAGTTACAGGTTTTAATTTTTAATCCCAGGTTTAAGAAGTTTAAAATTTTCTTTGACTTTAGCTTCATCTATCATTGTTTTTACATCTTTTAATAATTGTTTACCATCGAAAATAATTCCATCCTTAATGGTATATTTTCACCATCAACGCGGACTACTTCATTTTCTTCAGCAAGTTTAATTGCGCCAGTACCGAATTATACTTGAACCACTCCCAAATTAAATTTCTTTTCAATAGGAGCGTGGTTGGCAGCCTCGATTCCCATAGAAATCCAAGTTCTGGTATCTAGTGGGTTAATGACTGCATCTGTCCATATTCTTGAAGCTGCATAATAAGGTGAAACTTGTTCATCGTAGCGAGCTTTAATTTTATCGTACAACTCTTTTTCAACTTCTGGAGTAATTTCTTTTCCTTGTTTTTTTAAGGATGCTGCTTCAATTTGCAATAACACTTTTGCAGCACTATTTCCGCTCATTACTGCTAGTTCTGCACTTGGCCAAGCTACTATTAACCTTGGGTCATAAGCTTTTCCACACATTGCATAATTTCCAGCACCATAAGAGTTTCCTATAATAATTGTAAATTTTGGAACTACACTATTACTAACAGCATTTACCATTTTGGCACCATCTTTAATAATCCCTCCATGTTCGCTTTTGCTTCCAACCATAAAGCCAGTAACATCTTGAAGAAAAACTAATGGTATTTTTTTCTGATTGCAATTGGCTATAAACCGAGTTGCTTTATCGGCACTATCACTATAAATAACACCTCCAAATTGCATTTCTCCACTTTTCGTTTTTACCAAAGTTCGTTGGTTAGCTACAATTCCAACTGCCCAACCATCGATTCTTGCATAACCTGTTAGGATTGTTTTACCATACTCTTTTTTATACTCTTCAAATAAAGAATCGTCAACAATACGTTTTATAATTTCACGCATATCGTATTTTTCGGCACGTGACTTTGGAAGGATACCAAATAGTTCTTTGGGGTCTTCTTTTGGTTTTAAAGGTTCTTCTCTGTTATAACCGGCTTTGTCATAATCTCCAATTTTTGAGAATATATTTTTTATAGTATCTAAAGCATCTTTATCGTCTTTAGATTTATAATCGGTTACACCACTAATTTCACAATGAGTTGAAGCTCCACCTAGCGTTTCATTATCTATAGATTCACCAATAGCAGCTTTTACAAGATAACTTCCTGCTAAAAATATACTTCCAGTTTTATCTACAATTAACGCTTCGTCACTCATAATTGGTAAATAAGCACCACCTGCAACACAGCTACCCATAACAGCAGATATTTGAGTAATTCCCATACTACTCATTACGGCATTGTTTCTGAAAATTCTTCCAAAATGTTCTTTGTCTGGAAATATTTCATCTTGCATAGGAAGATAAACACCCGCACTATCCACTAAATATATAATTGGTAATCTATTTTCTATTGAAATTTCTTGGGCACGTAAATTCTTTTTTCCTGTAATTGGAAACCAAGCGCCGGCTTTAACAGTAGCATCATTTGCAACAACAATACATTGTTTACCACTAACATATCCAATTTTTATTACCACACCACCACTAGGGCATCCTCCGTGCTCTTCATACATTTTGTCACCTGCAAAAGCGCCAATTTCAATGCTTTTAGTTTTTGTATCAAGTAAATAATCAATGCGTTCTCGAGCTGTCATTTTTCCTTTAGCATGATGTTTTTCAATCCTGCTTTTTCCGCCACCAAGCATTACTTTTACAAGTTTTTGCCTTAATGCAGAGCTTAATAATTTATTGTGATCTTCGTTTTTATTGAAGTTTAAATCCATATAAAAATAACTTTTTGCTAAAATACAAAATGCCTTTTAATCCATATTGTTTTTCAATTTAATATATGCTCGATAAAGTATTTAGTTTTTCGCTTTAGGAAAAATTTTATTACGATATTTGTAGTTAGGCTTAATTTTAACGGAATTATTTAATGTAATCGTTTTCTATAAAATCTTCAGAAAACAATAAAGGGAATTAAATTATGGGAATGAATAAAAATACAGTGTTGGCTTGGGCAACATTTATAATGATATTAATGGGATTAATTTTAATTGGCCTTGGAGCATTTAGATATGATGATGTTGCCGGATGGGGATTTGCTTCTGTAGGTATCGGTTTTTTTGCAAATGCTTGGGTTTTCAATGCCTTAAAAGGGAGAGTATAATTTAATAGACAGTTCTTATTTAGCAGTATCTAGAAATAAAATAAAAATAACAATTTAACAGCATATTATGTCAGATGACAAAAAGGTGATTTTCTCCATGTCTGGAGTTACCAAAGCATATCAAAATTCACAAACTCCAGTTCTTAAAAATATATATTTAAGTTTTTTCTATGGAGCAAAAATTGGAATATTAGGTTTAAATGGAAGTGGTAAATCAACACTTTTAAAAATTATTGCAGGAGTTGATACTAATTTTAGAGGAGATGTTGTTTTTGCTGATGGATATTCTGTAGGCTATTTAGAACAAGAACCTAAACTAGATGAATCTAAAACTGTTATAGAAATTGTAAAAGAAGGAGTACAAGATGTAGTAGATATTCTAGATGAATATAATAAAATAAACGATATGTTTGGCTTGCCAGAGGTTTATGAAAATCCAGATAAAATGGATGATTTGATGGCGAAACAGGCTTTATTACAGGATAAAATTGATGCTACAAATGCCTGGGAATTAGATACTAAGTTAGAGATTGCAATGGATGCTCTTAGAACTCCACCTGGAGATTCGCCCATAAATGTTTTATCAGGAGGTGAACGTAGAAGAGTTGCCTTATGTAGATTACTATTACAAGAACCAGATGTATTATTATTAGATGAACCTACCAATCACTTGGATGCAGAAAGTGTTCATTGGTTAGAGCATCACTTATCACAATATAAGGGGACAGTAATAGCAGTAACTCACGATAGATATTTTCTTGATAATGTGGCGGGTTGGATTTTAGAATTAGATAGAGGAGAAGGAATTCCTTGGAAGGGTAACTATTCTTCTTGGTTAGATCAAAAATCTAAACGAATGGCACAGGAAAGTAAAACCGCTTCTAAGCGTCAGAAAACTTTAGAACGTGAGTTGGATTGGGTTCGTCAAGGAGCCAAGGGAAGACAGACAAAACAAAAAGCAAGACTTAATAACTATGACAAGTTAATGAGTCAAGATCAGAAACAATTAGATGAGAAATTAGAAATTTATATACCTAATGGACCACGTTTGGGAACAAACGTTATAGAAGCCAAAGGCGTTTCAAAAGCATTTGGAGATAAATTATTATATGAAGATTTAAATTTTAATTTACCTCAAGCAGGAATAGTTGGTATTATTGGTCCTAACGGAGCTGGAAAGACCACTATTTTTAAAATGATTATGGATCAGGAAACACCGGATGCTGGTGATTTTACTGTTGGTGAAACAGCTCAAATTGCTTATGTGGATCAAGCACATTCGAATATTAATGTAGATAAGTCAATTTGGGAAAATTTCTGTGATGGTCAAGAATTGATTATGATGGGAGGTAGACAGGTTAATTCTAGAGCATACTTAAGTCGCTTTAATTTTGGAGGAAGCGAACAAAATAAAAAGGTTTCTACACTTTCTGGTGGAGAACGAAACCGTTTACATCTTGCAATGACCTTGCGGGAAGAAGGGAACGTATTATTATTAGATGAACCAACTAATGACTTAGATGTTAATACACTTAGAGCCTTGGAAGAAGGTTTGGAGAGTTTTGCAGGCTGTGCAGTAGTGATTTCTCACGACAGGTGGTTTTTAGATCGTGTTTGTACACACATTTTAGCGTTTGAAGGAGATAGTCAAGTTTATTTCTTTGAAGGTGGATTTAGTGATTATGAAGAAAATAAAAAGAAACGCTTGGGTGGTGACTTATTACCGAAAAGGATCAAATACAAAAAACTAATTAGATAATTTCATAATGTTTAGTACCATAAAAGTTATTGCTTTTGATGCCGATGATACCTTATGGGTAAACGAGCCCTATTTCAGAGATGCAGAAAAAGATTTTTGTGAGCTTTTAAAAGAGTATGTTTCTGAAGAAGAATGCAACGCGCTTTTATATAAAATTGAAATGCAAAATTTACCTTTGTATGGTTATGGTATTAAACCTTTTGCATTATCTCTAATTGAAGCTGCCATCACTATTTCAAATAATCAAATTCCTTTAGAAACCGTTTCAAAACTTATCGAAATTGCAAAAAGAATGTTACTGATGCCTGTTGAAATAATTGATAGAATTGAAGCAACTTTAGCGCAGCTTTCAAAAAAGTATCGTTTGGTTGTGGCTACCAAAGGAGATTTATTAGATCAAGAACGAAAACTGATGCGATCTGGTTTGGAAAAATATTTTCATCATATAGAAGTGATGAGTGATAAAAAGCCTAAAAATTATCAAAAATTAATAACCCATTTAGATATTGCTCCTGAGCAATTTTTAATGATAGGTAACTCATTAAAATCTGATATTCTTCCAGTTTTAGAAATCGGTTCTTTTGCTATTCATATACCATTTCATATTACTTGGCAACATGAAAAAGTAACAGAAGAAGTTGTACATACTAATTTTAAGACCTTGGAGTTGGCTTCAGAATTGATCGATTTATTATAATACGTTTTAATAGATCATTTGAGTCTTAAACTTCTGACCACCGACTGAAGCTTCATACATTAGTCCTCCAATAGCTTGTGTTATTACTAAAATCCCATCACTATATTCAGCATTTAATGATACACCACTTTTAAGAGCTATTGCAGATACTTGTGCAGTAAATTCAAATTTGTTAGCAGTAAATCTTTCAAAAGCTTCTTTATTTTCAAAGAAGATAACTTCTTGATATGATTGGCCACCAGCCTGAAAACCAATAGTTAATTGAGTTAATTTACAATTACCTAAAACATATCCATCTTTATAGATAGTTCCATTTCCGGCTGCCCCACCAATACCTAAACCTCCTTTACCAACAGCAGGGAAAACAGCATATCCATAAGCGGTGTTAAAATATTGATTAATGTCATTGTTTGTTTTTTTAAAATTTACGATGGCTTTTGAAGACTTTGACGAAACATCTTTTTGTCCAAATGAATTATATGATAATAAGAGGCAAACAATTGCTAATACTGTAAATTTTGTTTTCATAGTTGATACTTTTTAATAGTTATATTTAATAAATCGTTGCGTGCAATAAATATAGTCTTTAATAAATAAATAAATCAATTCTTATTGTTATAATTTAATATGTAACTTTACTTTTTATAAATTAACGATATGTCATATTTTCAAAGAATAGTAGTTGTTTTAGCTGCCTTTTTATTCATTTTCAATTCTTCAGCACAAGAAAAAACTAAATTTAGTTCCTTAGATGTCTTTCAGTTAGAATTTGCTGGTGATCCTCAAATATCACCAGATGGTTCCACTATAATTTATAGAAGAAGAGGGTTTGATATTATGAAAGATCGGGACAAAGGAGATCTTTGGGTACTCTCATCTAATGGTGAAAATCATCATAAACTAACCAATAGAGAATCGAACGAAAGTCAAGCAAAATGGTCGCCAACAGGAGACCGAATTGCATTTGTAAGTAGTTCGGAAAATGGAAGTGAAATTTATTTGTATTGGGTAAATTCTAAGGTTACTGCAAAGTTAACTCAACTTGAAAATAGTCCTTCATCCGTTACTTGGTCTCCAGATGGAAAGCATTTGACGTTTTCAATGAAAGTAAATTCTAAAGCGCCAGTAATTGCAAAAATGCCTTCAAAACCAAAAGGTGCAAAATGGGCAGCTACACCAAGAATTACAGACCGTTTAAAACATGAGGCAGATGGACAAGGATATATTAAACCTGGATTCTCTCAGATTTTTATTATTTCTTCAGAAGGCGGATCACCAAGACAAATAACAAAAGAAGATTATCATCATCGAGGATCTTTATCTTGGTCACCTAACGGAGAGGAAATTTTCTTTTCGGGAAACCTTACTGAAAACTGGGAATATGATTTTAGAAATTCTGAAGTGTATTCTGTTCATACCAATACCTTAAATATTAAGACTTATACCTTACAAAACGGACCCGATTACCGTCCTTCTGTTTCTCCAAACGGGAAGTATATTTCCTATCTAGGTTATAAAGATAAAGTGCAGACTTATCAGGTAAGTCAGTTAACGATTATGGATCGAGATGGGGAAAATAAACGAGTAATTTCAAACGACTTAGACAGAAGTATTAAAAATACAGTGTGGTCTACCGATAGTAAAGGACTTTATATTTTATTTGAAGATAAAGGAAAAACAAATGTTGCATTTATGGATTTAAATGGGAAAATTTCAAAAATCACGGATGAAATAGGAGGGACGAGCTTAGGAAGACCTTATGCTAGCGGTAGTTTTTCTGTTTCTAATAAAGGTGAAATGGCTTTTACCTATGCCGCTTCTAATCGTCCTGCAGAACTTGCAATCACTTCATTAAAATCAAAAGAAATTAAAGTTTTAACGAACTTAAATTCAGATTTATTGGAGTATCGTTCTCTGGGTGAGGTTGAAGAAATATGGTATCAATCAACGTTTGATGGTAGAGATATTCAAGGTTGGATTGTTTATCCGAGTGATTATGATAAAAACAAAAAATATCCAATTATCATTGAAAATCACGGAGGACCAATTTTAAATTATACCGCTAATTTTTCTACGGAAATACAATTATATGCTGCAGCTGGATATATGGTTTTTTATCCTAATCCAAGAGGAAGTACAAGTTACGGAGAGGAATTTGGTAACCTGTTATATAACAATTATCCAGGTGAAGATTATAACGATGTCATGGATGGGTTGGATGCTGTTATTAAAAAAGGAAATATAAATGAAGAGCGTTTATATGTTACTGGTGGAAGTGCTGGAGGAATAATGACTGCTTGGATAATTGGAAAGTCCAATCGCTTTAAAGCAGCTGTTGTTGCGAAACCTGTAATGAATTGGATAAGTAAAACATTAACAGCAGATAATTATTATGGTTATGCCAATTCTAGATATCCAGGACAGCCTTGGGAAAACTTTGAAAACTATTGGAAATTTTCTCCAATTTCGTTGGTTGGGAATGTAGAAACTCCAACAATGGTTATGGTTGGTATGAATGATTTACGAACGCCTCCAAGTGAAGCAAAGCAATTGTATCACGCTTTAAAACTTAGAAAGATAGAAACCGTTTTAGTTGAAATTCCTGATGCTTCTCACGGGATCGCATCCAGACCTAGTAATTTAATCACTAAAATAGCTCATACCATTGCTTGGTTTGAGAAGTATAAATAAATAAAACGATTATTTAAAATTATTCAATAATCAACTTTTTTGAAATAGACTGATTTCCTGTATTTATATGTATAAAGTAAATTCCAGGTGCTAGGTCTTCCCAATCTGCAATTTTTTAATTCATAAGCGAATTCTAAACTCATAGTAGCTTTAGCGTCGTTTTTTAAGAAGAATTCTATAGGTTCGATATGCTTTATTTTTCATCAAGATTAATTAATCCCAACGATATTTTTAAACGAATAATCTTTTTTACAGATTGGTAAACCTGTTCTTGGTAAATAGGGTCATTTTTCATTTCATTAAGAATAGTATTAATAGTCTCCGTTTCGTCAATTGGCATTAGTAACATGTCGTTTCCAGCTTTTGAAGCAAGTAAAGGGGCATTGTCAATAATAGTAACTGCTTTCATAATATTTAAAGCATCTGTAATAACAATCCCTTTAAATCCCAATTCCTCTTTTAATAAACCTGTTACGATATTTCGAGAGCAACTAGCAGGCAAATCCTTCGTGTTGTATTTCTCGTTATTGATAATAGTAATATGAGCCATCATTATAGAAATTACACCTGCTTCTATTAGTGGTGGGTAAACATCTAATTCCTGTAATTTGCCATCTATATAGACAGATTTTTTATGAGTATCTCCTTTAACCAATCCGTGACCTGGAAAATGTTTTGCTGTTGCAACAATTCCTTGCTCTTGACTTGTTTGAATGAATTGTTTACTTAACTCAATAACCGCTTTTTTATCATTACCAAAACTTCTGTTTTTAATAGCCTCGTTTTGAGGACTAATATCGCAAACAGGTGCAAAGTTTTGATGAAAACCAACTTCTAGTAAATTTTTATTAATAATTTTCGCAATAGAATCAGATTGTCCAATCGTTTTAATGTCGATGGTATTCATAATAGGATCTGTACCTTGTAACCTGCCGTTAAATAGGCTAGGTTCTGCATCAATCGAAAATATTAGGGGTAATTGTTTTTGAGATTTACTAATGGTATTTAGGCTGTCAATCATTTGTCTATGATTTTTTTTTGTGCCTTTTAAAAATACAATGCCTCCAATTTTATTGTCTTTTGCTAAATTTAAAACAACATGCTCGGGTTTACCTAATTCGCCCGCAGAAGTTACAATCATTTGCGCAACACGGGTGGTATCATTTAATTGATGAAATACTTTATCTACATGCTGTTCTATTATTGGATCGTAATCATAAAATTTCTGTAATGAAGCTTTGTTTGATTGTCCGTAAAAAGATAAAAAAAACACGAATGTAAATAAGACTGTTAAAATGGATTTCATAGTATTCAATTAGGTGTTCTGAATTTAATTTTTTATTTTTTCTGAAATAGAGGTGTTTTATTCTTGAAGTGATAGGTTGGTTTTTCTACCTTCTTTAACTATTATTCCAATACACTCTTCTATATCTTTTTTTGTAGTTGTTTTTTATTCCAACTAACCTTTTAAATAACTGTTCCTTGTTTTTTAGCTTCGGCATCTTTTCTAGCTCCATAAAGAGTACCAATTGCCATTCCAACACCAGTTCCAATAGACATTCCCATACTTGTTCCAAAACCAGTATTAATTGCTGTTCCAATAGACATACCTAAGCCCGTACCAACTATCATCCCATAAATCATCCAGGTTTCAGTATAATGTTTTGCCGAAGTGAAAGAGAATTCCTCTTTTAGAAAGGATTTAAATTCAGAAAGCTTTTGTTTGTAGTACTTTTTCTTGTTTTCTGTTGTTTCATTTAAACTTAAGGAAGAAATTTTTGCTTGTATTAATTGTGATTGTTTTTCAGTTAAATCTTTATTTTCCAAAGAGGATAATGTTCTTATAAAACAATTGTAAACTTTCTTATCAGTTTTTTTATCTGTTTGCGATAATAACGTAGTTAATAATTTTGAAGCCTCGTTTATATTCATATTCTTTTGTTTTATAAGTCGTTATTAAAATTATTAGTTACAGTAATTTATAAAGCTGAATTTTTTATTGGTTACTATAATTATTGCGAGGTTTTTAAAAAATTAAATACTGGCTCTAGACTTTCACGAGGACTTTCCTCCATTGGAGTATGTCCTGTGCCTTCCAGTATGATCAATGTGTTATTTGGTAAATCTTCTTGAAATTTATAGGCATTTTCCACTGGGATTAATAAATCTTGCGCTCCCCAAATTATGAGTGTTGGTTGCTGAATGTGTTTTATAT
>CEWR01159484.1_pt1 | contig 10622 bp, 8 predicted proteins | sample 356321 | NCBI WGS metagenome assembly CEWR01 (sample SAMEA2621551, study PRJEB7988) | marine metagenome | biome: marine biome (ENVO:00000447); feature: mesopelagic zone (ENVO:00000213); material: "saline water (ENVO:00002010), including plankton (ENVO:xxxxxxxx)" | depth 790 m
GACCTCCGCACCTGCCCTGGCATCACCTCTGTGCGTAAGGTTGTGTTGTAGCCATGCGGTACCTCAAGTCCTTGATGGACCAGAACTTTCTGGAATATGCGTCCTATGTCATCAGGGACCGTGCGATTCCGGACATTGACGATGGGCTCAAACCGGTGCAGCGCCGCATTCTCCACACGATGTGGAAAATGGACGACGGCAAGTTCAGCAAGGTGGCCAACATTGTTGGCGAGACCATGAAGTTGCACCCACATGGAGACGCCTCCATCGGCTCGGCACTGGTAGTGATCGCCAACAAGGAGTACTTCATTGAGAAGCAGGGAAATTTCGGCAACTTCTTCACCGGCGACCCCGCCTCTGCCTCGCGTTACATTGAAGCTCGCCTGACTCCGCTGGCGAAGGAGGTGCTGTTCAATCCGGAAATCACGGCGTTTGTTGAAAACTACGACGGGCGCTCTCAGGAACCTGTTGCGCTGCCCTGCAAGATTCCTGCGGTGCTGCTGCTGGGAGCCGAGGGCATCGCCGTGGGCATGTCCACCCGCATTCTGCCGCACAACTTCAACGAGGTGCTGGACGCTCAAATCGCGCTGCTCCAAGGCGAGGATCGTCAACTCTTCCCGGATTTCCCCACAGGCGGACTCATGGATGCCGCACTCTACGAGGACGGCAACGGCAAAGTTCGGGTGCGCTCCCAAATTGAGCAGGTGGACGACAAAACTCTGGTGGTCCGGGATCTGCCCTACGGCGTCACTACCGAATCGCTCATTCAATCTATTCAGGATGCGACCAACAAGGGAAAGCTGAAGCTGACCTCCATCAATGATTTCACCACCGACACGGTGAACATCGAACTGCGGGCCGCTCGTGGGGTGAGTGCAGGAGAAGTGCTGAAGCGGCTTTATGCGTTCACTCAGTGCGAGGTGTCTATCTCTGTGAACCTGTTGGTGATCCACAAGAACCAGCCCGAGCTAACAAGCGTCACCGACGTGCTCAAGCACTGCACAGATTGGTTGCAGACGGTGCTGCGCCGAGAGTTGGAACTTGCTTTGGAGCAAGCTCGGTTGCAGTGGCACCGCAAGCGCCTAGAAATGTATTTCATTGAGAATCGTATTTACCAGCAGATCGAGGAGTGCGAAAACTATGAGGAGGTGCAATCCACGGTGGCGAAGGGGTTGTTTTCGTTGCAGTCGGAACTGGATCGGTTGATCACAGATGAGGACGTTGAAGCATTGCTTTCCTTGCAAATCAAACGGCTTTCCCGCTATGACTGGGAGCGTAGCCAGAAGGAACTGGACAAGCTGCAAAAGCGGATTCGTAAACTGAAGCATAACCTTCGGACGCTCAAGGACTACACCATTCAATACTTGCAGGGATTGAAGGAAACTTACGGGGCCATGTATCCACGACAGACCTCCTTGGAGGGTTTTGATGCCATTCGGAAGGAGGAAGTGGCCGAATCCTTCAGCGTGGGCTGGGATCGAAAGTCCGGGTTCTTGGGAGCAGAGGTGAAGGGCAAGCAGACGTTCACCTGTTCGGTGCTGGATCGGCTTCTCATTGTCCACAAGGATGGTCGCTACCGCGTGGTGAGGGTTCCGGAGAAACTGTTCGTGGGTAAGGATGTTTTGACAATTGAGAAAGTAGATGGTCGCGTGGTGTTCAATCTGGTGTACTCCAGCGGTGACAGCCAAATCTGTTACGCCAAGCGGTTTCAGGTTCAGCAATTCATTCTGGATCGTGAATACCGTCTTTTCAAACGGGCAAAGGGCGCCAAGATTATCCACCTGAGTCAGGGGCCGGGTGTGATGCTGGAGGCACACTATGTGCCGACCCCGCGACTCCGGAAATCTCGGGAACTGCTGATGTTTGACACCTTGGCCATCAAGGGGATTCAGGCGCGGGGGAACCGGGTTTCCACAAAACCGGTGCAGAAAGTTCGGCAGGTGACAGAGGTGGCCGCAGAATCCTCTACACAACTCACGCTTCCGGAGCCGAAGGCAGATCATGCATCCTGAGGTTGCATTTTCTGTCTGTTCTTTGTAAGATTACTTGTTTTGCTACCAACATAGAGTTTTCATCATGTCTTTTAAATGTCAAATCTGCGATAAGCATCCTGGGTACGGGAACAACGTCAGTCACGCGAACAACAAGACTCGTCGACGCTGGCTCCCCAACCTGCAAAACGTCCGGGTCCGGACGCCTGATGGCAACCGCAAGAAAATGCGGGTCTGCACCCAGTGTATTCGCTCAGGAAAGACTCTCGCTAATCTCTAGTCTGCCTCACCTTCCCGGATGATGCTGCCGCAGGGCTGCTCCCGGATCATCACGCTTGGGCCGCAAGGTACTTTCAGTGACCTCGCGGCCCAACGGGTTCTTCTGCCTTCTGTTTCTTGCCACTATGTCCGGACTTTTACTGAAGCCCTGCTTGAGGCGTCGGAGCGCCAGGACACTGTTGCCGTGGTTCCGATTGAGAACTCGGTGGCAGGAACCGTGGTTCCCGTGCAGGATGCACTGGTTCGCTGGAGTCTGCGTATTTTGGGCGAGAGCAATGTGTCAGTGCGTTACGGTTTGCTGGCAAACGTTGTTCTGGAAAACGCCGAAACTCTCTTTGCCCATCCTCAGGCGTTTGAGCAGACAAGCGATTTTCAGGCGCATCACCTACCGGAAGCACGGCCAGTTTTCACGGACAGCAACATTGATTCGGGTGTTCGCTTTCTGAAAGAGGTGGACCAACCCGGATTTTCGGGTGCGGCGATCGTGCCTCTGAGCTTTGCGGAACAGAATCCGGACTATCTCAAGCAGTCCGACATTCAGGATTACCCGAACAACACTACACGTTTTTTGGTGGTTGGCTCCAGTCAGCCGGAATTTGCCTTCGATTTCGGCCGTACCAAGACCTCGGTGTTCATCGAGAGTTCTGAGGATCGTGCGGGCTTGCTCTACGACCTGCTTAGCGTCTTTAACCGTTTCCACATCAACCTCTGCCGCTTGGAATCACGTCCTTCCAAGAAGGTTCCGTGGATATATGTGTTCTACGTTGATTTCTACAACTCCAGCGAAACGCAGTCTTGTCTGGATGCATTGTCGTCCTCACAGTTTCAGTTCCAAATTTTAGGCAGCTACGACTCCTTGGACTAACTTACCTTGCCTTCCGTCAGTTTTTTTGCTATGTTCAGCATTAGACAGGAACATACGTTCGTGAGTACTTTTTTTTCTATGGAGGTCACAATGTCCAATTCACTGAAATTGAGATTCCGGCTCACTTTGTTGCCGTTGGCGTGGCTGATGCTCTGCGGAATCGATCGGGGTCCGAAGCCAGGCTATGAGGGCTTCTCGCTCGGAGACCTACAAGCGAATTACGAGGGGCCTTCGGTGATCCCGACCTCGTTTTATTACTTGCTGGCTTTCGTGATTGCCGCAGGGGTGGGGGGATTCTTTTTGTTGCGCTACATCCGGGCCAAGCAGGAGCAGGAGGAACTGGACAAGATCGTTGACGAGCAGGCGCAGTTGGAACTGGACACGGAACTGGAGGCCCGCCGAGTAAGCGAAGAAAACCGGGAATTTCTCAGAGAACTGTGTGACACGGAGGATCCGGTTGAACTGGTTCCAGTGATTATGTCCTTTGAGGAGTTTGAAAAGGTGGTGGAGGAATTCAAGGCCTCTCCCCGCTTCCGGGCTCCTGCGCTTGCGCAGATATTCAACCTTCGCAAGGCTTTGGGTTTCACGATCAAGAACTCCGAATACGCCTTCCTTTGCACACAAATGCTGCTGAATGGGACGAAGTTGGAATGCCAGATTCATAGCAAAGGCAAGTCTGTTGCGTTTATGACAAGTGTGTTGGATGCGAACGAGACAGAGTTGCTGATCAAGCCTCCGACGGTCAAGCGGCGTCCGGCGAACCTGAAGCAGTTTCCCGAAATCGCCTGCCGATTACGGCGAGAAGGAGATGCCGATTATGACTTCACGCTCCGGGTGCTTGATCAGATCACGGATGAGATGAATGCGGTGGTGCTGGAGCAGTCTAAGCACATCCGCACAATGAGAATTCGCCAATCAGAGCGGATCTCCGTGAACATAGAGATGGATTTTCAACTTGTATCCGAGGCTCAGTACGAGTTGGAGAAGATGGAGGAGCAGTCTCGCGGGGAACACATCCCTATAACCGCCAAGGTGGTGGACATGAGCGCAGGAGGGATCAAGTTGCAGATTTCTAAAATGCCCGCCCGTCCGATCATCACAGGGGACGTACTGGTGTTTCACTTGGCCCGATCAAGCCTGCGCCAAGATCTGGCTGCTGGAGTATTGCAGGTCGTTCCCCGTGGAGGGCTTTTCGACCTGCACACGACTTTCCGGGAGATGGATACCTTGACCAGGATCAAGATCAACCAGTACCTTGATCGTGTCCAGAAGAGTGAAATTCCACAGGCGGCTTAGACGAACAGCACCTCGGTGAATCGGCTCCGGAGTCGGTTCACTTCGTCCTTGGCGGAACCCCCGCTGATCACGGCTTTGACTAGGGACGCTAACTCTCCCATCTCGTCTTCCTTCATCCCATACCGCGTCATTTCCTGAACGCCGATCCGAAGCCCGGAGGGATTACGGGCATCGGTATCTCCTGGAAGCATATTGTAGTTGAGGATGATGTCGTTGTCCGCCAAACTCCGGGCGATGTCCTTTCCTAGGCCGAAGTTGGAGACGTTAATCGCAAGCTGGTGGCTTTCCGTGAAGCCAAAATCCTCGGCTTCCACTTGCACCCCTTCATCCATCAAGGCTCGTCCAAACGCTTTCGCATTCGCAACAATTTGCTGAGCGTAAGCGGCACCGTGAGCCTTGGCTTCACGGATGGCGATCACGAGCCCTGGCAAGGTGTGGAGGTGGTGACTGCTTGATGAACCCGGCATCACGCCTCGGTCAATGCTCTGCCACCACTTGAGTTCTTTGTCGGATTTCAGGTTTCCAAGAATCACCCCACGCTGAGGTCCGGGGAAAGTCTTGTGGGTGCTGGCATTGATGAAGTGCGCACCTTCAGCAAAGGGGTTCTGGAACTGCCCTCCGAGGATCAAGCCAAGCACATGCGCTCCGTCGAACAGCACGGGAATCCCAAAGGATCGGCAACACTCCGCAATTGCTTGAACTGGCTCCGGGAACAGGAACAGGCTTTTTCCCAGCATGACCAGCTTGGGCCGGACTTGATCCACTAGCGCGACACACTTTTCCGCGTCAAGGTGATAGCCATCCGGGGTGGTCGGCCAATAGTGCAGGGAGATGGAGTTGTCCTTTCCGGGAAACAAGGATTGGCCCCGAGTTTGAATCCGTCGGCCCACCACTCCAATCGGGTTGTGGCTGATGTGTCCGCCCGCGTCAATGGAGTTGACGATCACGGAGTCGGCTCCGCGCAGGAGGGCAAGGGCGATTGCGGTGTTGGCGGCGTTGCCGCTGATGGGCCGCACGTCGGCCTGCTCGCATCCAGCCAACTCGATGAGTTCCCGCGTCGCCATGCTCTCGATCTCGTCAATGTAGCAAGTCCCCTCGTAGTAGCGGTTGTCGGTGTCCGGGGTGTTAGGATGCCCTTCGGCGTAGCGCCCCATGAAGTCGTTGCACTCCACCTGCCTGATTGCGGGAGACTGCACGTTCTCGCTAGCGATGAGATTGATTGTTTCTTGCCCGCGCCAGTAGTTTTGACGTTCAACGATGCCAAGAACGTCTGAAATTTCGACTGCCATCTGGTTATCTTTTTGTTTGGTTGGGATTAGTACTTTTGAAGGTATTCGAGTTTTGCTTCTACAGTTTTGATTGCAGCGGTTTCCGGAATCTCTTGGTTCCGGTAGCGCTCTCCTTTCACAACGATGTCCGGCTTCATGCGCAGGATGAGTTCCTCCGCATTCGGTTCGTCAAAAATCACCACTCGGTTGACAGCTTCCACCGAAGAGAGCAGCAGTGCGCGCTCTCGTTCGTTCAGTAATGGTGAATGACCTTTTTGCTCCTCAATCATGCGGTCACTGTTGATCCCAACCACGTTGAAGCCTTTGAAACTCTGGAGCTGGTGCAGGAATTTGAGGTGTCCGGACGAGATTTCATCAAAGTAGCCATTCGTGAAGACCACAGGCAGGTCTTGATGCGGGAGGTAGCGGCAAAGCTGCTCAAGCGTGACGATCTTGGAGGAGGATTCTCCAAACTCGAAACGATGCAGCAGTTCTGATTTCGTGAAGGACACCACTCCAACATGCTGCACCTCCATGCTGGCCGCAAGTTGAGACCAGTAAGCCGCATGTTCGATTGGAGTTCCTCCAGCAAGCATGAACGCCAGTACACTGATCACCATGTCGCCAGCGCCAACGACATCGAACACCTCTTGAGTTTCTGCGCCAAAGAACTGATAATTCTGGGAATCTTGGAATAACAACAGTCCCTCCTTGTCGAGACTGATGACCACATACTCCACCCCGATCTGGTACTTGAGGTGCTGTGCAGCCCGCAAAACGCTTGCATGGTCTTTAAGCGTAAAGCCAACGGCAAATTCGGCTTCCTTGCGATTGGGCTTGATGAGCATGAAGTCTTGGTAAATGCCGTAATCCACATTGCGGCGCGGATCAGCAATAATTGGTACCGAATGAGTTTTGCCCAGTGCTGCGATGGTCCGGAGCATCGAATTGCTGAGCGTCCCTTTTCCATAGTCCGAAACCAAAACAGCATGGACCGTCGGAATCGTTGCTTGCAAGTACTGCAGCAATGCCGGTTCTTCCGGGGGGCTGGCTCCTGCTGAGGGGTCCACATCCATGCGGAGCAGGTGGGTATGCCCGGCGATCATACGGTGCTTCAGCACCGTGTTATTGGAGGAGTTTACCACCCCTTCGGTACCGATTTGATGCTCCGCCATGAGGTTGCGAGCGGCGTGGCCGGCTTCGTCATCCCCGAGGGCTCCACACGCCAAGACCTCGGCCCCGAGCGCACTCAGGTTCATCATGACATTTCCCGCACCGCCCAGCCGCTGATCTTCCCGGAGAACTCGCAGGACCGGAATGGGCGCCTCTGGGGAGATGCGCTCCACGGCACCCCAAGAGTACCGATCAAGCATGATGTCTCCAACGACTAGAATGCGAGGAGCTTCAACGGTTTCGAGAGCGTTCCGGAGTTCTTGTGGAGTCATGGTCAAGAATCAGGGTTCAGGTATTTTTCGATGTGCTCGACGAAATTTTGATACGGTAGTGCTCCAGAAAGTAGGTCTCCCACCACCACCTTAGTCTTAGGGTTGTATCGTCCGATCACGAATCCGGGAGTTCCAGTGATGCCAATCTCGCTCCCATCGTCCATGTCTTGATCCACTAAACTGCGGTAGCGTTCGGACTCAAGGCATTCATCAAACTCCTTCAGGTTGGGGATTTTGATGCGCCGAGCATACTGCTTGAGGTGGCGCAGGGTTTGGGCTTTTTGATTTTCATAAAGCAACTCGTGCAGTTCCAAGAACTTGTCTTGCTCACGGGCGCATTCGACGGCAATTGCTGCTTCGTCGGCCTCGGTGTGGAAAGAGAGAGGGAAGTGCCGATATCCATACGAAATGCGGTCTTGATAGCGGTCCATCACCCGCTTGATGGTACTCCGAGCGCGTCGGCAAAAAGGGCACTGGTAATCGGAGAATTCAAGCAGCATCACCTTCGCATTCGATTTCCCTTGTAGGTAAGCCGTTCCCACTTTGGCTCGTACCAGAAAATCCGTCGGCGGGGCGAGGTGGGTCGTGACCCAACCCTTTTCCAGAGCCAAACCATACTGGTTTTGGAGATGTTCAAACCGGAGTTGACCCTTCAGAAACTTCCGGATTTGTGGAGCTAGAGCTTGGTACTTGCCTCGGCTTTGGAGGTTTTTTGCTTTGTAGAAGGCCAGGATTTGCTGCTCGGAAACCGTGATTTTGGGATTGAGGTCGATTTCTTTGTGATGAGGCTGAAGGCGTTCCAGAATGACTTCCGGAAGCCGTTGTTGAAGCTGCTGGTAGAGTTGCAGCGTGAGATCGTGAATGGCCTTGGTCTTCACATCGTCCAAGGTAATGGCTTGGCCCTCCACAGTGGCCAGCAGCGGATTACTTTGGTAGGGAAGCGGTTCTGCGTGTGAGGTGAGAGCGAACAGTGTCAGCAGAGTGACAAGAAGGAATCGGCAGATATGGAGTTTTTGTTGAGATTTCATTCTTCAGTTGATTTGTATGTTGGAGGTCGTTCCGCTGGTTGTTTCGGCCACTGCCATTTCCATCAGAGTGAGTAGATATTCCCAACGCATGGAGAGGTTGGGAGCTTCCAGTAGCGCTTGTTTCTCGGTGCAGGAAAAATCAAGGTTCATGCAGAGGATGTTGACGAGGTAATGAACGGGGATCGCCTCGATTTTCTGCCACTCGATCTGGATGAATTTTTTCTCGGTGTAGTGACGAAAGGCCTCGTACAGCTTCTCAGGATTCTTACTGAGGGACTGGTCGTCCAAATCCTGCTCATACGAGGTGTAATCGACCTGTGCCTGTCGGTAAAGTGAGTTCACCTCCAACTCCCGGACCACGTTGAAGCGAATCGACCCGTGGAGTTGAAGCATGTAATTCCCATCCGGAAGCTGCTGAAGTTGCTCAATTTTCCCAAGGCATCCGGTTTGGTAAAGCCCTTTGGAATCCTGCTCGACAGGTTGAATCATTCCGATAACCATCTCCTTCTCTGAGACGGACTCGACCATCTGCCGATAGCGCGGCTCAAAGATGTGCAGCGGCAGCACAGTGTTGGGCAGCAGGATGGTTCCGCTCAAAGGGAAAAGAGGAACAACATCGGCAAACAGTGTGGACGTTGAATCCATTTCAAGTTGCGCTTGAAAGGGAGGGCTCCGCATTGAAAAAGCGCTCGGCGGCTTGAATGTCTTTGCTGATTTGTTGTTTGAGTTCGTCCACTCCTGAAAAGCACTGCTCCGGACGCAAGAATCGTAACGGCCACACCTCCATGGGCTCTCCATAGAGATCTCTAGAAAAATTAAAAATCCACGTTTCGACTGCGGCCTCGTTTCGTCCGAAGGTGGGTCGCACCCCAACATTGGTCACACCATGGTACTCTTGGCCTTGGACGGAAAGTCGTGAAACGTAGACTCCTCGTGGCAACGCCAAGGGGACTCCCGGACGAAGGTTGGCGGTGGGAAAACCCAACTGCCGACCCCGCTGGTCTCCTTGCTCAACCATGCCGAGAATGCTGTACGAGCGCCCAAGGAACTCAGGCAGAGCTTCAAATTGATGCCCTTGGATGAGTTGGCGGATGTGAGTGCTACTCACGGTTTGCTGGTTCACCTTGATGGGAGCAACCTCCTCAACCTCAAACCCATGGCGATACCCCAGTTCCTCAAGCGTTTTGAAGTCGCCCTTCCGGTTTTTTCCGAAGCGGAAGTCATAGCCGATGACGAGCTTTTCCAACTGAAAGCGCTGGATCAGGAAGCGATATGCAAATTCTTCTGCCTCCAATTTGGACAATTCATGAGTGAACGGAAGGATGTGAACTTCATCCAGCGTGGCTTGTTCAAAGAGAGACAACCGCTGTATCGACGTGCAAATGCGGTAAACCGGGCGTCCCGGATGAACAATCTCCTGAGGGTGGGGATCAAAGGTGAGGAGCGCTTTTCGGCAACCGGACTGTTGGGCCTCTTCAACAACTTTCCGGACCAAAGCTTGATGTCCGAGGTGGAACCCATCAAAATTGCCGATGGTCACGACTGATCGAGAGGGGGGACGGTTGATGTTGAATCGGTCGATCACATCCATAACAACAGCTAAAATCTCCAGGAGTTTCTGTCGATTGGCAACTCTAAAATTTTAGCCTTCCGCCGTAGAATTGACAAGATTCATCTCAAGGGTTCCCCGAAAGACCTGCGCTTGGGGCGTGACGTGTTTTGCAGGGGGGAGGCGGCATAAACCTCCGGGAAGGACGATCCGCAGAGGGGCTTGTTCAAGATCGACGAGAGGCGTGGTTGTCAAGGGAACCGTCTGACCTTGTGGGGTGACACAGGACAGGAACTCTCCTTCACGAAGGAATTCGTGGACCAAGATCACGATTCCGGAGGTGCGATTCGTTTCCAAAACCGTTCCCACCGACTGGGAACCTGCCGAGCGCAGGTGAGGATTGTTCAGGTGCCGGAACGCACGGTTGGTCCGGTTGGCTCGGAAAAATCCGTGGGTTGTAGGCTGTGGCCATGATTTCTTGAATTGCTTTCGTTTACTGAGATCAGGATCATGAGCAGCCGCATCAATGTTTTCGATGATGGAGAAATCGCGTTTAAGCCTGAGATCGATTCGGATGTTGGAGACTCCAACCGCTTTCAGTTGATCCAACCGATCCAGCAGAAAAAGATCACGACGGTCAAAGAGAAAAGTACCGTGTTGGCTCTCGATGACAGGGTTGTTCTGAAGGTGTTCGGGATTGCGCAGAGACTGAGTTGTTGTCTTGCTGTGTCCAGAAGACAAGAGTTTTCGAGGGGTCTGGTACAGTAGCAGTGGTCCGAGACCTAGAACCTCGAGAGGTACTCTCATTTTGCTGGCACACTCTTGGATTTGAGTGGACGACAATTCCTGAGACACCGCAATACGCTGCGGGTGGAAGTGTTTGGCTAGTTGACCAAGAGAT
>CEWR01023262.1_pt1 | contig 10606 bp, 7 predicted proteins | sample 356321 | NCBI WGS metagenome assembly CEWR01 (sample SAMEA2621551, study PRJEB7988) | marine metagenome | biome: marine biome (ENVO:00000447); feature: mesopelagic zone (ENVO:00000213); material: "saline water (ENVO:00002010), including plankton (ENVO:xxxxxxxx)" | depth 790 m
CCTATGGGTATACCACCTTGAGTTAATCCAACTTTGGTCTCATCAATCGCTGCTCGCATAAACTTATCCATCAGTAAAGCCTCAATCCATTCAAAGTAGTACAATAGTAACATTTTATAAAAAAAGCACAAATTACGAAACAGGGAGCAAAATATAGTATTAAAAATATTTTTAGGATTATAATTTTAGTAGTAAAAATAGATAAAGTTGAGGGGCCAACATCATAGACGGCAAGCATTCTATAAAGCAGTTAACGCTATCTGAAACTTATAAAAATAATTATTGAATGTAGGTCTAGTTGCTGTGTTAAGTAGCCATTATCTTGTGATAGTGCTGTGGCTTTCTATTAATACGAGGATAGGACGATACAATATTTTAATAAAATAATGTAAAATTTATTGAAAAGTATGTCTGTAATATAAGCATAGGGCGTATTAATTGTTTGGGTACATTTACAAACTTTAATTGATCGACAAAGCTTATTAATACGTATTAATAATGATAATTGACTTAAATGTAGCGGGGTAGTATGAAAATATTAATAACAGGCGGTAGCGGTTTAATCGGCAGGCACTTTATCAACGCTTTTCAGCAACCGTATCAATTCACTGTATTAACGCGTAATAGTCAAAAGGCAAAAAAGCTTCTACCACAAGGAGTTGAATTTATTGAACAACTGCCAGAGCAGAACTACTTTGAGGTGATCATTAACCTTGCCGGTGAGCCTATTGTTGATAAGCGTTGGACTAGCGCACAAAAAGAAGCTATTTGTCAGAGTCGATGGCAAATCACCGAGCAAGTAGTAGAAATGATCGCACGTGCTACCACTAAACCAAGCTGCTTAATTAGCGGTTCAGCAATAGGTTATTATGGTGAAACGGGTGATAATTTAACACATGAAGATGCACAAGTCAGCCAATTTGACTTTGCTCATTCATTATGTAAAAAGTGGGAGGATATTGCGTTAAAGGCTGCCGAGTATTGTCGGGTAGTGTTATTACGTACTGGAGTCGTTTTAGCGAATGACGGTGGGGCATTAGACAAAATGCGCTTACCTTTTTCTTTAGGTTTAGGTGGTAAGCTTGGAAATGGTCAACAATATATGTCTTGGATTCATATCGAGGATATGATTCATGCTATTCAATTTTGTATGTTAACAGCAAGTATTCAGGGGGCGATTAATTGTACTTCGCCACAGGCATCAACCAATGTCGCATTTACCAAAGCATTAGGACGACAATTTCATCGTTCCACTTTTTTTAGTGTTCCAGAATTTATGCTCAAACTATTGATGGGTCAAGGGGCTGGGTTATTACTGACTAGCCAAAATATTTATCCACAAAAGTTACTCGAACAGGGCTTTGATTTCAATCATAGTAACCTTAAATATGCTCTTGCGGATTTACTTTAGTTTATATAGCTCCCAACTACTTAATTTTGTTAAAACTACGTTCATGAACAAGTCGATAAAGTATCGGTAATACCAATAGTGTCAGTAGTGTTGATGAGATAATACCGCCAATTACGACTGTTGCTAATGGGCGTTGAACTTCAGCGCCTGTGCCCATGTTGAGTGCCATAGGCACAAAACCTAAACCAGCGACCAATGCTGTCATCAATACTGGTCTTAGCCTGATCATGGCACCATCGACAATGGCAGTTAGCAGCTCAGTGCGTTCTTTACATAACTGCCTGATAAAGGACAGCATTACCAAGCCATTTAATACCGCTACCCCAGACAGCGCAATAAAGCCAACTCCGGCAGAAATCGAAAGCGGCATGTCGCGCAACCACAATGAAATTACGCCACCCGTGAGTGCTAATGGAATGCCAGTAAAAATGATAAGTGCATCTTTCACTGAACTAAAGGCCATTATTAACAGGACAAAAATTAAGGCGAGTGTTAGCGGTAATACAATAGTTAAGCGTTGACTGGCAGACTCTAGTTGTTCAAAGGTTCCGCCATATTCTAACCAATATCCCGCAGGGATCTCAACGTCACTATTAATTTTGGCTTTGACTTCGTTAACAAAACTACCCAGGTCTTTACCACGCACATTCGCCGTGACTACAATGCGCCTTTTGCCATTCTCTCTGCTTATTTGGTTGGGGGCTGGCGCAATATCAAGGGTGGCAACTTCAGATAAAGGTACATAGCCGCCAGTTGAGATTGCGATAGGCAGCTCAGCTAGTTTATTAACATTACGCCTGATTGTTTCAGGTAATCTAACCACTATATTAAAGCGGCGGTCACCTTCAAAAATTAGTCCTGCATTTTCTCCACCGATAGCGGTAGCGACAGTATCTTGTAACTCAGCTATGGTTAGACCATAACGAGCCAGTGCGACTCTTTTAGGTTTAATTGACAGCATAGGTAAACCAGTGACTTGCTCAACTTGAATATCACTGGCACCTTCAATTTTTTCAAGTACTTCGCGAATAGCATTGGCTAATGTTAATAATTGTTGCAGGTCATCACCGATGACTTTAATACCTAAATCAGCCCTTACTCCAGAAATTAGTTCATTAAAACGCATTTCAATCGGTTGAGTTAATTCGAAATTATTACCGGGAAGTGTAGATACTTTAGCCATGATATCGGCAGATAAACCACTATGGCTTAGGTTAGTATCTGGCCATTCATTACGTGGTTTTAACATAATAAAGGTATCAGCCACGTTGGGTGGCATAGGATCATTAGCAATTTCCGGCGTGCCTATTTTTGAGAATACATTAAGTACTTGTGGAAATTGACTGATGCTTTGCTCAAGTAATTTTTGCATTTCAACCGCTTGCTCTATGCCTGTGCCCGGAATGCGAATTGCCTGTAATAAAATATCCTCTTCGTTAAGTTGAGGAATAAACTCTGAGCCTAAGGTTGTCGCTAACCAAGCGCACAATATGACTAACAATGTTGCCAATGAAAGTACTAACCAACGTAGCTTCATGGCAATAAGTAACATAGGTTTATAAATTGATTTACTGACTTTTATTACTGGACTTTCTTTGTCACTAATATCGCCGGTCATAAACAGCGCAATAGCTGCGGGTACAAAAGTAACCGAAAATACTAAAGCGGATAACAAAGCAATAACGACAGTGGCTGCCATCGGCTGGAACATTTTCCCTTCAACACCAGTTAATGAAAACAACGGAATATAAACTACCGTAATAATGATCACACCAAATAAACTTGGTCTTATCACTTCATTGGTGGCTTGAAAAACCACATGCAGTCGATCTTTTAATGCCAGTCTAGCACCATTTTTACGTTGCGATTCTGCCAAGCGGCGGGTAGCGTTTTCCACAATGATTACTGCACCATCAACAATTAAACCAAAATCTAACGCGCCTAAGCTCATTAAGTTGGCCGACACGCCAGCTTGCACCATGCCTGTTATTGTCGCGAGCATAGTTAACGGAATGACTGCTGCGGTAATTAACGCGGCTCTCACATTGCCTAATAATAGCAATAACACCACTATCACCAATAAAGCGCCTTCAACGAGGTTCTTTTGTACGGTAGCAATAGCTTTATCCACTAAGGTGGTTCTATCATAAACAGCGGTTACATTAATACCTTGTGGTAAAGAGCGTTGTACTTGGGCAAGCCTTTCAGCGACAGCGAGTGATACTTCTCGGGCATTTTCACCCACTAACATCATGGCAGCACCGAGCACGGTTTCTTTACCTGCATGGGTTGCAGCGCCGGTGCGTAATGCTTTACCAATGGCAACTTCAGCAATATCGCTCACTTTGAGGGGTGAATTTTTGATATTCTTAATAACCACCTGCTCAATATCGGTAATAGTTTTAAGCTGTCCTGGCGATCTAACGGTTAGTTGTTGACCATTACTTTCAATATAACCAGCACCACGATTGCTATTATTGGCGGCTAATGCGGTGTGAATATCGGTAAAGGAGATGCCAAATTCCAGCATTTTTCTAGGTGAAGGAGTGATGTGATATTGCTTATCAAAACCGCCGATAGTGTTTACTTCGGTAACTCCTTTTACTAAAGCGAGTTGCGGCTTTATGATCCAATCCTGTATTTCCCTGAGGGCTATTGCATCATATAGGCTGCCATTCTCTTGTCTTGCATCAGTATTGGCATCAAGGGTATACATGAATATTTCGCCTAGACCCGTTGAAACGGGCCCCATTTCGGGCGATAAACCTGCAGGAAGCTTGCCCTTTATGGCATTAAGTCGCTCATTGATTAAACTACGGGCGAAATATAAATCGGTACCTTCATTAAAAACAACGGTGACTTGCGACAAACCATAACGTGACAATGAACGGGTATACGATAAGTTTGGTAAACCCGTTAAGGCCGTTTCAATGGTGTAGGTAATGCGTTGTTCAGTTTCTAGGGGAGAATAACCATCAGCATGGGTATTGATTTGTACCTGTACATTAGTGATATCAGGTACGGCATCAATAGGTAATTTTTGATAACTCCAATAACCTAGCCCCATGATCACTAGGGTTAAGATGATTATTAGCCAGCGCTTGGCAATCGAGAAACGTAAAAGTGATTCAATCATAATAATCCCCTAGTGGTGATGTTCAGCACTAGATTTCTCCAGTTCGGCTTTGAGTAGATAGCTGTTTTTCACAGCATAGATTTCGTTTTGCTTTAACCCAGACAATACTTGTGAAACTTGGCCGTCACTAAGGCCTAAATTAATAGCGCGTACTTCAAAGCCTTGTTCATTTTTAACGAAGATTACCTCTTTACCTTCCATTACTTGAATGGCACTGTTATCAATAATAAGAGGCACTGCTAACTTGTTAACAACAACGGATCCGACCAGTAAACTACCCACAGACCAATTACTCTGACTATTATCGAGAGGCACTCTGGCGATACTAAAAGGACTATTTTTTTGGCTATCTGTTCGACTAGGTAATAGCTGGCTGATCACTGAGTCAGCAAATTGATTTTCCATATTAATCCGTACTGATTGGCCTATAGCTATTTTTGATTGTTGTGTCGCAAATACCTGTAATTCAAGCCATAACTTTTGGTGGTCTTCAATGGTAATTAATACCTGTTCATTCGCTAATTCGCCTGGGTTAGCATTACGTTGCGTAATTACCCCTGAAATAGCAGCGTGAATGCTATAGCGCATTAAACTATTATTTGATTCGATTTCAGCAATAAGCTGACCTTTCTTCACCTTATCGCCGACATTCGCGCTAAGTAGCGTAATAATACCGGGAAAGCGTGCACGAACTTGACTCACTGCACTTGGCTCAGTTGTTGATGTACCATATAAGGTAAGGCGTTGCTTTATTTCGCCAGATGTTGCTGTTAACGAAGTAATATCGACAGTGTTTATCATCTCGGCTGAAATAACTATATGGCCTTCTTCGCTATGTTCATCCCCGTGCTCATCAGTATGATCATCACCGTGGTCATCTTTATGTTCATTTTTATGCTCGGTCTCATGACCATGTTCGTTGGCAGTATTGACACTTGTAGAGGCATTTTCTTTTACTGCTGGCTGTTTATCTGAATGACTGTCTGAATGTTTATCTACATGGGAAGTCGCATTACTCGTTAAGGAGAAAGACAGGGTAAATAACAAGGTACTCATCAATATAGAGTGCTTTATATTTTTAGCTAAAAAGTGACTATTCATTAAACTATCCTTGGGTAAAACGATTATTTTCATATGAGGCATGTTGTGAAGCTGGTAAGGGCTCGGCAATAAGTTGTTCTATGTCAGCACCAAAACGTAAAGCTGCGGATGCTGATTTAATTAATGCTCGCTTGGCAATCAGTAACTCTTGTCTCGCGCTTAAATAATCAAGATAACTATATAAACCACGCTGATAGGCAATTTTCGTTTCTGCTAGTGCTTCTTCAAGTAGAGGAATAATGGTATTTCTTAAACTATTAGTAGTATAAATCGCCTGTTTTCGACTGGAATAGGCTTGTTGTAATTGGTTATGTAAATTAAGTAAAGCAGTAACTTTTCTTGCTTGTACTTCATCTCGCTCTGCTTGGGCGGTAATAATAGCGCCGCTATTATTAGTTGAGCTAAACAGCGGCACACTAAAACCGGCAACGAGGGCAGTATCACCAATATCTTGCAATTGTTTTACCCCAAGCGTCCATTGTATATCGGTACTCGACTGGCTTTTTGCTAAACGTAATTGCGCACTCTTGAGTCGCTCTTCACTGGCAAAGGCGAGTAGGGCAGGATTTTTTTTTACTTTGGCGTAGAGTTGCTCAAAAGCGACATCGTCGGAGAAATAATATAAATCACCGGCAACCTGATTAAAATCGACCGAGCTTTCATTCCATAATAACGCTAGTGACAGCTTAGAATAAGAAAGTTGCTGTTGTTTTGCTGATAACCCTAAGCGGGTATTACCAACGGCGGCGAGGGCACGTTTTATTTCGGCTTTTGGCGTTGAGCCTGCTTTAGCACGCTTTTCAACGGCAACTAAAGTCTCTTCTGCCAGTAGCCTTGCTTCATTTACTAAGCTCAAACTGGCTTGAGCGCTAAGAACATCAATATAGCGACGTGTTACTTCAGCTAATAAACTTAAGGCGGCTATTTTACGTTCGGCGGTTAATTGTGCATTTCTATGAGTACCCAAATCACGACGTGCAGCACGCTTGTCGCCCATTTCAATGACGGACGATAAAGACACAGTGAATTCTGCGCCATCGAAGCCTTTTAACTGACCACTACCAGCGAAGTTTTCTGCTTCAAATCCTAACTGATAAGCGGGCGCTAAATCCTGAGTTTGTTGTTGACCATTAAGAGATTTTTGGCGCACAGTAAACACTTTAAAAGCGGGGTTTTCTTTTAGCGCACGTTGAATGGCTGAAGCCAGGGTTAAGGTGTTTTCTCCGGTATTTTGCTCAGTATTATTACTAGACATGTGCTTAACAAAAGCTTGTTGCTGCTTGGCATCTTGAGCCATCGTATTTATGCTGAGTAGTAATAGTGCCAAAGCAGACAATAATCTTACCCCTAAGCTGAGGTGTTCTTCTTGTCTAAACGACGAAGGGAAATACCAACGTATGTGTTTTACTAACATTTACTTTCCTAAAGATTGTTATTACTACAATGAACAACATAAGCTAATAATTTTTAAAAACAGTGATTAACTACTACTTACAAAATACTGGCTGGTGGTTATAATGGCGACATAATAAACCTTCCTGTAACAGTAAGGTCAAGTGTTATGAGAATGGGAATGAAAATATTATGAGTGAAAGTATTAAAAGGGCTATGAAGATAAGCCAACTTGCTAAGGTCACTAATGTTGCCAGTAAAACCATTCGTTATTACGAAGATATAGGTTTATTGCCTACAGCCTACCGCAATGATAATGGTTATAGGGAGTACAGCGCTAGTGATGTTGAACGTTTGGTTTTTATTCGACGCTGTCGGGAATTAAAAATACCCTTAGAGCAAATTAAAACGTTAATAGCAGTACAGCTTGATCAGAAGTCATCATGTCAGGAAGTTGATACATTGATCGAACAACAGTTAGATAAAGTAAGAAAAACTATTGCAGAATTGACCTTGCTAGAGCAAACATTGCACACCTTAGCGACGTCTTGCCCGAATGATAGGGTGGGTGATTGCCAGATATTAAAAAACTTACAGCAAGAGAAAATAAGTTAATTAGTACTCGTATCCAAGATATATACCCATGTCATATCGATAATGCTATTGCTTCATTGAAAACATAGTAAGAACGAGAGACTGAGTAGCTAAAAGCATTTACCTGTTCGGTAAATGCTTTTAGCTTATAAAACGATACTATTTTTTAGCTTCCTTAGCTTTAGCTAGTTGAGCGCGTAAACCAGCCATGCCTTGTAAGTTAGATTGCTCAACATGCTCAACCGTTTTTTTCTTCGTTGCACCCAATTCCCAATTTAAATCATCTTGCGGTAATTCATGTAAGAATCGACTGGCTTCAGTACGAGACAATTCACCAAACTGTCTGCGCTCTCTTGCGTAAGTGAATATTAACTCACGCTGAGCGCGGGTAATACCAACATAGGCTAGGCGGCGCTCTTCTTCAACACTGCCTTCATCAATACTGGTTTGATGGGGTAATAAACCTTCTTCCATACCTATTAAGAATACATAAGGAAACTCGAGCCCTTTAGATGCGTGCAGTGTCATCAACTGAACTTGATCGTTACTGTCTTCCTCTTCATTGCGTTCCATCATGTCGCGCAAAGTTAAGCGGGTAACAATTTGCGGTAAGGTCATTGGTTCTTCGTCATCACTACCTTCAAGCATTTGGGTAACCCAGCTGAAGAGCTCAGTGACATTTTTCATACGCATCTCGGCTGCTTTAGCACTCATCGAAGTATCGTATAGGTAGTCTTCGTAATTAATTTGACGGATCATAGAACGCAATATTGCGGCGGTATCACCGCGTTCAGCCTGATCACCGATATCAACCACCCATTGGGTGAATGCTTGCATCTTCATTAGGCTGCGACCTGTTAAGGTTTGTTCTAAGCCAAGTTCAAAACTGGCAGCAAACATACTAATTTGGCGCATGTTAGCGTAAGTGCCTAATTTTTCTAAGGTGGCGGGCCCTAATTCGCGTTTAGGCACATTAACAATACGTAAAAACGCATTATCATCATCAGGATTAACCAATACACGCAAATAGGCCATCACATCTTTTATTTCTGGACGGGAGAAAAACGACGTACCACCACTGATTTTATAAGGAATACGGTTTTGCATCAGTGCTTTTTCAAGTAAACGAGATTGGTGATTTCCACGATATAGCACTGCGTAATCTTTGTATTGGCTGCGGTTCATAAAACGATGACCAATTAACTCTCCAATAACACGCTCAATTTCATTCTCTTCATTTTTCGCTTGTATAACTCTTAGCTCTACGCCGTAAGCAAGTTCACTAAATAACGCCTTGTCATAAACATGCGGGTTATTGGCAATCAGTACGTTGGCACATTTTAAGATACGACCACTTGAGCGATAGTTTTGTTCAAGTTTAATTAATTTGAGATCGGGAAAGTCTTTACCAAGAAGAATTAAATTTTCTGGTTTAGCGCCACGCCATGAATAAATAGACTGATCATCATCGCCTACTACGGTTAATCGACCACGATCGCCGGCAATGTTTTTTACTAATTCGTACTGGCTAGCGTTAGTATCTTGATACTCATCCACTAATAAATAACGAATTTTGTTCTGCCAACGTTCACGTACTTCAGGATAGTTTTTCATTAAGAGCGTAGGGATAAGAATGAGATCATCAAAATCTAAGGCATTATAGGCTTTCATATGTTTATGATAGCGCTGATAAAATTCGGCGTATTCACTGCTATCAGCATCGTTTGCTGCTTTTATCGCATCATCAGGCAAGAATAAGTCATTTTTCCAATTGGATATCTTGCTTTGTAATCTACTGAGTAAGTCTTTGTCACCATCAAGTTCATCAATGGTTAATTCTTTGAGTAATGCGAGGGAGTCTTGGTCATCAAATAAAGTAAAGCCAGGTTTATAACCTAAGATCTTAATTTCACGACGGACAATATCAAGACCTAACGAGTGAAAGGTAGACACTGTTAAACCACGGGTAAGTTCGCGGCCAAGCATTTTTTGAATACGTTCTTTCATTTCACGCGCCGCTTTATTGGTAAAGGTTACCGCGGCAATATTACGCGCTTTGTAATCACATTTTTGAATGAGATAAGCGATTTTTTGACAAATAACACCAGTTTTACCTGAGCCAGCGCCTGCCAATACTAAGCATGGGCCAGTCACAAATTTTACCGCTTCATTTTGTCCAGTATTTAGTTTCATTACTTTTTCGCTACTTTATTCGAATAAACGCTCGTATGGTAGATCTTACCTGTTTTTAGTCATCTGCAAAACAGTTACAATGATATCAAATAAAATCGATGAGAAATTATAATGATTAATGCTAAAAAAATTGAAGAAATTGCCAAACAAGTAACCGATTCTATTCCGCCCAGTCTGAAAAATATAGCGAGTGACTTTGAAGATAAGGCTAAATCTGTTTTACAAAGTAAATTGTCACAGCTCGATGTAGTAACACGCGAAGAGTTTGATGTGCAAACGCAAGTATTGATCAAAACGCGTACTAAAATAGCTGAACTTGAAGCTAAACTAGCTGAGCTAGAAGAAAAAATTGCATCAAGCTAATAATTACTTTTTAATATTATTACCCCCAATTGTTTATTGCTGTTTTAATGATTACTCTTACTAGTAAGAGTAATCACCACACCAAGGACGAGAATATTCCATGTCATCATCTAAAGTTGCCTTAACGTCAGGCCCTTCTGCAATCACCTGTTTTAAATCTTATGATATCCGCGGAAAATTAGGTGAACAATTAAATACTGATATTGCTTATCGTGTCGGTCGCGCTTTTGCTCAACATATTAAAGCAAAAACCGTGGTCGTAGGTGGTGATATTCGCCTTACTAGTGAAGAGCTAAAGCACGCTTTAGCTGAAGGTTTAATGGCTGGAGGTACTAACGTTATTGATTTAGGTTTAGCAGGTACAGAACACATTTATTTTGCAACCAGTCACTTACAATGCGATGGCGGTATCGTTG
>CEWR01022522.1_pt1 | contig 10576 bp, 7 predicted proteins | sample 356321 | NCBI WGS metagenome assembly CEWR01 (sample SAMEA2621551, study PRJEB7988) | marine metagenome | biome: marine biome (ENVO:00000447); feature: mesopelagic zone (ENVO:00000213); material: "saline water (ENVO:00002010), including plankton (ENVO:xxxxxxxx)" | depth 790 m
ATGATCCCACATTCCAAGTTGCAGTGATCAATACTGAAGATAATGCGGATTATATTCCCCCAAAAGGTGTAAAAGGTGAATATGATCGATTGAATGAGATTAGATCAAAGGAGCAATCTCTCGTTCTCAAATTCAATAATTTACCTGCCAAGCATACTGGGATTTCCCAAAAAACTCTCTACACTTTAAACGAAGATCAAAAACGAAGTTTCATGACATATAATTTCATGAAAATGTATGTCAATGGAAATAGTCCTTGGATCAATTCCCTGGAAACAGATGTAGAAGTTTTCCTAAAATTTGGTTTGGGAAATAACTATTATGAAGTGACACAACCTGTCTACTCGGGGTGGGACGAAGATGATGGACGAAATAGTTTTAAAATAGATCTTGATTGGTTAACTGCATTAAAACAGGCTGATACATCTAGAATTCAAAAGTTGCGTGATACGGATATTTTAATTGATTCAGCTGATGTTCGAAAATATTTTTTCACAGATGAAAATGGTGACATCAATGGAGAAAAAATAAAAATTGTCGGAAAACCAGCTTTAAATCGTCTTCAATATTTTTCGTTAGGAATTAAAAATACCGGGGATGAACCCATTACAGGAGAAGTATGGGTTGATGAATTAAGGTTGAGTGGTGTGAAGAAAGAAAGTGGTGTAGCTATGCGTGTTCAATCTAAGTTTAATTTATCAGATTTGGGATCAGCAACGATTGTGTATAGCCGCCAAGATGCAGACTATCATAGGCTTCAGGAAAGATTATCCAAAAAAACCAATACATCGGAAAATTTAAATGTTTCAGGGAAAATTGATCTTCACAAAATTTTTCCAAGATCATGGGGATTTTCCATACCATTAAACGGATCTATTTCACGTAACCAGAGTCGCCCAAAATATTTCGCGGGTGAGGATATTTTGGTGAACCCTGAAAATACACCTGACTCAATTATGACTTTAAATGAATCTATTTCCCTGAGTACATCCCTAAAAAAGACAGGGAAATCAGATAATCGTTTGTTGAAATACACGGTGGATAATGTGCATGTCACATTTAGTACTTCTAGAACAAAATCATCTGATGTGACCTATAAACAAAAATGGAATGAATCTTATACGGGAAAATTTTCATACAATATTCCTTTTGGGAGAAATAATTATTTAAAGCCTTTTTCGTGGACGAAGGATTTACCATTTATTGGTACCCTTAGTGATTTTCAATTTTATTATACCCCATCTTCATTTAAAACGGGAATTAAAATGAATGAAAAACTGAGTTGGAATGAGACGAGAACTGATGTACGAAGTCCAGATAATTATAATTTTGGATTGGATAGATCCATGAATTTGGATTATAAGATCACTAATAATTTATCTTCAAAATATTCTTGGACTGGACAAAGTAAATTAAATGATTTCCGAGGCTATGCCTGGACAGCACTCCAAAATTTAGATCCAGGAAGTGTGACGCAAACAACGGAAAGTTTTAATACTACATTTAATCCGGGTCTTATCAAATGGCTCAAGCCATCCTTTAATTATACTGCAAATTTCCGATGGAGCGATGACTTAGCCAGGGAAGGGCAAAATATTAGTACCCAACTTCGTTTTGGATCAAACTTTTCTTTAACACCGGTTCAATTGATCGAACTTATTTATAAACCAAAATCAACCCTGAAAGGTAAATCAGGTTCTAGGTCTAGAGGCTCTAGATCAAGAAAACCAGAGCAAAGTAAAGGGAAATCTGTTGATGAAAAAAAGAAAAAACCCAATTTGAATCCAATGGCCATCATTCATGGTTTATTTAAGAAAATTAATCCAATCAGTGTGAGTTATACAGAGAACCTAAATCGTACTGCAAACCAGATAATAGGTGATGTACCAACGGGATATAAATTTGGGTGGCTTCCGGAACATGGATTAAAACAATCAACGGAGATTGGCAGTAACCTTGGGAGTTGGGATCATAAAAGAGATGGTTCTATACGCAGCGGGATTAAGGTTAGTCGTGCATTGACGATTAGTTTTAATTTTTCCCAAAATTTTTCAACTAATCGTTCCGCAACCGGTTTAGAACAATTATCAATGACCCGGGATTATCTAGCTTATGGAGAGTTAACTGAAACGGGTCTACCATTCCCAAGTTGGAGTTTTAGAATGAGTGGGTTAGAAAAGTGGCCCATAATTAAATGGGTAGCAAAATCAGCATCCTTGGAACATAGTTATTCAGGGAAAGAGACTAGGGCTTGGCAATTCGAGGAAATTTCTCCCGACCAGATGAATTTTTTCAATTTTGGATCTTTTTCGAAAGACTATAAAGACTATGAACGATCATCCAGAATCAATCGAAACTTTTCCCCATTGCTCGGTTTGAATATGACACTAAAAAAGAATATTTCCATCACATTCCGGCATAATCGAAATAAATCACTGGATGAGTCACAGAATGGGATGACTATTCATAGTGATAATAGTTATACTTCAACTGGAACCTACACGCATCGAGGTGGGCTCAAGATTCCTATCCCTTATTATGGAGTTGTGAATTTGAACAATACCATGAGTTTTACCCTAAATTTTGACATGAATAAGAGTCGTGAAGAACGATCTGGGGATAAGGTAAATTTTGAAACAGGGACTTTTTCGGAAAGTTGGAAAGCAGGGTTGAGAGTTTCCTATCAGTTTAATACAAAGGTCAGTGGTGGGGTTCGATATGAATATCGGGAGAATGACAGTAGGACTACGGGAAAGAAAGTTGATAGGGATTTTGGTTTTGACGTGAATATCGCAATTTCAGGATAATATGAGATACCTTTTTTTAATTTTTCTTATCACTTCAGGATGTCAATCCAAAATTCCAAGATTTGATGGAGTTCGAGCCTTTAAACATTTATTAAAACAATGTGATTTTGGTCCTAGAAATCCCGGATCTGAAGGGTATTATGCATGTTTAAATTATATTCGTGATGAGTTGGATTTATTAACTGATGAAATCATTTTACAAGATTTTTCTTTTGAAGAAAAACGGTATAAGAAAAAATATAATCTTCAAAATGTGATAGCCCGATTCAATCCAGATGCTGAATTTCAAACCATCATTTCTGCACATTGGGACACGCGTCCTTGGGCAGATCAGGAAGAGAATCAACAAGATCAAATTACGCCAATAATTGGGGCAAATGATGGCGCATCAGGCGTTGCTGTTTTGTTAGAATTGGCAAGGATTATGGAAAATAAGCCACCTAAAATAGGTGTGAGTCTAATATTTTTTGATGGGGAAGATCTCGGTGCGCCGGGGGAAAATGAGACATATTGCCAAGGATCACAATATTTCGCAAAACATCTACCATTTCCTAGACCAAATGAAGCCATTAATCTGGATATGGTTGGAGATAAACAACTGAGTATTCCGATTGAGCGATATTCATTGGAACAACATCCTAAGTTGGTTCGCCATTTATGGGATAGGGCAAGTGAACTGGGGCTAACAGCGTTTGAGGGTCGAGTGGATTACGCAATTTATGATGATCATATTTCATTATACGAAATTGCAGGTATTCCATCCATCAATCTTATCGATTTTAAGTACCCAAATTCTTATTCAAATTATTGGCATACTTTAAATGATGTTCCTGAAAATTGTAGTGAAGAAAGTCTATGGCAAGTAGGTCAACTGATAGTGGATTATATTTATAACCGGGATGGACAAAACTGGAGTAATAAATGATCTTTCAAAAACCTAAATTACAGGGGATGCGTTTACCACTTATTTTTTTATTTACCCTTTTGTTCTGGGCATGCCCAGATACTCAGACTGACCCGGAGCCGGGAAATCCAATTTCTAATATCCAATTCACATTTCATCAAGATGTGAATAAACTCTATTTTGGTGCCGGAATAGAAAGTATATATAATTCAAACTCCCTAATCCAATCGTCATTATATTGGTTTGGAACTCATAAAAATAATGTGGCAGACACCTTAACTTTTATGGATGATGGAACAAATGGAGATATCATTTTTAATGATAATTTTTATGCAGTTAAAGTTGACAATGACACATCTCATATAGTGAATTTATTAGGTGATGACTCTGGTATGGTTTACCTTCATGTTATAGCAGATTATGGATCAGAAATTATTACAGTTACAGATTCATTTAGAATTGGGAATATTATTCCAAGAATTATTACCGTTTCAGCACCTGACACAATCGTAAGGCCAGCAGGAAGCACTGTTAGCCTCCATCTTATTACAGCAGAGGTTTTTGACGCAGATGGACTTGAAACCATTAAATGGGTGGGCTTTACATCATTCCATGTTGATGGCGATTCTTTAATGAATAAAGGAAATTATATTTACCTCTATGATGATGGTAGCGAGGATATATTATATGAACCGGACTTTACCAGTGGAGATGGTATTCGAGGCGATGGTGTTTACAGCTTTAGAATTCCAGTATATGGTACAGGGTTTACAGACCCAGAATTTCAGACGAAAACAGGTAACTTTCTTTGGCGATTTTTAACTCAGGATAAATCAGATGATTACAGTAAGGTAAAAGAGCATGCCTTGGTTATTGAATAGCATTAGACTCTTAATTCTGATTTTGAGTTTGGTGATTGCCCAAGGGCCATCTCCATCTAGATTTTCTTTAAAAAATGCAGTTGAAGATACCTTTTTAACTCGCGGATTAAAAAGTAACATCGTTGCAGAAATTCGAATTATGGGTGATTCACTAACTTGGTTTGGAACAGGTCAGGGTTTAGCTCTTCACGATGGTCACCGTATTTATGCCCACCAAATAACTGCAGAATTATTAGATGATGGTCAACTTACAAACCTGGTGCCGCAGGGCGGAATCCCTGCCATTGCTGTTATGGGCGATACCATGGTCGTTGCATTTTCAGGCGATGATGGTTCAATTCAAATGGGGCTTGGTTTAACATTAACTCATGATGCTGGGGATACTAACGGTATTACTTGGATTTATTTAGATCAGCCTGTCGATAATGTTGCCGATACATTGGTTCCATTTGGAGAAGGGTATTATAGACAACTTCCAGTGACCGTTCAACAAGCAAATGTATCTTATGATGCTAGTTTATCCGATGATTATTTATGGATAGCGAGCTGGGCAGGGGGATTACGTCGATATCATTTATCTAACGAAGCTTGGGAGAATGTTCCTTTACCCATGGACCAACAGTCGGCCCTTTCCCTTTGTCAGGATACGGCATTTGTGGATACAACTGGGATATCAATTTTAGCAAATTATTATTTGAACCCAAGAGATCCTGAAGACGGAGGAAACCATAATCACAAAGCATTTTCAGTTCTTACATTCGGGGATACAGTTTGGGTCGGAACTGCAGATGGTATAAATAAAGGATTAATCATCAAGGAAGTGGTAGAGGTTTCTCCAGGTATCTTTGAAATTTTGAACTGTATCGAATGGGAACATTTTTCATACCCCGAAGATGGATTATCTGGAAATTTTGTGGTTGGATTGGCAAAACAGACCTGGAATTCACAGATTACAATTTGGGCTGCTACGATGAATGCAGATCAGGTTGGTGAGATGAGAGGCCTGAGTTATTCTAGAGACGATGGATTAACTTGGGAAACAGCATTATTAGGGGAAAGAGTCTATAATGTAACCACAAAAGATTCTTTGGTTTTTGCCGCGACTGCTTCTGGATTATGGAAAAGCCTCGATGGAACCAACTGGGCAAAATTTGATGCTGCTGTGGACCTAATTTTTATGACTCAAAAACAAATATTGACAGATATTGTATATACAGCGGTATTGGATGAACGTGATACAATTCCAAAATTATGGATTGGAACTCCAGATGGAGTTGCTCAATCTTCAGATATACAAGGATCAATGTGGTCTGTATTCCAAGCAGATTATGATTCGTCGGAAGTGTATGCTTATCCGAATCCTTTTTCTCCTCTAAGTCATAATCAACTCGGAGATAATGGGTACATTCGGTTTCACACAGGTAATGTTGTGAATACAGAAATATCATTAGATATTTTTAACTTTGCTATGGAGAAAGTCCATACAAAAACATTTAATTTGAATTCATACCGAGGGGCCATTAAATGGAATGGTCGTGGGCAGGATGAAAACCATGTATCGAATGGTGTTTATTTTGCTCGATTAAATTTTGCATTTTCTAAAAATCATGACCCAAAAGATTACTGGACTAAATTTATTGTTGTAAAATGATGATGAAATTATTTCTAACCCTAACATTCATATCAGTCCTTTTCTCTCAGGACTGGGCTGGTTATTCTGGTGGGTTCCTTCGGATGGGAATGACATCAAGATCTATAGCAATGGGAGGTGGTCTTACAGCTGACTTAGATAATAGCTTTGCTGTATTCCACAATCCTGCATGGGCAGCATTTTTGGTCAACCAACAGGTGGGTTTTTCTTATTCAAAACTCTCGTTAGATCGTCGTCTTTCTGCAACCAGTTTTGCATCACCTCTTCCTCCGACAGCTGGCATCGGTCTTGCATGGATTAATTCAGGCGTTACTGATATTCAAGGACGATATAGTACGGGTGAAAAATCAACGATGATGCAATCGGGTGAAAATGCAATTATGATAACTTTTGCTCAACGAATCCTACCTTGGTTATCTGTAGGGTCTAATGTAAAGATTCTACAGCATGACTTACCCATAACAGAATCAGATCAAATATCAGGAAAGGGGATTGGTTTCGATGTAGGAATCCTCATCAAAACTGGTGATTTTGTGACTCTGGGAATTATGGTACAGGATATTAGTTCGAATTACCAATGGAATACTGGGGATGTATATGCTGAAGGGCGAGTTTATAAGGATGAATTCCCGACCCTTTATCGGATTGGTTCCAGAATGAATTATAAAGGTCTGATTATTGTTGGTGATGCTGGCATAATTACAGATCATAAGTCATTCACATCTTTTTTACCAAGGTTCGGTGTTGAATATGCATTTTCGGATCAGTATTACTTTAGAGGTGGATATGGAAATAACAGGATTGCTTTTGGTGTCGGGCTAGAATATGGATTATTCAAGGTTCATGATTCTCACTTGGATTATGCCTTTTCCATGGATTGGATAAATCAGACGGCACATATAATATCCTATGCATTCAATTTTTAAATTATTATTAATTATTGTTTTCCCTCTTCATGGAATGGGAACTCAATTCCTTGTATTGCCTTCCAGTGCAGAAGAAATGGCAATTGGAAGTCATCCTACTTTTTTAGGATTTAATCAGATAAATCCTGCCCTAATCCATGCACCAATTCACAGCCCAAGCCTATCCATTGGTTTGGGAAATTGGATAGGAGGTGTCACTCTTTCTCATCTTGAATATGATCAGTCCTTAAAGGGAAAAACAGTCCACCTCGGATTAAAATATTCTGGTTTATCAGACTTGGAATTTAGGGGGGCTGTACCGCAGGATAATGCCTTAGCTCACTTTTCTTCCTATGGTGTAGCAATAGATGCGGGAATCTCCTTCAAAAGATTGAACCATCAATTAGGGTTATCATTTTCGATTATTTCTTTAGGGCTTTATGATAGATTATCATCTGGAACAAGAATCAATTTTGGATATTTGAAAACATTGAAAAATGGCGTGAAAATTGGAGCGTCTATTTTAAACCTTGGAAAGATGTCAATTCTTGTGAGTGAATCACCTGCTCTTCCATTTAGAGCTATTGCTGGGCTATCCAAAAAACTTTCATTCAATGATTACCACAATACAGTTTTTTTATCTACAGAATGGAATCAATACGCATCGTCTTATAAGTTGTCATTGGGTCATTATTTTAAATGGGAAAAGCTTAGACTGATGAGTGGTTTCTCACTTTCTGAAAATGTTGTTGAAACATCAGTTGGAATGGGAATTCATTTTAGTAAATATCAAATTAACTATGGGATATTATTTGGATCTCAAAATTTGGGAACTCCGCAAACACTAACCTTTCACTTTATGCTCCCGTGAAAAACCAAAGTTTCCAATCAAAGATTATCTACATTTTAATTGCGATTATTGTGGTACTACTAATCGTAATTAATAGAATGAATTATAAGGATACAAATATTGTCCAAAAAGAATCGATTGAAACTATAGATAAAAAAAAGGATACAAAGTCGCATAAATTGTCGCCGGAAACACCTCCGCCATTAGTCAAAGGTATTATTGGTTTGATTATCGATGATTTTGGATACCGAAACGATGATGTATCAGATGGCTTTCTTAATTTAGATGCCAAGTTAACCTATGCAATAATTCCTGGGCATGAATACAGCAATACTTTTGGCAAAAAGGCAGTTAACAAAGGATATGAAGTTATTGTTCATATGCCCCTTGAAAACAATTCAGATTTTGAGGGCGAGGAAAATTTTATTTTACGATCATCCATGGATCATGAAACAATTCAGAATCGTGTTCGATTAGCTTTTGACCAAATCCCCGAGGCGATAGGAATGAATAATCATCAGGGATCCAAAGCCTCTGCAGATCAACATGTTATGTCTAATATTGCAAAAGTATTAAAAATAAAGGACCTTTTTTTTATTGATAGCAGGACAACAGCAGAAACGGTCGCAGAGTCTACAATGGAGGTTTTTAACATTCCAACGTCACGCCGAAATGTTTTTCTAGATAATGAATCAAATGAAACGAAAATCTTGGCACAATTATTATTTCTTTCACAAGTCGCTGAGGAAAAAGGGGCAGCCATTGGAATTGGTCACGTAAAACAAAAAACACTCAATGTATTACAAAAACAAATTCCCGAATTGCAAAAAAAAGGATTTAAATTTGAGTTCGTCTCTAATATGCTACACTGATTTTTATGCCTATCCTTTGCAGAGTTACTCGTGGTGAACTAACCGAAAGCATTCATGTTGTTTTCGCGGTTGCCGTTGATGAATCCGGACAAATATTTTCTACCGGTGACCCATATTATCTTACCTGTATTAGGTCTTCATTAAAACCCTTCCAAGCAGCATCATCAATCAAAGCTGGTGCAATTGATAAGGCGGGATTCTCTGATGAAGAAATTGCTTTAATGTGTGGTTCTCATTACGGTGAACCCATCCATATAAAAACAGCAAAATCTATGTTGAAAAAAATTGGATTAACAGTGGATGACTACGAATGCGGGTCTCATTTTCCTACAGATAAAGACTCTCGGTACGGATTAATAAAACACGGAATAAAACCTGATGCATTCCACAATAATTGTAGTGGAAAACATGCTGGCATGCTTGCATTTGCAAAATATTTGAAACGTGGAATTACTGGGTATATCAAAAAAGATCACCCGGTACAAGAATCTATTTTTGGACTTTTGAATGAATATACCGGGATGGAAACAATCCCAACAGGTATAGATGGGTGCTCAGCTCCAACTCCATTCATGCCGCTTGAAACAATTGCCGGTCTTTTTCAAAAACTTGGATCTGGAGTTTATCCTGAATTAAATCGTGTTTATAATGCAATGTGTGATTATCCTCAACTGGTAGGTGGGACCCATCATTTCGATTCTATCTTTATTGATGTTTTGTCGGGCAGGGGAATCACCAAAATTGGTGGTGAAGCGGTACGAGGAATTACAATTAAAAAACCAGATGGAGGATGTGTTGGGATTGCTTTAAAGGTTTTAGACGGTAATTTTCGTGCGCTGCCAATTGCAACCATGAAATTATTGGAGCATTTAGAATTATTATCCAATGATGAACTAAAAAAATTAGATAAATTCAGAACGAAAATTTTAAGGAACCATAATCAGAAGGAAATAGGTCAAATTGAAGCCTATATTGACACCTAAATGAAATTGATAATCTATTTAACGCTAAGTGTTTGCTTGAATGCATCTACCTCAAGAATATTAACATACAATTTATTGAACTATGAAGATGAAGATTCCCGAGAGGATGATTATATCTCAATTGTTAATTATATCGAGCCAGATTTAATTGTAGCACAAGAGGTTATTGGCCAGTCAGGCTATGATCATTTTATATCAGATGTTCTCAATGTATTTGAACCTGGAGATTGGTCGAGCGCACCATTTACCAACCAAAGCGCTCAACAGGACATTGTTCTTTATTACCACCATGATATTTTTTCTTTTGTAAGTACATCAATAATAAATACAGCATCATCATCGGGATTAAGAGATGTGGTGGAATTTATAATGGTTCATGAATCTTCAGGTATTGAGTTCAGGATTTACGGCGTGCATTTAAAAGCAAGTTCAGGTAGCTCAAATGCTTCAGAACGATTAGCAGAGGTGACAATTCTTCGTGATTATTTAAATGAATTAGATGAAAATAGTCACTTTATGGTTGTAGGGGATTTCAATATTTATTCTAATAACTCAGATTCAGAACCTGCTTTTGACATGTTAACTGGCGAAGCGGATGATAATGATGGTAGATTATTTGACCCAATCGATCGAATCGGGCACTGGCACAATAACAGTTCTTATGCTGATGTTCATACCCAATCTCCAAGGACCACACAATTTGGTGGGGGAGCTAATGGCGGA
>CEWR01049699.1_pt1 | contig 10572 bp, 5 predicted proteins | sample 356321 | NCBI WGS metagenome assembly CEWR01 (sample SAMEA2621551, study PRJEB7988) | marine metagenome | biome: marine biome (ENVO:00000447); feature: mesopelagic zone (ENVO:00000213); material: "saline water (ENVO:00002010), including plankton (ENVO:xxxxxxxx)" | depth 790 m
ATTAGATTTAGACGCAAAGACCGTAACGCCAATAGCAGGTATCCCGAATATGGGCGCATTTGCCCGTGGTACTATCTTTGAGCATAATGGAGATATGTATCTTCCTGTTAGAACAACTTTAGAAGAGGCCTATTATAAGTATTCCCCAGCTACCGGTGCTGCTTCAAAAGCATTTGTTATGACGGGAGGAACTCAAAGTCCAGTGTTTTATAATATTGCAAACAATAATTAGAGTTAAGGTAAGTTCAAATTATATTTAATAGAAAAGCCTTGATTCTATTTTGATAATCAAGGTTTTTTATTTGACACAAATACTGTAAATTTTAAATTTTTATTGCAAGTTTTAATTAAATACACAACAAATAACCAATTAAAATGGCCATACTATTAATAATTTTAGGGTGTCTTATTCTATATGGAAAGTCTAGATATTTTCCAGATAATCTATCATATTTGAGAAATCAACTAAAGAAAAAACCAAAAATAGTTCGAAGTTTAGGTTACCTGCTTTTTTTAGGTTCCTATCTATTATTTTCCAATCAATTGGGCTGGGGCACAGCAATAGTCGTTTTTATAACAACGCTCTCATTTGGCTTGTGTTTGGTTTTGATTGTTTTACCGCTCCATAAAAAATACGTTTACATTTTAGGAGTATTTAGTTTACTAATCATCATCATTGAAAATAGTATATAATGCCTGCAAATAAAAAACACTTGTCAAATAAAGGTCAAAGAGCACTTAAAGTTACTGCTGCTATTATTGGAGGTTACTTTGTTACCGTACTTTTTTTGAATGCCATCGGAGGTTTTTTTCTAGAAACCGGAGAGCTATTAATTACTTCTATGTATTCATCTTTTTTTATTTGGGTAGCCTTAATGGTACTTGCTTTTTTATCAAAGAATGGTTGGAAAATATGGGGTATATACATCTTGTTAAGTATCATTTTTTATGCTTTAATTTTTATACCTAAATAATAGTCAACCCATATACTAATGATGAAACTAAAAGCCCTTAAACCGAGATTTTATAATGTGATGTTTCATACGCATACAGTCTCTGGTATTGTAATAAGCTTTGCCCTGTTTGTATGTTTTTATGCCGGAGCAGTGGCCCTATTTATGGATGAAATATATAGGTGGGAAAATCCTGAAGTTCGATTTGAATCAGTAAATCCAAAGGATATAAATTATGATGAAGCTTTAGAGGCTCTTACACTTAATACTCCAAACCTTTATCTTGGCAAATTTTTTAATTTTGTACCTCCAAACGATCAAAATCCATCTATTAAGTTCTTTGGTAAGCTAACTTTAGGTAAAGAAAAAACGGAGTTTTTTAAGGCTCATATAAATCCACATACCAACAAAGTGACACCTGTAAAGGAAGCGAAAACCGAAATGATGCGAACTATCTATAGATTACATTTTTTTAGTCAAATACCTCTTGTAGGGAAATTTATTTCTGGTTTTGTGGCTCTTTTCTTTTTATTTGCGCTAGTTACAGGCATTCTTATCCATTGGAAAAATATGGTTGCTAAATTTTATACATTCACCACCAAGGGGAAATGGAAACAAATATGGACCAATAGCCACGTAACCTTGGGGGTTATATCTTTGCCCTTTCAAATAGTTTTCGCAGTAACAGGGGCAATCTTGGGACTAGTTAATCTTATTTTGCTTTCAAGTTATATTTTAATACTGGATAATAACCATGAAATTAAAAAAGCATTTAAACCTCATAATGTTATAACATATGATAAAGATGCTCAAATGCTTGAAAATGGAGTTCGTATTAATAGCATTACTGATGCTATATATTCAAATTATCCTGATAAAGAAATTACTTTTATTCGTGTAAATAATTTTGATAAGCAAGATGGTACCATAACTATTAGATTGGATGATAAGACTGGCATTACAGGCGATGGTGTTATTGTTTATGGACGTAAAGATGGTAAGATTATTCAAGCTGCTATACCCGATAATAAATCATATACAAATGGTGTTTATCCTTTTTTGGTAAAACTCCATTACGGTACTTTTGGGGGCCTTTTTTTAAAGATTATCTATTTTATTTTAGCAATGATAACCTGCTACATTATTATAAGTGGTGTAATGATTTGGAGAACCGCAAGAGATAACAAAAAATACACGGAGAAACAGCGGAAGTTTCATCATCGCGTAACCAAATTAAATTTAGCGATCTGTTTGTCTATGTTTCCTGCGCTGGCAGTTATTTTTATTGCGAATAAAGTTGTTCCTATGGCATTAGAAAATAGAATTTTTTATGTGAATTCAACTTTCTTTTTAGGTTGGCTGTTGCTGTCTATAATAGGTTTATTTTGGAACGATTATCGAAAACTAAACCGAAATTATTTATTAATTGGAAGCTTTTTAAGCCTTTTAATACCAATTGTAAACGGATTTGTAACTGGAGATTGGCTATGGAAAACTTTAAGTAACGCTCAATATTACGTTTTTAGTGTTGATTTTACTTGGCTTGTTATTGGGGTTTCTAGTTTGCTTACTTGTCGTTATTATCTACAGAAAAAGGATGATTTAAAAAAGGTAATTATAAATTAGTAGTTGCATACTTACTGCAAATCGAATTTATTCTATTTGAGCAATTCAATACTAATCGGACTACCTTTTCGAGTGCCGTCGAGAACTATTCGTTTCTTTAAAGTGGGTTTCGACAGTTGTCAACTGGAATTTAATTATTTACAGACCTACTTTAGGGAACTGACGACTAAATTTTAAGAGGATCTGAAAGTATAGAGAATAATCCTATTCCACACACATTGCCAATTCGCTCCTGTCGTATCTTCGAGCAACACGCATTCCATTACATTTTTAAAGAAAATTGTTATTGAATCAAACTTTTTAGCCAAGCAAAGTAGTACTTCTATTCGTCAGCACAGGCGATACGCAGAACAGTATAGTACAAATACATAGTGATTTCTGTATAGCCGTATGATGACTGAGGTTCTCGATGTCTTAGGCTATTTAACGTACAATCAGATATAGCGCCTTTAGCTATATATCGGTAACAATTCTGTTAAAAGAAATTACAGTTACTAAAACGAATAAATTATTTAATAACTATACTGCTACAGTATGTAAAATAGTACTCCAGATTTTAGATTAATAGATTGGCTATTCAATCCAATGCACATATCACATAATGTAAAAACGTTGGTACTTATATTATTTCTTACCAACTATAATAAGGCAGTCATTGCGAATGTCTGTGAAGCAATCTTAAGGGACTGCTTTGCACCTTGCAGTGACAATATCCTTTTTAATGAAAATCTTGTAATCAGTGTAAATAGACCAAACCCGTTTTAAGTATTGGTTGCCATGTATCTAGGGGATATTATACTCCTTATTTTTTTATTGTGCTGATTTTTAGAAGTATTTAATTGCCTGTATACTTACCAAATAGGAGCTGTAACAATCTTATCCTTATCTTTATTTTTGATTTATATAATAATATTCTTTATTTGATTCGAACTTTGTAAGTGGTTCATTTATACTATTCGTTGTTGGAGAAATAGATAATTTATAACTTTTAGGATTCACTCCTCTTCCACGCTCTCCATAAAACACCTTCACATAAGTGAGACGTTCACTATCTTCATCTTGAAAGTTAATATGTATTTAAGATACAGTTTTATAACTAAAAACTGTTCCCCTTATGGTGTTCCCTATGCTGAAATTTACTTTAAAATTAAAATCATTAGAGGCATAAAACCGTCTTGCTTTTATCCCTTCTAAGAAGCTTTCTTGAGTCAAATATTCTGCCAATACTACCAAACAACTTTCAGTAGCTTTTCCAAAATTAGAATAATGAGTATCATGATCCATTCCTAGTGCAACTCAATACCCTTTTTTTAGCAAATCTTTATAGTGTGCGTTAAAATTTTTAGATGCCTTGGCAGAATAATCTACACGTTGTGCGTTGTCTCCTAAAGCAGGCTCCGTTTTATAAGCTAAACCAACTATTACAGAATTATTTATTTCATTATACGCTTTTATAAACAATCCATTATAATCTTTTTATCAGGATGTAATAAATAAGCAAATAATTTAGATCTATGTGTCAAAAGACCAAAAAATGCGTTGTAATCAGTCTTGAGATTAAAAAAATCATACAAACCTTCTTCCCAACCAATGAGGCAATCAAACCCATATATAATGACATGACCTCCTTTAATAATCGTTCCCTATTACATCCATAAAGAGCTAAAAACTAGAATCCATAGCTTGTTTTGCCATCTTAAATCCTTTATACCAATTGTTTTTATCTTCTATATGGGCACCACCATGATTGTGTTCAGAAACTCCAATAAGGACAATTTTTTTGTCGTTTTAGCCAATTCAAAAGAACAGAAAGGGGTGTCACAACCGCTCTGCTCCTTGTCCTTATTCCCATCAAGATAAGCCGAATGTGCGTGAATAGGACGTTAGTAATGATTGTAATTTTGAATGTAACCATTAAAATAAACAACGAAGATGGATACCGTAAAAAATAAATTTCTCATCATAATTAAATTTTAATTAGGTTTTAAAACAATATATATTAGCAATTAAATGCAGCAATCTAATAAATCATTTCCTCTAATTGATAGTCGTGATTTTTTTAACAAACCCAATATTGTTCTTCTAGAAAACATACTTTATAAACTACCCTAAAAGAAAATTTTTATTGAAATTTTTCTAAAAACTAGAACCATATTAAGAAAATAAGTGAATTGGTGTATATAATTTCACCTTCTTTTTATATTTCCAATTTTTTTTAGTTTTCTAGAATTTGAAAAATTCCTTTACTTTTTAAAATCTCAATTAAACCCTTTGAGCCATATCATATGTATACATATCTCTAATATTTAAAACAGTTATCTTATAAAAATATTGATTGCTAAATAATGCTTTGAGAACTACACGATGTTTATGTTGCATTACATAAATAATATCCGCTCTATTTAACGAATACGCTTCAATATAGTATGTTCCTAATTTATTACAAGTCTTTTTATTGGAGTTTGCTGAATCAAAAGCATAGTCAGTATATTTTTCAATAAAACAATTTTCAGCTGTTTTGGAGCGGTCTTTATTAGCAGGTCATACAAATAGAATTTTTATAGAGCACAAATATAACATATATGCAACAGTACTCTCTTCGTATTCTACTCTAGTTTGATACTCCATTCTTGTTGGATTTCTTATTATGCAAACATAAATCAATACGGTTACATAAATCATATAAATAATAATTTATTGTTGTCGTATTAATACTTTATTAACCACTTTTTAATACTTAATTAATATGTTATTAACTACTTATAAGTTATTTGTTTTTATAATTGAAATATCTCAATTGTTGAATTTAATTCTAGTTCGCTTAAAAGTATCATCTCTTGTTTCGAGTGATCTATAATAGAAAGGAATTAAATTCAGGTTTACGAAAATGAATTACGCCCGAGACAAAGCGATCGAGGTATCAAGTGGATTTTTTCTGATGAAAACCTAAATTTTTCAGAATTTCTACTGTTACCCCATCGCAAAATATCGAAGAATTCTATCGATTGAAATAGTTCTAAGTATTTTTTATTAACTAAAAACTTTTACCATGAGAAAAAAAATATCTCTCGTAATTATGGCATCAATGATTGCCATAAACTACAACGTATATTCACAAGATTTAAAAGGAAAAGTAACAACTGGCTATCAAGGTTGGTTTGCAACTCCAAACAACTCAAGTTCATCCCTACCCTATCAAAAATGGTTTCATTGGGGAACCTCAGGAAGCAATCCTAATGATTTAAGAGATGAGCCTTTTTTTGAAAACGGAAATAGGAAAGGAGTCACTTTCGATCTATATCCAGACATAACAGATTATGTTAAAAATGGTGCTTCGCTGCATGATTCAGGACTTGGAAGTCATGAATTAAGCGAAAGTGTGAATGGAAATATCACTTCAAATGCAGAATTGTTTTCATCGGCAGACCATATAATTACTAATACTCATTTGGGCTGGATGCAAGACAACAATATTGATGTAGTCGCTATTCAAAGATTTGCAAACGAAATTGCTCATAATGACCCAAACCTAAATTCTAGTAAAAAAGCACATCGAAATCAGGTCTTGAACAATTTTAAAAATAGTGCATCAACCTATGGACGTAAATTCTATGTCATGTATGATATTTCTGGTTTAGAAGACATGGAAGATAGCAACAACCAACCTCTTTATAATGATTCCAATTGGGTAAATGTTATAAAGCATGATTGGGACAATGTTATCAATGTAAATAATACGTTAACAAACAGCTCAGGATATGCAAAAGAAATCGTAAAAAGATCTGTTGGAGCGGGTACTTCTAAGCCTGTAATATGTCTTTGGGGATTTGGAGAGGTAGGTAGAATAGGTAATAGTGCATCCTACAAAAATTTAATTAAATTTTTTAAAGACCGCGGGTATTATGTAGTACTTGGCGTATATAAAAAGTTTTACCAAGAGCAAAGCAATTTGTTTAGTGCCTTTAAAAAAGCTGATATGATCTCTCCATGGTATGTTGGTTCCTTTGGTTGGGGTTCAAATGGTACTGATGTGAATAATTTTTATACAAACACTGTTCGTCCTCAAATGAACTGGTGTAATCAAACTGCAAACAATCTAGATTTTATGCCTGTACTTTGGGCTGGTTTTTCTTGGTATAATCTTAAAGGAACAGATTTTAAAAAGCATGAAAGAAGAGAAGGGAATTTACTTTGGAGACAATTTTACAATGCGAAAAATCAGTTTGAAGATTTTTCAAATATAAAAAACAATCCACCTATTTACATTGCAATGTTTGACGAAGTAGACGAAGGAACAGCAATAATGAAAGCGGCTAACAAAGACGCTATGATTCCCAACAATAACAGTACATCTCTAAATAATGGACTGAAGTTTTTAAAATATGAAAATGTATCTCCAGATTTTTATATGAGGGTTGTAAAAGACGGTAGAGATATGATGAATGGTATAACAAGCCTTACTACCACGCGTCCAACAGCTCCATATGCAAATACAAAAGTCTTTTTTGAAGAAGTTGAGAGTAAAACCGATTGGAATCCAAATTCATCACTTGTTCTTAGTAGCGACAGAGAAGTAGGTGACAAAAGTATAAAGTTTGACAATCATTCAGGACATGTTGAATTTCAAAAGACATTAACTACGGCGTTAGACACTAAACAATCCAAATCAAATGGTGCACTATATTTTTGGTACCAAGTTACTCGAAATACAAATATCAACAATGTGTATGTAGAAATACGCGACGAAGGCAGCCCTGGTGATGCTCAAGAATATCAATGGAACATAACAGGCCTTGTAAAAAATAATTGGAAGAAGGTGAAATTACGACTTAACACTAACGAATCTGGAACAGTAGATCTATCAAAAATTAATTATTTCAGGATTTTAAACTCTGCTGGAAGTTCTGTAAACAGAACGACAAGACTGGATGATATTTGGTTTGAACTAGCTGCAGCATCTAAAAGGAATCAGAAAAAAAATTCAGAGGTCTCTTTTTCAGAAACGATCAATATTTATCCGAACCCTGCAAGAGATTTTATTCAAGTTAACATTCATCAAAATAGAACAAAAAATGCCTCATTTATTATCTATGACTTAAAGGGAAGAAGTGTTCACAAAGAAAAACACAAGGCATTAGACGAGTTTGAATTTAGAATAAACACAACAAGTTTACAAAGTGGGCTGTATATTTTAAAAATAGATTTGGATAACAAAACACAAATAAAGAAAATAACAATTAAATAAATATCAATCAGACGCTTTTGATTTTTTTAGAAGCGTCTAACTTAAACCAAAGTAAAATGAAAACACAAAAACTACTAATTTGTTTGCTATTTACAGCAACTGTATTTAGCTTAAGCGCACAACAGTATAATTACGGAGATCGAGAAACGCTTGGAACATTAACAAACACAATTGATGAGGCTAGTGGGATGGCCCCCTCTTATAAACATAGTAATTCCTTTTGGGTACATAACGATGGAGGTACTAATAAAATTTATTTATATAATTATTCCTCTAACAGCATTACAAAAACAGTTACTATAAACGGAGAAGAGAACCGCGACTGGGAAGATATGGCAACATTTGAATATGGTGGTACAAGTTACATTGCCATCGGTGCAACTGGATATAACAGTAGTGATGGTAAACGACGCCAAATCATTATTGTTGAAGAACCAGGAGGAAACAGCAGTACTGCTAGTGTCTCCAAACACAAACGATTTGTTTTAAAAAACAACCCTGATGATATAAAAGATATAGAAGCGTTTGCATTTGCTCCTATTGCAAATAAAGTGATTATGTTGAGTAAAAATGGGAATAAATATACTGGAAAATCACTTATCTATTCTTTTGATTTAAATATGAACAATACTCAAACGGTAAATCTAGATTTATCTGAGCCAACGATCAAAACGGATAATATGATTTCGAGAGTTACGGGTATGGATATCTCTAATGATGAAAAAAGAATTATTATAATTGGATATGAGAGAGATAATGGCGATAATGACTTAAATGAATATACGATAAACAATGGCCAATCTATTAAAGATGCATTGAGGTTTAATACCCCTCGCCAAATCGATTTAGAAGCAAATAAAACGTTGCAATATGAATCTATTTGCTACGACAATGAAGGAAAAGATATATATTACACTTACGAGACGAGTAATGCAAAAGTGTATAGATTTTCTGTAACAAATAGCACCCCTCCTCCAACAACGCCAAGTAATGCTTTCTTTGAAGTAGAAAACAAAACAGACTGGAGATCATCAGGTACTCTTGCAGAAAGAGGTGGTTCGGAAGCAAAAGTAGGAAGTATTGGCTTAAGAGGTCAGAGTTATTCTGGTGGAGAAGAGTTTAGAACTAGCTCATCTACTATTGGAAAAAATACGGGTGTCACCCATAATAATGGGAAACTAAAATTTTGGTATGATGCAAATGATGTAGTTGGCTCTGCAAATGAAAACAGTATTTATGTAGAACTTAGAGATTCAAATGGAGTTGATGGCTCTAAAGAATATCAATGGAATTTAACAGGCCTTGTAGATGGTTGGAAAGAATATTCTTTAGATTTAAATGATCTTTCTAGAACAGGTTCTGTAGATTTAACTGATATTAACTACTTTAGAATATACAATGGTGCAGGAACTTTTTCAAGAACTACCTATTTAGATGATATTAGGTTTGAGTCAAATGTTCCAGCAAAAATTATTATTGATGATTGTGAAGATTTTACGAGCTGGTCTTCAGGAGCAGCTGTACTAAGAAATAGTTCAACCACTCCAAGCGGTTTGCCGAATAGCTCAAATAGTGTAAAAATGGAAGGAAATCCTGTTTTAGAGTTTAAAAAAGAATTTGCTAGTAATCCTATAGATGCACGAACTACTTTAGCGAGTGGAGCTATTGAAATTTGGTATAGATCAAAAACTCCAATAAATAATGTTCATTTTGAAATAAGTAGTTCAACGGGTAGTAATGTTGATACGACAGATTTAGAATGGGTAAGAGATATCACATCCACAGAGTTTCAAAAAATCACGTTGCCATTTGACAACGCACAAAGTAGTGGCTCAGGAAACATAGATTTAAGTAGCCTAAAAAGTTTTAGAATTTTTAACGCGACCAACGGTCCAAATGTAAACCGTCAAGTTTATATAGATGATATATATATTATTACAAGCAAAACTGCTAGTAAGTCGGTTAAGAAAAAAACAAGAGCTAAATTAAGTGGTATTAACATCTTCCCAAACCCTGCTAAAGATTTTATTCAAATAAACATCAATAAGAATACTGCAAGTAGTGCACTATTTACAGTATTTGATTTGTCAGGTAGAAGTCTTCATCAAGAAGAACATAACAATGCTTCACAAGAAAATGAATTCAGAATAGACGTATCTACTATAAAAAGAGGTATCTATATTTTAGAAATCAAATTAGACAATGAAAGAATTGTCAAAAGAATTTCTATCAACTAGTATTTAAATTGTTTAATTGTTATTTTATAATCTGGTAGAGCTGTAAAGTTTTACCAGATTATTTTTTACATATCAAATGAATGAACTTGAATAATTCACAAATTCATTAAGAAAATATTGAAAGGTTTTTAATTATTTAGGGTCTTTCTGGAATGTTAAAAAGTGTAGATCACAGAAAATTATTTTAAAATAACCTTTGAGAAGCTCTCTTGTAAACATAGATTATTTAAACGAGCATCGAAGATCAACGAATGAATTTCTCTATTTGATAACGTCTTATAGTAAAAAGTTTTCAGACGATTTCTGCTTGCTGTCAACCATGACTCATAAGCTTGTCTCAAGGGTATAAATAAGTATCTATTTTGAAAATTGCGTTCCAATCTCCTATTGTTTCGCCAAATTATAGTAGGTTAAGTTTAACATCGAAGTTCTATTTTATAGATTTTATGATCGCTTGATGGTATTTGTATAACCATTGTTTTTTTACGAATTCTTATCTAGTTTAGCCCCC